>JACDJB010000015.1_pt1 | contig 295700 bp, 271 predicted proteins | sample 7454121 | NCBI WGS metagenome assembly JACDJB01 (sample SAMN14253290, study PRJNA609438) | sludge metagenome | isolation source: sludge after 25d culture with pyrite | collected 2018-12-20
GCCCTCGACTTGCATGTGTTAAGCACGCCGCCAGCGTTCGTCCTGAGCCAGGATCAAACTCTCCAAGAGAAGAATTCAATTAGCTCCATCCCGAACGCGCCTCCAGACTCTCGCCCGAAGACGACGTCCAGAATCACTATTGTGTGACAGGTTCTTACTCTCGCCGAATGCCCTTGTCGCATCCGGGTCAACGAGTCACCTCGCACACCCATTCGATCTCGATTCAATTGTCAAACAGCAGCGCCGCCGCAGTTACTGACCAACTTTGCGACAGCCTTGTATCTTAACCCTTTGGAACCGTGATGTCAAGCGCATTCCGTTGCTCAGCACCACCGCCATCCGCTGGCCCAACCACCAGGCAAACACCAGATCGCCCGGATCGCTCAACGCATCGCTTCGCGCCGAGCCTCCCATCATAAATGGCTGAGTGCGGAAACGCAACCCCGACAACCCAACGCCAGGCTCCCGATCCTCCGCCCCACCACCGGATGGGAGCGGCCCACTCCTTCAGCCAAGCCCCACACCCCGGAGACGGAAAGGGACCACTCCATCGAGTGGCCCCCGCTCCTTTACCATGCGCCCGGTAGGAATCGAACCTACAACCTAGCGATTAAGAGTCGCTTGCTCTGCCAATTGAGCTACGAGCGCCTGAACACCGCAATCCTCGCCCACACTTCTCCAAACAATCAACGCCTCCGCCGGGCCGCAACCCCCGCAAGGCCGCGTCGTCCAGTCTGGCTGACGCGCCAGGAGGGACTCGAACCCCCGACCCACAGCTTAGAAGGCTGTTGCTCTATCCACCTGAGCTACTGGCGCTTCACCTCCGGCAGGATCGCCAACGCCCGTTGATCCCGCAGGGATCGGGGCGGCCGGATTCGAACCGGCGACCTCCTGCTCCCAAAGCAGGCGCGCTACCGGACTACGCTACGCCCCGCACTAACTCACCACGATCAGCACAAGACGTGGCAGTATATCCGCACCCTACTCCATCGTCAATCCCCGGCGCCACACTCGCCCCAGGCGACGCCACCCCGGTTCCCCGCTCCGCCCACTTCATCCCTTCAACTGGGCAAGCACCGCCGCCACCGCACGAGCTCGATGGCTGACCCTCGCTTTTTCCTCCAGCGATGCCTCACCGAAACCCTTCCCGAGCTCCGTGCTCAGGAAATGGGGATCATAACCGAAGCCATGCGAACCGCGTGGCTCCAGGAGGATCTGCCCCACGACCTTCCCCACCCCCACCAGCTCCCGCTCTCCCTCCACCCAGGCCGCCGCGCAGACGAATTGCGCCTTGTGGTCATCGCCGCCCGCCCGGGCAAGCTCACGTACGAGACGTGCGTTGTTCGCCGCGTCGCTGTCCAGCGCCCCATCGTACTCGCCCGACAGCAGCGCCCACCGCCGGCTCTGCACCCCCGGGGAGCCGCCCAGGACGTCCACCACCAGACCGGAGTCGTCGGCGAGTACCGCCACGTGTGGGTATCGCGCGGCGAAGTACCGCGCCTTGGCCAGCGCGTTGGCCGCGAACGTATCGTGACTCTCCACGGTCGACTCTTCAGGCAGCTCCGAGATTCCGGCCGTGTCCAGGTCGAATGGCAGGTAGCCAGCGGCCTCCAGCATGGGTCGCAATTCGCGCAGCTTTCCCTGGTTGCGGGTCGCGAGCAGTACCCCCTGCCTGGTCAACTGTCGCCTCCCGCGACACGCTCCAGCAGGCTCCGCTGGGCGGCATCCAGTTGGCCGATGGCGCGCACGGCGCTGTCCAGCAGCGCATCGAGCTGGGCGCGGTCGAAAAGACCCTGCTCGCCGGTACCCTGCACCTCCACGAACGCACCGGTGCTGCTCATGACGACGTTCATGTCCACCTCCGCACTCACATCCTCATCGTAGTTCAGATCCAGCCTGATCTCGCCGCCAACCACTCCCACGCTCACCGCCGCGACGCGCCGTCGCACCGGACTCGCCGGCAGCCTGCCATCGCGCACGAGTAGCTCGAAGGCCTCCACGACTGCCACGCAGGCCCCGGTTATCGCCGCCGTCCGGGTGCCGCCATCGGCCTGGATGACATCGCAGTCGATCCGGATGGTTCGCTCCCCGAATTCGAAGTCGTCGAGCATCGCGCGCATGCTCCGGCCGATCAGGCGCTGGATCTCCTGGGTGCGACCGCCGAGCGCGCCTCGCTCACGCTGGGTTCGAGTGCGCGTCGCCCGCGGCAACATCGCGTATTCGGCGGTCAGCCAGCCGAGCCCCTGCCCGCGACGCCAGCCGGGCACGGTCTCCTCCACCGAGGCGGCGCAGAGCACCCGCGTATCCCCGAAGGCGACCAGGCAGGAGCCCTCGGCGTAGGGTATCACTCCGCGCTCCAGGATTAGCGGGCGGAGGGCATCGAGGGCGCGATCAGTGCGAGGAGGTACTGGTCTGGTCACGGAGTCTGGCAATGGTGGAAGTCGTGGAGTGTCCTGGCGTGATCGGCACGATGACTACACGTCCGCCGCCCGCGCGCACTTCTGAAGCACCAACGATGGTCGCCTCGCTGTAGTCGCCACCCTTGACCAGGACGTCGGGACGGAGGAGTCGGATCAGCTCCAGCGGGGTCGGTTGGTCGAAGACGACAACGGCATCCACTGCCTCGAGGGCCGCCAGCACATAGGCGCGCTCGGCCTCCGAGCGCACCGGTCGGTCGGGTCCCTTGAGTCGGCGCACGGAGTCGTCGGAGTTGAGGCCCACGACAAGCGCTTCCCCCTCCCGCCTGGCGGCAGTGAGGACGTCCACATGTCCGGGATGCAGGAGGTCGAAGACGCCGTTGGTGAACACCACGGAGCCCTCGAACTCCTCCCTCCAGCGGCGCGCCGCCGGCCAATCCATCACCCGTGGCGTCGGATCGAAGGGAAGTCTGTCCGGGGTCACCACTGCGATTGTGCCCCCTCCACTATCAGGGCAACGATGCGGTCGATAGCCGCACGTCGCCCGGCCGCCTCGGCCCCCTCGCCATATTCGCCCTCGCCGCGCAGTCCCTTGCGTTGGAAGATGAGCGAACCGTCTGCCTGGTCGACGATCTCGATGTCAACGACGAGCGACAGCTTCCGGCGGGCGGTGCTCCCCTGATTGGGGTCGGAGCTGAAGGCAATGGGCACATCGGGGTCGTAGCGGGTGATGGTGCCGCGTACAATCGCGTCTGCACGAGCCTCGGGCGCGTTACGCACCCCCAGTCGCCTCTGCAACTGCGTGCGGACGACCTCCGTCAGTTCACCCTGCAGCTCGGCCAGGGCCGTCTCGTTCTCGAACGGCAGAACGGCCGCGGTGCGGATGTGGCGAGGCAGACCACCTGCCTGAAACCCGTAGCCGGTAAAACATCCTGAAGTGAGGACGAGCACGACGAGAAGCAACACAGCCAGGCCACCTCTACCCCCCCGTCCCGCCGCGGTGCCGCTCGGGCCCGCAAGCCAGGCAGGAGAAACGGTGAGGGGTGGGCGGCCGAACCAGGATGGCAGAGCGGTGCCCTGACGCCGGCTAGCGATCCCAGACATCGTCATCAAAGCTGTTCACGGTCTCCCTGCGGTTGATCCTGAGCGAGAGCTGTCGTCCGGTGCCCTCGTTGCGGTACTCGATTGTCGCCGTGTCCGGGCGCGATACCCACTCCTGTAACCTTCCACCCTCGATGCGTTCCAATCGTGTCAATCGACCCTCTCCGAAGGTTACTCGAAAGCGCGGCTCCGAGCCGATGTCGGCGCGCAGAACAGCGCCGTCCAGGCGAGCGGTCGTGTCGGTGGCGGGCGGCACAGCGAGGCGTCCGACGGCCGCCCAGAGCAGGACGGGTGAAGGCAGCAGGCGACGCACCAGGTCGCCGCCAGGCGCGCTGATCGAGTCACCGATCAGGAACGCCGTCCCTCCACCTGCCCCACCATCCAGGAAGAAGTCGAGACGGAGACTATCAGGAGCTGCCAGCCGGGCCACCCCCTCGCCACGACCGACGATCGTTCCATCCGCGTATTCCCAGCGGAAGACAAGTCTGGTATGTCCGACCAGCCGGGCTTCGGGGATGGTTGACGGCGCGGGTGCGCCGACGAGCGGCCGGACGCGCGGCGCGCATCCGGCCACCAGCAGGAAGAGGACGACGGTGAGGAACGGCGAATGTGAGCGCGGGTGCATCTACTGAAAGTTAGCGCAGGGTCCCGCCAGCCGCAGGCGTCTGACTGGGCAGTCCCGAGCCAGCCTGCGGAATCATGCCGGCCTCAGCCAACGTGAGCCTCGAGGGCCGTCCGGATCGCGGCCGGGATGGTCATGCCGCGTCCCGATGGATCCACCGCCATGAGGGTGGTGACGGCCGAGACCAGTCGCTCGCCAGTCTCAACCCGGGAAACCAGATACTCGAAACGAAGGCTGCGAGAACGCACGCTCGTCAGCCTGGTCTCCACGCGCACCATCTCGTCATAGCGGGCTCCGGCGTGATAGCGCAGGGAGGCCTCGGCCACTGCCAACATGACACCGGCGCGCTCCATCTCCGCGTAGCTCTGTACATGCGCGCGTATGAACTCGGTACGGCCCACCTCGCACCAGACCAGGTACTCGGCGTGGTACACCACCCCCATCTGGTCGGTCTCCGCGTACCGGACTCGAAAGTCCACGGTAAAGGGGACAGTGGACGCCGCGCGAGCATCTCCCTCCAGCCGGCCGGGCGACGGAGCGGGAGAGTGTCCTTCTGATCGATCGGGCAACTGTTCGGGCATCGGCTGCTCGGATTGGAGCACCACAGGGTCGGTTGGCCGAGATCGGCCGGGTGCCGTCGTGGTGAGCGTAGCTGTGTGTTGCCGAACTTCATGACGGCGCCACCGTTTGTAAAGCCGGCGCTGGCCGAGTAGACTCCCGGCGTGCTAGCGTCTCCCGTCCATATTGTCTCCGACCTCCACCTCGGGGCGTCTCCGCCCGACGTCGAGCGTCGCTTCGTCACCTTCCTCGACCAGTTGCGCGGGGAAGGTGGTACGCTCGTGATCAACGGCGACCTGTTCGACTTCTGGTTCGAGTGGCGAACGGTCATCCCGCGCACCGGTTTTCGCGTCCTGGCGGCGCTCTCCCGTCTGCGGGACAGCGGGGTTCCCGTGGTCTGGCTGGCCGGCAATCACGATTGCTGGGGAGGCGAGATGTTGCGTGAAGACCTCGGGATCCAGTTCGTGGACGAGTGGCGTGGCAACCTGGCGGGTTGGGAGAGCTGGCTCCATCACGGCGACGGACTGAGGGAAGTGGAAGACCGGCGTTACCGTAGGCTGCGCCGGGTACTCCGGAACCGCTGGTCGGTGCGCGCGTTCAGATGGATCCATCCCGACATTTCCAGTCGCATCGCGACCGGCAGCTCGCAGGCCAGCCGCGACCACACTGCGCATGACGAAGGAGCCGGACTACAATCGGTCGCCTTCCAACGGTTGTCGGCCGACCCCGCCCTGAACCTGGTGGTCTTCGGCCATTCGCACGTACCAGCGCTGGTGACTGCACCCACCGGTGGCATCTACGCCAATGCTGGTTCGTGGCTCGACGCGCCCACCTACCTGCGTGTCACGCCCGGGCGCATCGAATTGCGCCGGCTGGTAACCCAGCTATCCGGCCCGACGCCAGCGACGTCGACAAGCGCCGGAATTCCTTGGCCCGGAACCGGTTCACTCCAGAGCGAGAGTCTCCACGCGCTCGATCGTCCGACCCAGGAAGCGCTGACCCAGCCTTAGCATCTGGTCAGGGTCATCCGTGGCGAGGAACCGACGAACGGGATTCTCCGCGCTGGTTGCGTCCAGGTTCGCACCACGCAGCACCCGGCCGACCTCGGCAGCCGTCTCCTGAGCGCTGTCTATGAGACGCACCGAAGGACCCAGTGTGTCGGCGAGCAGCGGCTTGAGCAGAGGATAGTGGGTGCATCCCATGACGAGCGTATCGATCCCCACGTCGAGGAGCGGGCGCAGATATTCGGTAGCAATGAGACGGGCCGCGGCATGATCGGTCCACCCCTCCTCCACCAACGGCACGAAGAGTGGGCAGGCGAGGGAGACGACAGTGGCATCTGCCCTGAGCGACCGGATAGCCCGCTCGTACGCGCCGGAACGCACGGTCCCCGTGGTCCCGATAACTCCGATCCTTCCGCTGATGGTGGCGGCCGCTGCCGCTCTCGCTCCCGGCTGGACGACTCCCACCACCGGCACCGACAGCTCGGCGCGCAGCATATCGAGGGCATGCGCCGTGGCCGTGTTGCAGGCTATCACGATCGCCTTGACATGCTGTCCGGCCAGGTAGAACGCGATCTCCCGTGCGTATCGGCGTACGGTGTCCGGGCTCTTGGGTCCGTAGGGGACGCGCGCCGTGTCGCCGACATAGATGATCCCCTCCAGCGGCAACTGACTCAACATCTCGCTGACCACGGTGAGCCCACCAATCCCCGAATCGAAGACGCCAACCGGCGCCTCGCGCACAACCGACGTCACCATGATGCGGCCAGGGTGTGCATGTGCAGCCTTGTCCGGACGCGTCGCATCACCAGCGCAGAGAGGCGCTGATCGACGCGCCTCTTCCGTTCGGCGCCGCGCCGATGGAGACCGCGGCGGGAACATCCCACAGGTGCGCCGAGACGAAGGCGTCCGCGCCAGCGATGAAGTGATTGAAGATGAGGACGGCGATCCAATCCTCGAGATGGGTTCGCCGCGCTCTCACGATCTCTTCGGAATACGCGGGAGGGAGCCATTCGAGGACAACCGGAGCGCCTTTCTCGTCCAGGCGCGGAAGGCCGGTTGCCGGGTCGATGTCGAAACGTGCCGGGAGGCTGTCCCGTCCCAACCGCTTGGCCAGTCTCAGGTCATCGAGCGACTTGCGCAGCATGAGTACACTGGCTGCCTCCACGGCCACGAAGAGCGCGGTCGCCGTGGGGCGATCGAAGCGCGCCTGCGCATAACCCGGGAAGGCAAGAGACGTCAGGAAGGCCCGGCGTGGAGAGAGCGGCGGCACGGGAAGCTGCGTCGCATCCATCGTCGCAACGGGCGGCTGTCCAGTGTTTCCGGTCCCGCCCACGCCGGCGCGGAGACTGTCCCGCTGCTGGGCATACAGGGGCGCATTGACGAGCAGCAGGACCATCATCGACCGGAAGACGAGCCTGATCCGCCTCCCCCTGCCGCCCTTCGCGACGACACGCCGCGAGTCCGTGGAGGAGAATGTCACAGGCAGGCACGCGCGAGATCGTCGAATCCACAAGCTGGAATCGACGACATGCGACCTGAGTGAGGCGTTGAGAGCTGATCTCACGAGTGAACGGAGCACTCGCGCAAGGTAGTCGTCCACCCTGGCGGTCGGCAGCACTGGCTGATCGGCTGCCAACCGCCGTCGGTGAACAGGACTCAGTTCGTGCCGACCAGAGCGACGAGGTCGATCTCGACCAGCACGCCGCGTGGCAGGGCAGCCACCTGCACCGTGGAACGGGCTGGACGCGCACTTCCGACGGCCTCGGCGTAGACCTCGTTCACCCGCGGGAAGTCGGCCATGTCCACCAGGTAGACGGTCGTCTTCAGTACGTTGGACCAACTGGTGCCGGCGGCGGCGAGCACGGCATCCAGGTTGGAAAAGACGCAGCGAGTCTGGGCCACGACGTCACCATCCACGATCTCACCCGACACCGGATCGAGTGGGATCTGGCCCGCCGAAAAGAACAATCCGGCGCCGATGGTGCCCTGGGAGTAGGGACCGATGGCGGCGGGGGCGGCGTCAGTCTGGACGAGGCGAACGGTCACGGCAGGCTCCTGCGTGGATGGGGTGAGTTCGGTCTGCGATGCGGCGAGGCCGCACGCAGCGCGGCGGCTGGCGGATACTACTCACTACTGCCCCGGAATAGCCAGCCCGAAAAGACGTACTGCGTTGGCGGTCGTGATCTCGCCGAGCACATCGGCCGGGACGTCACGTGCGTCAGCCAGCCGGCGGAGAGTGTGCGCCACCCACGCCGGCTCATTCCGCCGTCCCCGGTTGGGTACGGGCGCGAGGTAGGGACTGTCCGACTCCACCAGCAATCGGTCGTCGGGAATCAGGCGCAGCAGCGCGGTATCAGTCCAGTTGCGAAAGGTGATGATGCCGCTGAAGCTGACGTACCAGCCCAGGTCGATTGCCTGGCTGGCCAGATCGCGGGAGCCGGTGAAGCAGTGCAGCACCCCGACCACTGCCTGGGCAGCCGCCTCACGGATGAGATCAGCCGTATCCTGTTCAGCATCACGCGTGTGGACTACCACCGGGCGGGCAAGCTGGGCGGCAAGACCAAGTTGCGCGCTGAACACGTCGCGCTGACGTTCCCGGGGTGAGTTGTCGTAGTGGTAGTCCAACCCGCACTCGCCGATGGCGACCGCTCCGGCATCGAGATGCGCGCGGATCAACGGCAGATCACGATCGGCGTCGAAGCCTTCGGCATCGTGTGGATGGACACCCGCGGTGTAGGCCAGGAAGTCGGGGTAGACAGCGGCCAGCTTCGCCGCTTCATCCGCCGCCGCCAGTGAGGCGCCAATGCAGACCGTGGCCAGCGCGCCGGCGAGGCGGGCGCGCTGCACGACGGCGTCCAGATCGCCAGCGAACGCAGGGTCGGCGAGATGGGCGTGGCTGTCGATGAAGGTCGTCATGATCGGGACGCCAGGACCGCCGACCGTCAATGCCGGAACGCCGCGGCGAGCCGCGGCGTTCCGGTCAACCTGCCGATCGCCTTCATGCACTGCTGACGGCGCACGGAACGGAGCGGTTCAGTCGGCTCAGGCGTGACGACGCGCGTTGGCGCGCGATCCCGCCGCTGGCGTTGGCGGCACCTTGGCTGAACCCGCGGCAGTTCTCGGGTAACGCTGCTCGATCCAGTACAGCGTTGGCGAGGCGATGAAGATGGAGCTGAGCGTACCCACCACGATTCCGAAGATGAGCACGGTCGCGAACGGGCGTATGACCTCGCCACCCAGGAAGAACAGGGCCAGCAACGTGGCCAACGTCGTGGCACTGGTGAGAATGGTGCGCGGCAACGTCTCGTTCACCGACCTGTTGAGGATCTCGACCAGGGAAGCGGTCCTGCCCGACAGCTTCAGATTCTCACGAACGCGATCGAAGACGATTATCGTGTCGTTGAGCGAATAACCGATGACGGTCAGGATCGCGCCCACCACGAACAGCGACACCTCGATATTTGCATACCGCATGAAGACGATCGTGGCCAGGATGTCGTGGATGGTCGCGACGAGCGCCGCCACACCGAACCGCCATTCGAAGCGCCAGGCCAGGTAGAGGAGAGAGACGAGGAAGGAGATGAGCAGGGCGGTGAGGGCATTGGCCTTGAGTTCGCCGCCCACCTTCGGCCCGACAGCGTCGGTGCGCACGACCTTGTACGCTCCCTCCGCAAAGGCTCCGTCCAGCGCTGACGTCACGGTCTTCACGATGGCCTCTGCCCCGGCCGCTTGCTGTGACACGAGCGCCTCGTCCTGGGCCCGGATGACGATCTCGTTCGGCCGCCCGAAGGTCTGGATCTCGACACTACCGACCCCGGCGTTGCCGAGCGCATCACGAATGCGCCCGACGTCCGGCGCCTGGGCGAACTCCAACTGCAGCAACGTTCCGCCGGTGAATTCGATGCTGTAGTTGAAGCCGCTGATGGCGAGCCAGATGGAGCCCGGAATCAGGAACGCGACGATGAGGACGACTGTCTTCCGCCAGTGACGGATGAAATCGTAGTTGGCGTTGTGTAGGATGCGCAGCATCAGATGCTCAGCGTCTGGGGAGTCGTGCGACGATCCAGCCAGATCAGGAAGAAGGTACGGACGACGAAGATCGCGGTGATCATTGAGGCGGCGATACCAGCCAGCAGGGTGACGGCGAAGCCGCGCACCGGACCGCTGCCGAACTGGTAGAGCACGACAGCGGTCAGTGCGGTCGTGACGTTGGAGTCGATGATGGCGCTGAGGGCGTTCCGGAATCCGCTGTCCACCGCCGAGCGCACGGTCCGTCCGGCGTCGAGTTCCTCTCGCATTCGTTCAAATATGAGCACGTTGGCATCCACTGCCATGCCTATGGAGAGGACGAAGCCAGCTATTCCCGGAAGTGTGAGCACCGCCCCGAGTCCGGCGAGCATCCCTGCCGTGAGCACGGCGAAGATCACCAGCCCGGCCACCGCGAGCAGCCCCGAGAAGCGGTAATAACCGACCATCACCACGACGACGAGAATCACCCCGAGCACACCGGCGCGCTTGCCTGATTCGACGGCGTCCTGCCCCAGGCTGGGTCCTATGCTCCGGCTCTCCATGATCTTGAGCGGCGTCTGGAGCGCGCCGGCACGGAGCACCAGCGACAGGTCCTGCGCTTCCTGCAGGTTGCGGCCGCCGAGCGAGATCTGGCCACGCCGACCGATGGCGCTCTGGATGATGGGCGCGGTGATGACCTTGTCGTCGAGAACGATGGCCATGTAGTCCTTCAGGTGACGCCCGGTCTCCAGGCGGAACCGGCGTCCACCCTCAGCGTTGAGGGTGAAGGACACGACCGTACCTTCCTGCGCACTCTGATTCGGACGCGCGTCGGTGATGTATTCACCAGTGATTATGGGCCGCGAGTCCAGCAGGTAGAGTTCCCGGTAGACGCGTCCACCCAGGACCACGGAATCGGCACCCCAGCGGGCGACCTTCCCCGGTGGAAGCGCAGCCTCGATGGCCGGGTTCTCGAGCAGCGAACGGAGCAGCGGAACATCGCTCTGGGCCACGAAGAACTGCCCCGGGATCTGTCCCTGCTGCACGGCACGCGAGAATGGGCCCTGCGTTCCGGCGGGGGCAGCGCTGTCGGCAGTGGCCACGGCGCCAGCGGCTGCTGTACTGTCACCCACCGGCGCCTGGCTGTCGACCTGCGGCTTGAAGATGTCCAGACCGCCTGCCGGAGCTGCCGCCCCACCAGGGGGCTGGCCGGCGGCGGGAACGAGATTCTGGTCGCGAGCGATCTGGTCCAGGCGTGGGATGGCTCGTTCCAGCGCCTGGGTCTTGTCGGTTATCTGGAACTGGAGGAACGCAGCTTGCTGAACGACCGCTGCGGCCCGCTCGGCGTCCTCGATTCCCGGCAGCTCGACGATGATCCGGTTGTTGCCGCTCTTCTGGACGACCGGCTCGGCCACGCCGAACTCATCGATACGGTTCCGTATGACACGGATCGCCTGGTCGAGCGCGTCGCTCTGATCGGCCACCGTGCCTTGCGAGAGATCGAGTTCCAGGGACAGGTGCATGCCACCCTGCAGGTCGAGTCCCCGCTTGAGCGGGACTCGCTGTACCGTGTCGTAGACGAACTCGCCGTTTCGACTGACGCGCTCGATGACGGTCCTGGGGAACAGCGTCCACAGCGATGCCGCGATCATGACGGCTATCGCGAGGATGCGGTACTTCAGGTTGGACATGCTACGGCAGGATGTAGGTTAGGAAGGGTCGTAACCGGCAGAGCTACAAAGGTTACCGGCGACTGGCGCCAGAGTCAACGCGCGACGGGCGTCACGTTCGTCCTGGTCGAGCTGGTTACGGAGAGCATCGGCGTCGGCAAATCGCCGGGTATCGCGCAGGCGCGACACGAAGTCCACCTTCACCCACGCTCCATACCAGTCACCGGAAGCGTCCAGAAGGTGCACCTCGATACCCACTTCCGGATCGCCGAAAGTGGGCCGCGGCCCCAGATTGAGCATTCCGTCATGCATTCCATCGGGCGTCTGCACCCGCACCGCGTACACACCCTGCGGCGGCAACAGCTTCCGGGCGTCGGGAGGTTCCAGGTTGAGTGTACGGTAGCCCAGGGCGCGACCGCGCCCGGCACCGGCCACGACCCTGCCGCTCAGCGAGTACGGGCGTCCCAGGGCACGCGCGGCCGCCCCGAGCTCCCCGGCGCTCACGGCACGGCGGATCTTCGTCGACGAGACCGCTGCCTCGTCAGCCGTGCCCACCGGTCTCACGACCTGGACGGAGAAGCCGCGCGAGACAGCCAGCCGCTGGAGCACTTCGGCACTCCCCTCTCGTTCCCGCCCGAAGCCGTGGTCGTACCCCACGAGCAGTTCGCGCAGCCTGTAGCGGCCTCTCAGGACGACATCCACGAACTGCTCTGCCGGATAGGAGGCGAGTAGCGGCGTGAAGGGGAGGATGACGACGTAGTCCAGGCCAAGCGGAGCGAGCACCTCCAGCTTCTCGGCCGGCAGGGCGAGCAGCGGCGGTGCCGACTCCGGCCGCAGTACGGCCAACGGATGCGGCTCGAACGTCAGGAGGATGCTGGGCAGGGAGACCTCACGGGCCCGTTTCACGAGCCGTCGGATGACATCCTGATGCCCGCAATGCACACCGTCAAAGGTACCGACCGTGATCACGGTTCCCTCCACGGTAGGCGGCAGGCCGCCAGCGTCGCCAGGGCTCAGTTCAACCATCTCGAGCCACCCGCTCACCAGGATCCTGCAGGACCACTCGCGGCTGCCACTGTTCGCGCACCCGTTCGCCGATCGCGACCAGGCCTCCCCGGTCGTCGATCAGTGCACCGACATCACCGGAGACCGTCGCCGCGATTGTACCGCCGTGCCGGATGCGCGCGACAGCTTCCCCGTCCAGTACTTCTCGCGGCAGCTCGGGCACGCCATCCAGTGGCGAACGCAAGGGCACCTTCACGCCCGGCTGGAGTTCATCGACACCGATCGCGTCCTCGACCCTGAAGACACCACTGGCAAGCCGGCGGAGTGCCACGAGATGTGCAGCACCTCCTGTGGCCCGACCCAGGTCGCGAGCGAGGGCACGAATATACGTGCCTCCTGCGCACCGGATCGTGGCTACCAGTCGATGCGGCGTCAGCTCGTGAACCGTCCACTCATGGACGGTGATCGTCACCGGCCGGAGCTCGAGGGGTCGCCCTGCGCGCGCAGCGGCGTGCGCCCTCTCACCACGCACCTGCTTGGCCGACACGGCCGGAGGCAACTGCTCGAAGGTTCCGGTGAGGGTGACGATCGCCTCGCGCACCGCCTCCGGCGACGGGAGCGGCGCCTGGCGCACGATCTCGCCGGTGAGGTCGTCCGTGGACGTCTCCACACCAAAGCTGAATTCCGCCTCGTAAACCTTTGGCTCGCCCGACAGGAATGGAGCGAGCCGGGTCGCCCGACCTACCAGTAGCACGAGCAGGCCAGTGGCGAACGGATCGAGCGTACCGTGGTGGCCGATTCGGCGCTCGCCCAGCGCACGTCTCGCACGGGCGACAGCATCATGTGAGGTGATCCCGGCGGGCTTGTCCACGAGGAGGAGACCGTCAGTCGACAGACTTGCTCTCCCCGGTCGCCGACGCTTCATCAGGCGGACGCGACTGCTCGTCGGCGGTCGCGCTCCCACTCTCGTCAGCCGTGCCCATCTCGCCGTGTGCGCGGAGGCTGCTGAGCAGCGATTCGATGCGCGCGGCATGGGCCACGCTCTCGTCGGGCTTGAAGGTGATCTCCGGCGCCAGGCGCAGCCGCAGGTTGCGTCCAACAACAGAGCGCAGGTGGCCGGCCAGGCTCGCCAGTCCGTCAAAGGTGGCAGCGCGTTCGTCGTCGGTACCCAGTACGCTCACGAAGACGCGAGCGTGCCGGAGGTCGTTTGTCACGTCAGCGCCGGTTACCGTGACGAGTCCCTGGATGCGGGGATCCTTCACGCTGGATGCGAGGAACGACGCCACCTCCTCGCGGATCGCCGCGGCGACGCGGTCGGAGCGATGGTGCTCTTGTGTCATTGCTGTATACCGGAAGCTGCGGGTCTGCTACGGAAGGCGGTCAGCGACCTGGCCGACGTGCGCACATGGTGTGGGGCAGCCGACACGCCGCTCCTGAACGCGTTGGCGGAGTGGGAGCCCGGACGCCAACGTGCCTCGCGACACGACGACGTCCGGAGCCACGCCGAAGCTGTAGTCGTCAGCTATGGCTGGCGGACGTCGAGGACTCGAGCGTCCGCGCCACTTCCTCGGTACGGTAGAACTCGAACACGTCGCCCACCTTGACGTCATTGAAATTCTCGATCCCGATGCCGCACTCGAAGCCCTCACGCACCTCTCGTACGTCCTCCTTGAATCGACGTAGCGAGCCCACCTGCCCGTCGTAGACTTCCACTCCGTCGCGGATGACGCGCACATTTGCCGACCTGGTGGCGACGCCGCTCCGGATGATGCAACCGGCGACGAGTCCGATGCGCGGGACCTTGAAGGTCTCGCGAACCAGTGCCTCACCGACAATGACCTCGCGCTCCTCGGGCCGGAGAAGCCCTTCCAGGGCCGCCCGAACATCGGCGACGGCCTCGTAGATGATGCGGTACAGCTTGATGTCCACGCCCTCACGCTCGGCAGCCGCACGGGCCTTGTTGTCAGGACGCACGTGGAAGCCGAGAATGATGGCCCCGGACGCCTTGGCGAGCAGGATATCGCTCTCCGTGATCGCACCCACGGCGCGCTGGATGACCTCGACCTGCACCTCCTCATTGGACAACTGCTGCAACGCGTCGGCGAGTGCCTCCGCCGGCCCGCCCTGATCGGCCTTGATGAGCAGCTTCAACTGACGCTTCTCGCCAGCGTCCGTCTGGGACATGAAGTCCTCGAGCGTGACGACGCCCTTGCTGGAGCGACGACTGCGCGCCTCGCGCTCCAGGCGCTCACGACGCTGGGCTATCTCACGTGCCTCCGAGGCATCCTCCACGACCACGAACTGGTCTCCGGCCATGGGCACGCCGGTGAGGCCCAGCACCTGAACCGGGATGGCCGGACCGGCAGACTTCACCTGCTTTCCGCGCTCGTCGAGCAGCGCCCGAACCCGGCCGGAAAAGATTCCGCAGATAAAATCGTCGCCGACCCTGAGCGTCCCGTTCTGCACGAGGACCGTTGCGACCGGGCCCTTGCCCGGATCCAGCTGGGCCTCGACGACCGCGCCCGCGGCGCGCCGATCGGGATTGGCCGCCAACTCCAGCAGGTCAGCCTGGAGCAGGATCTTCTCCAGCAATTCCGGCACGCCGGCACCGGTCTTGGCCGAGATCTCCTGGGCCATCACATCACCGCCGAACTCCTCGACGACCACGCTGTGCTGCAGGAGATCCTGCTTGACCTTGCCCGGATTGGCGGCCGGAAGGTCCACCTTGTTGATGGCCACGACCATTGGCACGCCAGCATTGCGAGCATGGGAGATAGCCTCGATGGTCTGCGGCATGACCTGATCATCGGCGGCAACCACCAGCACGACGACGTCAGTCACCTGTGCCCCGCGGGCTCGCATGGCGGTGAACGCCTCGTGCCCGGGGGTATCCAGGAATGTTATCCGACGGTCATCCGGCAGCGCGACGTGATAGGCACCGATGTGCTGCGTGATGCCGCCCGACTCGCCGGCCACGACTGTCGCCTTCCGTATGTAGTCCAGGAGCGACGTCTTGCCATGGTCGACGTGCCCCATGATGGTGACGACGGGCGGCCTCGGCTGCAATTCCTCCGGCAGGTCGGCTTCTTCCTGCGCCGTAGTCTCCACCGCATAGTCGGCCTCCAGGACCGCCTGGAATCCGAACTCACCGGCTATCAACTCGATCTGATCGAAGTCGAGGCGCTGGTTGATGGTCACCATCAACCCGAGGTTCTTGAAGGCGAAGGCAACGATCTGTGTCGCCGGGATCTTCAGGATCGCCGCCAGCTCGCTGACGGTGATGAACTCGTTGACGTGGACCGTCTTCTTCTCGCGCTCGACAGCGGCGACGCGCTGCGCCTCCTGCTCCTCGCGTGCTCCCCCATCGTCGTACGACCGCCGACCACGGCGTCCGCCACCGCCACGCATGGCGGACATGGTCTTGGTGATGTTCTGCGACACGGCTTCCTGGTCCACCGACCCTCGGCGTCCCTTCTTGCGACGACCCTTGGCACCAGCGCCACCGACGTCGGTTCGTGGCGCCGGTCGGCCGCCGCCAGCGGCCGAGCGCGGCGGTACCGAACCACTACCTGAGACGGGACGCGGACGCGGCGCGCCCTGTCCAACGGGGCGCGGACGTGGAGCGCCAGCCGCGGGTGCCGGACGTGGACCGGCGGCCGCTGGTCTGGCCTGATCCGACGGACCGGAGGGTGTTGCCGACGCGGCCGGCCTCATGCCCGCCGAGGCAGGTGTCATCTGGGCCGGCGCCGGCTCCACTGGTGCAGCTGGCTGCGCAGGCGCGGCTGGCGCTTCTGGCGCGGCGGCGGCCGGAGGAGCGGCTGGCGCCGGGGTGGAAACCGGCCTGGCCGGTGTGTCCGTGGGAGCCGGAGTCGTTTCGGCCGGCGCGGGGGCCGCATCGGTCGGTGCAACCGCCTCGGCTGGCCGGTCGGACGCCGGAATGGCTGGCTTACGGATTTCGTCCCCAGCCGGCCGGACGGACTTCGGACGCGCCGAGGGCGGCCGGGCCGCCGCCGGAGCGCGAGGGGCTTCCTCAGCCGGAGGTGCAGTCGGGGCAACTGCCGGCTCCACAACCGGGGCGTCGGCGGCAGGCGCGGCACTTTCTGTCGGCGGAGCGCTGGTGACCGGGGTCGCGCTCTCGGCAGCCAACGCTGGCGCGCTGGGAGCAACTTCAGTGCGACCGGCATCGGCGGTCGGCTGAGTCGTGGTGGGTTGGACGGGTACAGCCTGAGGAGCGGCCGGAGCAACTGCGCTCCCGTCCACCTGACCATCGTCGCCTTCCTGCTGCTCCTCGGCGACGGGCTCGCTGGCCCGGCGGCGCCGGCGGCGCACTGCGCCGGCGCCTTCAGCTACGGATACGGTCGGCTGAGCTGGCCCCGTGGGCGCAGGCTCAGCCGCCGCGGCACCGCGCCGACGGCGTCCGGTTGCCGCTGCGGCTGGCTTCTCCGCCCTTGCCCGCTTCTCGCGCTCCCAGCGTGCCCTCACGCGGGCGACCTGGTCGTCGGACAGCACGCTGAGATGGCTGCGCACAGGAACGTCCATCGAGCGCAGAAGTGTGATCACTTCCTCGCTCGGGATTCCGAACTCGCCGGCCATATCATGAACACGAAGCTTGCTCAAACAACCCTCCTATGGAGTCCGCGGAACGGGCGCGTCGCCCGTACCGCCGGCACTCGTCTCCAGAAGCGCGCGAATGCCGCGCGCGAGCTGCCCATCCACCACACCTACAACCGCCGTTGCGTCACGGCCCACCGTCGCCCCCAGAACCGTCGCCGAGGGGCCCCGCACCATCCTGATCCTCCGCGCCGTCAGCAGCGGCACGACCTTGTCCAGGCTGTGCCGCGAAATGTCCGGCGCGACCACTGCCAACTTGAGCTTACCACGCACGGCGGCGTCGCGCACCTGCTGCACTCCCACCACCGCGCCTCGCGACCGTACGCCGAGGCCGAGCAAGCCGAGCAACTTCCGCTCGACATCGGCACTCAGCTCGGTCACGCCTTCTCGTCCGCTGCCGGCGAATTCGCTCCGCCGGCCTCTACAGACTGCCCCGTGCCCCCATCGGTATTGCCGGAAGTTGCCACCGCGTCGGCTGCTTCAGCCGCCTCAGAATCATCCGCGGCGCCGGCGACCGGCGGAGCGTCGTCCTCGTCGGCATCCTCGTCCGTCAACTCGTTGAGGATGCTCATGATACGATCTGCCTCCTCCGGAGCGATCCCGGGCAACCTCAGGAAGTCCTCACGGTCGAAATCCAGGATGTCGTTGAGCGTCCGGAAGCCGGCGTGCTCGAGCACCGCAACGGTGGAAATGGGCAGTCCTTCAATCTCGTTCAATTGAACGTCAACGGCTTCGTCCTCCGCTCCATCCTCAGGCAGCGGAGCGAAGAGCACGGCGTCGCCGCCGCGCTCCATCCACTCGCGGCTCGAATAGAGGTCGATCTTCCATCCGGTGAGTTCCGACGCCAACCGCACGTTCTGGCCGTTGCGGCCAATAGCCAGGGAAAGCTGGTCCTCGTCGACGATGGCCTGGATCGTACGCGTCTGGGCGTCGCTGAACACACGAGCCACGCGGGCCGGCGCCAGCGCCAGCTTGGCAAACCGCTCCGGATCGGCCGACCAGGGTACGATATCGATGCGCTCACCACCCAATTCGTTGACAACAGCCTGTACCCGGGCACCCTTCACACCCACGCAGGCGCCCACGGGATCGATGGCGTCGTCGCGCGACGAGACGGCGATCTTGGTCCTGCTACCCGGCTCGCGGGCGGCAGCGCGGATCTCCACGATCTCCTGCGGAATCTCGGGCACCTCGAGCTTGAACAGCGCCTGGACGAACATGGGATCGGAGCGACTCAGGATCAGGCGAGGCCCCTTGGGAGTTTCCTCGACGCGCTTGAGTACGGCCCGCACCGGTTCACCCTGATGGAAGTGCTCACGGTGATTCTGCTCCCGATAGGGGATGATCGCCTCTGCTTCGCGATACTTGTTCAGCATCACGACCAGCTTGCCTCGCTCGATCTGCTGGATCTCCCCCGACAGCAGGTCGCCTACGCGGCCGGCGAACTCGTCGCGGATGCGTGTGCGCTCCCCTTCCCTGACCCGCTGGATGATCCTCTGCTTCGCGGCCTGCACGGCCGCGCGACCGAACTGGGCAAAGTCGATCTGGGTCTCCAGCGTATCGCCCACCTCGAAGCCCTCGTCAAAGAAGCGGGCCTCGTCGAGCGACACCTGGGTGGCCACGTCCTCCACCTGCTGGACGACGGTCTTGAGCAACACGATGTCGATCGTGCCGCGCTCCTCATCAATGTCGATCTCGGCTTTCACCGTCGGGCCATACTTCTTGGTGAGGGCAGCATAGATGCCGTCCTCGAGCAGCTCGTGCAACTCACCACGATCGAGTTGCTTCGTGTTGGTCAACTCGCGGATTGCTGCCAAGATCTCTGCAGAACTGACCATTCAGGGCTCCTCTCAGTCTTCCGCTTTCGGTTTCCACCGGAACGCGAGACGCGCGTCCGTCACGTCGGACAGGGCGACTCTCAACTCGCCCCGTTTCGGATGTTCGAGCACGATCACTTCCGATCCTTCCTCCCCCTCCACACGAACTATGTCCGCCTCCAACCTGCCATCCAGGGTCGGACTGTTCACGCTCACCAGCTTACCGATAAAACGTCGCCACTCGGCGGCGGTGCGCACCGGGCGCTCCACACCAGGTGACGACAATTGCAGTACATACCGCTCCGGAACCAGTCTGTCAGCTTCCAATCGTGCTTCTATTGCTCTCGATGCCCGGGCACAGTCGTCCACGGTAATGGCATCCCCGTCACGCCGATCGATCCTGACCTCGACGATCGGGCGGTCTCGTGAACCGCCCTTGTGGAACTGGACAAGGTCGTAGTCGAGCGCATCAAGTTCCTGTATTACAACAGCTTCTAGCGCGGGCTTCAAGTGATCTGGACATTGTCGCCTGGAACAAAAAAATGTGGGGAACTTCCCCCACATATTCCTCCCGGGCGGCGAGGCCCGGTAGCAATGTGAATGTAGAGCAGAGGGGTGGGCGAGTCAACCCGACGTCGGGTCTCGCCCTCGCCGTCGGCTTCAGGACGGAGTGGCCAGCGCGGCTACCTGACGGCCACGATCGCCACCCCGATGCGAAAAGAACAGCTTCTCGCCGCCATGGCCGGCGGTGCACCGGTCGCTGGAAGAGAGCTGGGTGACACCCAGGGCGCGGGCCTGGTCAGCGAGTATTGCGCGCAGATCCACCCTGCACGCGCCGTCCACGGCACGGCCAGTGAGCTGTGAGGCCACCTCCGGACCTACCTCGTAACAGCGGCCGCAGATGGCCGGCCCCGTATGGACGCGGAGCTCGCTGGCCCGATAGCCGGCACTCGCCATCTGACGGATGGCCGCCGGGAGGATGGCGGCGGCGATGCCACGCCATCCGGCGTGGAGAAGCGCCGCCGCCCCCGAGGGATGGACGACGAACACGGGTACGCAGTCGGCGACGACGACGGCCGCGCTCATCGGGCCTGCCTGGATGCGCGGTCCGTCGAGAAGATGCCCGTCGGCATCGTCACCGCGCAGCCAGCCGGACCAGTCCCCGGTATGGTGGAGGATGCGTGGACCGTGCACCTGCGACGCGGTGACGAAGCGCTGCCCCGCCAGCCCCAGACTTCGACGGAGGGCCCCCCAACGCGCCATCACCTCGCCCACCGGCTCGTCGCCGGAAGTCCCGAAACTCCCCATCGCGCGGGTGGTCACGAGCGCTCGCACACCCCAGTCAGAGAAGACAGGAATCTCGCAATACATCCCGTCGTCCGTCACGACCCCCTCACGACCTCCCCACGGCTCTCCCATATCCGGCTCACAGGCACGTTCGACCCGGCACCCGCTCGATGTGCGCACCGAGCACGCGCAGACGTTCGTCGATGCGTTCGTAACCGCGCTCGATCTGGCCAACATTGTCGATGGTACTGCGTCCCTGAGCGCAGAGGGCAGCCAGCAGGATCGCCATGCCGGCGCGGATATCGGGCGACTCCACCCGGGCTGCGCGGAGCTGGCTCGGGCCGGCGACGAGCGCCCGGTGCGGGTCACAGAGCACGATCCGGGCACCCATGCCGACCAGCTTGTCGACGAAGAACATTCTCGACTCGAACATCTTCTCGTGCATCAGGATGAGGCCTCTGCACTGGGTGGCCGTGACGATTGCGATGGACATCAGGTCGGCGGGGAAGGCGGGCCATGGCTGGTCCTCGAGCTTCGGAACATGGCCACCCATGTCGTCCTGTATGATGAGACTCTGTTCCGCCGGCACCACCAGGTCAGCCCCATCCATGCGGCACTCTATGCCCAGGCGCTGAAAACCAAGGAGCACCGCCCGCAGGTGTTCGACCCCAGCGTCTTCAATACGCAGTTCGGACCGGGTGACGGCCGCCAGCCCTATGAATGAACCGACCTCGATATGATCCGGGCCGATCGTGTACGTCGCACCGCCCAGCGTGCGCCCTCCTTCAATGGTCAGCGTATTCGTGCCGATTCCATCTATGACGGCCCCGAGGGCGACGAGGAAATGAGCCAGATCCTGAACGTGTGGCTCGCTGGCGGCGTTGCGCAGCACTGTCGTGCCCGTGGCAGCCACCGAGGCGATGAGGGCGTTCTCCGTGGCCGTGACGCTGGGCTCGTCCAGAAAGACGTCGGCGCCGCGAAGGCCGCGCGTACGGAGCCGGAAGTGGTCGTTCAACTCGTACTCCGCACCGAGCTGCTCGAGAGCCAGAAAGTGGGTGTCCACCCGCCTCCGCCCTATGACATCGCCGCCGGGCGGCGGGAGCGTGACCTCGCCGCAGCGGGCGAGCAGGGCGCCGGCCAGGAGTATCGACGCCCGGATCCGCGAGCAGAGCTGCGGATCGAGAGTCGTCACCTGGAGCTTCGCGGCATGGATGGCGAGAGTATTCCGGGCTGTCCACTCGGCGGTAGCGCCGAGCGTGCGCACAAGCTCGGCCAACGTCTCGACGTCGCGAATACGCGGCACGTTATGGAGCGTGACCGGATGCTCGCTCAGCAGAGCGGCAGCGATGATCGGGAGCGCCGCGTTCTTGTTACCGGCGGGACGGATGGTTCCGGAGAGCCTGTGCCCTCCCTCTACGACATACTGGACAGCAGACATGTGATGGCGGTTCGGGGAGCACAAGAATGATTGTGGGATAGTACGTGGGTCAACCCAGCCGCTGCAGGCGCCACGGCGTCCCGACCGGCGAGGGAGGTGGAATGACGGCGCAGTCGCTTGACTCCGCCGCAGACAGGGCATACGATAGCGCCCATCCCTACCGTCATCTCCAAGATCCGAAAATGCAGCTCCTCGTCGCGGTTATCAATCATGCGGAACTGATCGACGATGTGATGGCCGGCTTCATCGAGCTGGGCATCACCGGCGCGACCGTGCTCGAGAGCAAGGGGATGGGCCGTGTCATCAGCCAGGAGCTTCCCATATTCGCCGGTCTCACCGCGCTGAGCGCAAAGTCACGTGTGGCCAATCGCACCATATTCTGCATCGCGGCCGAGAGTAAGGTCGCGGCAGCGATCGCCATGATCGAGGAGACGTGCGGCGACCTGAATACCGCCGGCGTGGGGATACTATTCACGTTGCCGGTGTCGCGGGTGATCGGGTTGGCCTCGGAACTCGAAGACTGATGCCGGACGCGTCCCGCCCACCGGTTGCTGCTCGGTAAGAGGACCGTAAACGTTTGCCGTTGGCCCCTCCCTTGCACATGGCGGCCTCGGCGAGGAGGCTCTCCCTGTCCGCCTGCCCACGCTCCCGGAGCTCCGTGAAAGAGGCTATCGACGCATGACCATTGGTTGGGCCCTCGACGGCTCGTGGCTACTGCCTCTTCAGCAGGTCGCGACACTCCCCGACACGTTCATCACACGACAGGTCACGGCCGACCCTGGTATGTTCCAGAAGGTCACGTCGGTGGCTCAGGGACTGATGACTGTCGCGATCCTCGTGTTGACGGTCGCCCTGGTGCCAGCGGCCTGGAACTTCCGGAAGAGTTACAAGCGCATCAACGATCTGCTCGATCGCATATACGGCGATATCAGCCCGATCATGCGGCACGCCAGTACGGTAGCGGACAATCTCAACTACGTCACCACCTCGCTGCGCGCGGACGTTCAGCAGGTCAGTCAGACCGTTTCGTCGGCCAACCAGCGCGTCCTGCTGGCGGCGCGGCTGGCGGAGCAACGCCTGGAAGAGTTCAATGCACTGCTCCAGGTGGTACAGGATGAGGCCGAGGACACTTTCGTCTCGGCGGCGTCGGTCGTGCGCGGTATGCGCGCGGGAGCCGCCCGCTACCAGGAAGAGCTCAGATCGGCAGCAGCAGAAGCTCGCCTCGACGACCTTAGCGACGAACTTGGCGAGGCCCTTGAAGATGTCTTCGAACCAGAGGAATACGATGATGGAGTCGACGCCACAGAGGACTTTACGCGCAGCTCGCAACATCCCCGAGTCCGTCCGCGAGAGCGCCCGTGAACTGCGGGAGATGGATCGCGAGTCGCAGTACGACCTGCTCACCGCTGCCGTGCTGGGCGCGGCGCTGGGTGCTGGTATCGCGTTGCTGATCAGCAATGCCGCGACGCCCCGGCCGTCACAACATCCGGTGCGGAGGGCGGTATCGCGAGGTGGAAAGTGGGCACGCAGGAGCGGCTCGGCCATCGGCGAGATGCTCGACACGGACTCGCTTCGCGACAATGTGCGTGACTACGTAGAGTCGGCGCGCGAGACTGTTTCCGACGCGGTGGAATCGGAACTGAAGGACCTCCGTCGCTCCATTCGCCGTCAGCGCCGGCGCCTGGGCCTCTGACGACAGCCGCGAGTTGGCGCCGGCCAGTGGCGCGACTGACCGCATGCGGGCTGATCGTGTTTCTGGCCCTGGCGCTCTTCCCGACCCCGGCGTTGGCCTGGACTCCGGGGACGCACATCTTTCTCGGCGAGGCCGTGCTGCAGACGCTTCACCTGCTGCCCGGCCCCGTAGCCGAGTTGCTGCGTGCATTCCCGTTCGACTTTCTCTACGGCTCCATAGCCGCCGACACGAGCATCGCCAAGAAGTACGCGCCGGTCGGCAGGCACTGCCACGCCTGGCATGTGGGACAGGAAATCCACGAGCGCGCACGCGACGAGCCGCTGCAGGCGTTCGCCCTCGGCTATCTCGCCCACCTCGCCGCTGACACCGTCGCACACAACTACTTCGTGCCTCGCCAGTTGGCGATAACGTCGAGTACCGCGGCACTGGGCCACAGCTATTGGGAGAGTCGGATAGATACCCACCTCGGCGAACGCTTCCCGCGACGCGCGAGAGAGGTCATCCTGCTGGATCACACGCGGTCCGACGAACACCTGGACCGGATCCTGAGCCCGACGATCTTCAGCACCCAGACAAACCGACGGCTCTTCCGGGGCATGGTCTATGTGACCGACACCGAGTCCTGGCAACGGATCTTCCAACTGCTGGCCGAGAACAGTCGCTGGGACCTCTCCGATGCGGAGGTCGGTCGATACATGGAACGCTCATACGACTTCATCATCGACCTCTTCAACCGGATGGAGGAGTCGGAGCCCTACGCGCTCGATCCCGCCGGCGACGAGCCGCTCCGGGAGGCGAAACAGGTACGACGGCTGGCACTTCGGCGGGGCGGCGTGATCCGCGCCGCCGAAGAGGCAACCCGGCGCTTCGGCCTGCCGGCCACGCGGCTCGACTTCGCCGCACGGTTGGGCTCCCCGCTCTATGTACCGCTGCCCGCGGCCGCCGCCTCCAACAACAACTGATTGACCAGCTTCGGGTCGGCGCTCCCTCCCGACATCTTCATCACGGCGCCCACGAAGATGCCCAGCAGCTTCGTCTCACCCTCGCGCAGCCGGGCCCACTCGGCCGGTCTGGCGGCTACGGCCTCGGCAACCCATGCGCTGATCCGGTCGGTGTCGTCCACCTTCAGCAACCCTTCGCGCTCGGCTATCTGCTCCGGCCGCTCACCCGACTCCGCCATCAGTCCGAAGACGCGCTTGGCCGCGGAGTGGCTGAGCAGGCCGTCCCTCACCATGTTGAGAAGCTGGGCGAGCGCCGACGGTCGGACCGCGAACTGATCGGGCGGAATCCCGTCGGCCTTGAGCGCCGCCATCACCTCGCCCATGACCCAGTTCGCCGCCGCCTTCGGGTCACCGTGCTGACGCGTCACGCTCTCGAAATAGTCGGAGAGAGGCCTGCCCGCCGTGAGCACTTCGGCGTCGTAGTCGCTCAGCCCGTAATCGCTCACGAACCGGGCAAGACGCGCCTGGGGTAGTTCGGGGATGGCCCTGGCCTGCTGCTCGACCCAGAGGGCGGTCAGCACCAGGGGGGGCAGGTCGGGATCCGGGAAGTAGCGGTAGTCATGGCTTCCCTCCTTGGTCCGACTGGGCCTCACCTCGTTCCGTGCACCGTCCCAGAGCATCGTCTGCTGGATGACGCGCTCGCCGCGGTCGAGCATCGCGCACTGCCGGGCGAACTCGGCATCCAGCGCGCGCTCCACTCCGGAGAAGGAGTTCATGTTCTTGACCTCCGTCTTGGTTCCGAGCCTGCTCTCGCCCCGCAAGCGCGCGCTCACGTTGGCATCAACGCGCAGCGAACCCTCTTCCATGCTGACATCGCTGACGCCGGTGTACTCGAGCAACTGCTTGAGAATCCTCAGATACGCACCCGCCTCGGCCGAAGAACGCATGTCAGGCTCGCTGACTATCTCGACGAGCGGCACTCCGGACCTGTTGAGGTCGATCGCCGTCACCCCGGCAAACCGATCGTGAACTGACTTCCCGGCGTCTTCCTCCATGTGCACACGCGTCACGCCGATCTGGATCGATGCACCGGCCTCCGTCTGCCCGATGATTATGCGACCTCCCGTTGCCAGGGGGCGATCGAACTGGGATATCTGATAGCCCTTGGGAAGGTCGGGATAGAAGTAATTCTTGCGAGCGAAGACCGACTCGAGGTGCACCGTACAATCGAGGGCCAGCGCAGCCCGGGTGGCGAGTTCCACTGCGTGAAGGTTCAGCACCGGGAGCGCTCCGGGCAACGCGAGACAGACGGGGCAGGTGTTCCGATTGGGCGCCGCGCCGAAATCAGCGGGACAGTTGCAGAAGGCTTTCGTACGCGTTCGCAACTGAACGTGGACCTCGAGCCCGACCACCATCTCGTAGCGATCGAGGATCGCGGTATCGGTGGCCGCAGGGGTGTCGGGACCGGTCATCGGTGCGCCTCCTCACCCAACGCCGTCTCCAGCGCGTAGGCAATGGCGAACATGGTGGCCTCATCGAAGTGACTCGCGATTATCTGCCCGCCAACCGGCAGCCCATTCACACGGCCGATCGGTAGGGAGAGCGCAGGCACGCCTGCCAGATTGGCCGTCGCGGTGAAGATGTCATTCAGGTACAGCTCGTACACGTCTGCGGCCTCGCCGACGGCGAAGGCGGGAGTAGGCGTGGTGGGAGTGAACAGGGCGTGCACGCCACTCTCGAAGACGCTCCGGAAGTCGTCGGCGATGAGGGCGCGAACCGCCTGCGCCTTGCGGTAATAGGCGTCGTAGTAGCCGGCCGAAAGTACGTAAGTGCCCAGCAGGATGCGCCTGATGACCTCGGGCCCGAAGCCACGCGAACGCGTGTCCTCATACATCTCACGCAGCCCGTCGCCCTCCACGCGCAGTCCATACCGCACACCGTCGAAGCGGGCCAGATTGGAACTCGCCTCGGCCGGCGCAATTATGTAGTAGACTGGAATGGCCAGCGGGGTGTGAGGGAGCGACACGTCACGGACCTCGGCTCCCAACGAGCGCAGACGGTCGAGCGCCCGCTCGCAGCGCTCGGCCACGCGCTGATTGAGCGACTCGGGAAAGTATTCGGCAGGCCGTCCGATAACCATTCCATCCAGCCGTTCAGTGGCCCCCTCGCGGTAGAGCGGGACAGCGCGCGGGTCGCACGTTGCATCGAGCGGATCGGCGCCTGCGATGACCTCCAGGCCGAGTGCCGCATCGTCGACCGTGCGTCCGAAAACACCAATGTGATCGAGCGAGGAGGCGAAGGCGACGAGGCCGTAACGACTCACGCGACCGTAGGTCGGCTTGACGCCCGTGATGCCGCAATAGGCGGCCGGCTGACGCACGGAACCTCCAGTCTCCGAGCCGAGCGCGATACGGACCGCTCCGGCCGCGACCGCCGCTGCCGAGCCACCACTGGATCCGCCAGGCACGCGAGTCGGATCCACCGGATTGAGCGTGGGACCGTAGGCGCTGTACTCGGTGGATGAGCCCATGGCAAACTCGTCCATGTTCGTCTTGCCTATCACTATCGCGCCGGCCTCGCGCAGCCGACGGACAGCAGTCGCCTCGAAGGGGCTCACGTAGCCCTCCAGGATGCGTGATCCGCAACTGGTGGGCAGGCCAAGCGTGGCGATATTGTCCTTGACCATCACCGGGACGCCGGCCAGCGCGCCCACGGGGGGTTGCGAGTCCATTGCCGCATCGGCACGGTCAGCTTCGGCCAGCGCTTCTGAGGAGTCGGACCAGAGCAGATAATTGAGTCCGTCAGCTCCACCTCGCGAGACCTTCACCGCATCGAGCGAGGACTGGACAGCCGCCCTAGCGGTAAGCGTGCGATTGGCGATGCGGTCGCGCAGCGCGCTGGCACTGAGCCCGGTGAGATCGGTCCCGGTCATGACTGCCTGTCCGATGCCGGTGCTCCGTCGTCGCCTTCCAGGTGTTCGTGGGTGGCGAGACGCGGAACGAGGAGAAAGCCGTCGCGTGTAGCCGGGGCAAGCTGGTCCAGGGAGCGAGACATGGGATACTGCGGTCCATCGTCCACTCGCAGCGGCATACTCCCGAGGACCGCACCGTGGGATGCACCAGCTCGCTCGGTATCCACGGTCTTCAGAACCTCCATGTGGCCGAGGATCGCGTTCAACTCAGCTACCAACGGCTGCATACGCGCTTCGTCCAGTCCCAGTCGCGCGAGGCCGGCGATGTGCCGTACATCCGCTTCGGTTACCGCCATCACTCCCACTCCCGTTCGAGGTTGGCCTGTGCCACGACGAGGGTCTTCCGTCCTACCTCATCGTCGTCAAAATCGATTCGTACCTTGGTATCGCGTCCTGTTCCCACGATTTCGGCGATCATGCCGGCGCCGAACCTGGCGTGACGCACGCGTGACCCCACCGCGATCACCGCAGCGTCCTGCGATATGTCCTCATCGGCCGGGATCGAGGTCCGACCAGCGCTCCAGCCCAGCACGGAGGAATCGGTGGACGGGCGCGAGGCCGCTCCGGCGCCACCTCCCCGTCCGCCTGCGTAGCCCGCACTGCCGTAACCACTGCCTGAGAAGCGACGCCGCGCCGGGCTGCCGGAACTGTCGTTTCCACCAACTCGTCCCCAACCATCACCCTGCCAGCCCGCGCCATTCATGAACGCCCGCCCGCTATTGCGCGTGCGAGCGGTCTGTCGTTGCTCCACGTCGTCCATGGCGATGGCGGAAAGGAAGCTGGAGGGCCTGGATGCCAGCAGCTCGCCATTGCGGCGACGCGTTTCGGCGTGGGTGATGAAAAGCTTTCGCTCGGCCCGGGTGATCCCGACGTAGAACAGCCGCCTCTCCTCCTCGAGTTGCGATGGATCCTCGTAGGCGCGGGCCAGGGGGAAGAGACCATCCTCCAGGCCGGTGACGAAGACGATCGGAAACTCGAGTCCCTTCGCGTTGTGCATCGTCATCATGACGATGGCGTCGGCGTCGGAGTCGAGCGCATCGATGCCGGCGACCAGGGAGGTCCGCTGCAGGAAGTGATCGAGCAGCGTGAGACCAACCTCGCCCCCCTCGTCGGCGACGGTTTCAGCCGCACTGTCAATGAGTTCACGCACGTTCTCCATGCGCTCCTTGCCCTCGGGCCCCTCGGCGCTCAGGTGGTCCTCGTAACGGATGGCATCCACCAACGCGCGCAGCAACTCGTCCACGGCCGCGTCGCGTGCCTGTTCGTGCAGACCGTTGACAAGCCTGGCGAATTCGACGAGGCCGTGCCGGGCGGCGGGTCGCAGGCCTACGAGCAGGTCGGGGCGGCTCGCCGCAGCGAGCATCGGGATTCCATGCGCCCGGGCGATCTCATCGAGCACGCTCACTGTCGTGTCTCCCAGGCCCCGGCGGGGAGTGCCGACCGCACGGCGGAAAGCCTCATCATCGGCCGGATTGGCGATGAGCTTGAGGTAGGCCATGAGATCCCGGATCTCCCGACGGTCGTAGAAGCGCACCGCACCAACCAACCTGTAAGGCAGGGAGTGCCTGCGCATCGCTTCCTCCATCGCCCGGCTCTGCGCGTTGGTGCGATAGAGGATGGCGAAGTCACGCAGCATGAGCCTTCCCGAGCCAGCTCGTCGAGCAGCTATCTCACCGGCAACGAAGTCGGCCTCATCGCGCTCATCGGCAGTGGCGACCACGGTCACCCGCTCGCCCTCAGGCTGGGTTGCACGAAGAATCTTTCCGCGCCGCTCGCTGTTCGCGCTGATGACCCGATTGGCAACGTCGAGGATGTGCGGTGTGGAGCGATAATTCTCCTCCAGCCGCACCACCCGGGCGTCCGGAAAATCGTTCTCGAAGCCAAGGATGTTGCGGATGTCGGCCCCACGCCAGCCGTAGATGGACTGGTCGTCGTCACCCACGACCATCACGTTGCCGTGCTCGCCCGCCATCAGCTTGATGAAGCGGTACTGGGCGCCATTGGTGTCCTGGTACTCGTCGACGAGAACGAACTCGAATCGGCGACGGTATGCGGCGAGCTTCTCGGGATGGCGCTCGAGGAGCCGGACAGGAAGCACGAGCAGGTCGTCGAAGGTGACGGCATTGGCCTGGCGCAGAGTGGGCTCCAACTCGTTGTAGACTGCCGCCGTCGCCCTGGCGAACGGGTCGAAGGCGAGTGCCTCGTAGTCCCGCTCCGTGACCAGGGCGTTCTTGGCGTCGGAGATCGCGCCAAGGATTGCCTTGGGGGCAAACTCCTTCGGAGAGATGGAGCGTCGCTCCATGATCCGCTTGACAAGGGCGAGCGAATCATCCTGATCGTAGATCGTGAAGTTGACCGAACGACTCACGAGCGCGGCGTTGGCACGGAGGAGCCGGGCCCCGATCGCGTGGAAGGTGCCTACCCACATCCCGGCCGGAGGCTTGCCGAGAAAGCGCTCGATACGGGACTTCATCTCGCCGGCGGCCTTGTTCGTGAAGGTCACCGCGAGGATCCGTGAGGGATCGACGGAGTGATGATCCACCAGGCGCGCGATCCGGGTAGTGAGGACGCGCGTCTTGCCCGAGCCGGCACCAGCTATGACGAGCATGGGGCCGGTATGGTGCAGGACGGCCTCCCGCTGTGCCGGATTGAGGCGGGAGAGGGCACTATCCGGCGAGTTCGCGCTGTCGTGACCGAAGACGTGAGTGGTTGCAGACATCAAGGTAAGATAACGTCAAACGTCGCCCCACGGTCGCTCGGCGCGAGCACCAACTGGCCGTGATGGTTCTCCTCGACGATCCGCTGGGCAAGGGAGAGTCCGATACCCCAACCATGCTCCTTGGTGGAGAAGCCGGCTTCGAAGATGCGTGTGCGCTGCTCACGTGGTATCCCCGGCCCGTCATCGGCCACCCGAACCCTGGCTCCGCCCTCGGGCATCGGTTGCAAGGAGATGGTAACGACTCCTCCCCGGCCGGCGAGCGCGTCCAGGGCGTTCTTGAGCAGCGATTCCAGCGCCCACTCCAGCAACACCGGGTCGCCGTGCACTTCCAGTGGTTCCGGCGGCGGCAGGTAGCGCACGTCCACTGCCCGGTTGAGCTTCGGTGCTCGAGCCCGGAAATAGCTGGCCAGGCGCTCACAGACCGCCGCTATGTCCACCGGTTCGAGCCGTGGCGGCGCGCCTATGCGCTCGAAGCGATGAGCCACACGGTCCAGCCGCTCCAGGTCGCCATGGATGTGGATGAGCGCGTCGCGCAACAGTGGGTCGGAGTCGCGCTCGCCGAGCAACTCCACCCAGCCGCTGAGGCTGGTGAGCGGGGTGCCGAGCTGATGAGCTGCTTCGCGGGCCATCCCGGCCCAGGTGCGCTCGCGTTCCGCCCGCCCGCGCGCGCGGAGCGCGATGACACCGGCCATTCCGAGCAGTCCGATCAACGCTGCCTGGACCAGCGGCACTATCCGCAGGCCACGCACCAGCAGAGTGTTGCCGTAGTGAACACTGCTGCCGCCTTCCAGCATCACCGGCGGATTGTCGATGTCCATCGCGCGAGCCATCGCGCGCAGCCGGTGGTCGGTGGGCGCCTCGACGCCCAGGTTGTCCCACGCGGTCGGCGTACCATCGGCGTCGAGGATGATGATCGGGACGCCCTTGGCCACGATGTGGCTGGAGAGATCGAGCAGCGCGGCCACCGCCGACTCCTCGGTGGTATCGCTCAGCGCTTGCCAGACGCGCGCGTACATCACGCTCTCCGTGGCCGCATCCAGCCGCAACGCCTGGACCACGCGCCTGGCATAGATGACATACCAGCCGAGCAGCGCCGCGAGGGCGACAAGGAGGACTATCGGCGCCACACGGCGCATGACTCAGCCCAGCCGGGCGAGGCCCAGATACGGCTGCAACACCTCGGGCACAGTCACCGAGCCATCAGCGTTCTGGTAATGCTCCAGGATGCAGGCGATGGTACGGGGAAAGGCGAGACCCGAGCCATTCAGCGTGTGCACGAAGCGCGGCTTTTCTCCCCTCGCCGGACGGTAGCGTATGTTGGCACGGCGCGCCTGGAAATCGACGAAGCTGCTGCACGACGAGACCTCGAGCCAACTGCCGACTCCCGGCGCCCAGACCTCGAGGTCGTACGTCATGGCACTGGAGAAGCCGGTATCGCCGGCGGCAAGCAACTTCACCCGGTACGGCAGGCCCAATCGCTGCAGCGCGACCTCAGCGTGTCCGGTAAGGGTCTCCAGCTCATCCCGCGAACGCTCCGGTTCCACATAGCGCACCAGCTCCACCTTGTCGAATTCGTGGCTTCGCAGCAGGCCGCGCGTGTCCTTTCCTGCCGAGCCAGCCTCGCGGCGGAAGCACGGCGTGTAGGCCGTGAAGCTCATGGGCAGTTGCGCGACGTCGAGCAGTTCATCGCGATACAGGTTGGTGACCGGAACCTCGGCCGTCGGGATGAGGAACAGGTCGTCGCCCTGGATGGCGTACGCATCGTCCTCGAACTTTGGTAGCTGGCCGGTTCCGGTCATCGTCGCCCGGTTCACCAGCGACGGCACCCAGACTTCCTCGTAGCCATGCTCGCGGCCATGCAGGTCGAGGAAGAAGCTCATGAGCGAACGCACCAGGCGAGCACCCTGCCCCCGGTAAACGACGAAGCCGGATCCGCTCACCTTGGCCGCCCGCTCCGGATCCAGCAAGCCAAGTCGAGCGCCAACTTCCCAGTGGGGCCGGACAGCATCCATGGTGCGCGGTGCGCCCCATTCGCGGACGATGACGTTGGCCTCCTCGCCGCCCTCCGGGACTTCGGGGAGTGTGACATTGGGCAACTGGAGAAGGAGTTGCTCCAGCTCGTCGGCCGTCGTTGCCAACTCGGACTCCATCGCCGAGATCTCGTCCCCCATCAGTCGGCCGTCGGCAATCAGGTCGTCGGCTGGCTCACCGGCGCGTTTCCGGCGCGCTACTTCCTGGGTGGTTGCATTGCGTGCCGCCTTGCGTTCCTCCACCGCGTGGATGAGCCGCCGACGATCGGCGTCCAGCCGCTCCAGCCGGTCCACAGTGCCACCGAGCTCGTCCAGTTGGCCGCGACGGCGGAGCCCATCGCGTAGCCATTCGGGCTGCTCGCGAATCATGCGTGGATCGTGCACGTTACCTCGACGGGAGAGTACCGGTCTCGAGTCCGCGGAATCCGCAGTTCGGGTCCACGACCAGTCGCAACCGGACGCTCCGATTCACCGGATCGATCGCGTCGACGACGAACTTGGCGTAGATGTTCTGCGCTACATAGAAAACGTTCGCGCAGTAGGGATGATTGAGCGACTGGATCACACCCACGTCGCCGACGGCGATGGGGAGGTCGGCACGATTCACGTAGCCGCCGTCGGGGGCGCGGGTGATGTCGTCGAACGGCTTGTCGAGCTTCTGCATGCCTACCACCCGAGACGGCGGCAGGATCGCCCCGCTCGCCACCCGATCCACCGGTATCAGGCGCGCGGCGCCCGAAGCATCCAGGTCGACGGCGATATCGAACTGGTAGTCGGCAGTCATCCTTACGGCTCGCGGCGTGCTCACGAGTGCAAGCGCAGAGGGATGGACGGCAGCCGGGCCATTCAGCGCGAAGATGGTGACCGTGGCCGGTATGGTATTGGAGTTCGCCTTGATCTCGGTGGGACCGCCACAGCCACTCGCGGCCAGAGTAGCGGCGAGGACGACGAACATGCCGGCAAGGGAACGCCGGAGAGCACCAGAGTGGGCCATCGGGTATGCTACGGTGAAGGGCCTTCCCGCAGCGTGCGGGTGGGGCCGCGAAGAATACCGCGGCGACGGAGCGAGTTCAAGCGCGCGGGACTACGCGACAGCCGCCCCAAGCGCGTATCATTCCTTGACTTCGCTCCAGGTCGCCGGTAGCTTGGCAACCATTTTACGGCATCTTTCCGGGGGATTCTGATGGCCACGATCCGCGATCTCGTCAACGCAATAGCCAGGCGCGAAGGTGTCGAGGCGGTGATCGTGCTGGGCCGCGATGGCCTCGTTATCGACAGCAGGCTGGCCGACGGGTGGTCTGCCGACGACGTCGCCGCCCACGTCCCCTCCATCCTGACGGCGGCCGACGAACTGGGCACCGTGGCCGGGTTGGAGAACGTTGCGACAGCCGTCCTGGAGTACCCACGCGGCCTGGCAATCGTGAGCACGCTTTCCAGCGAGGCGGTGCTACTCGTCTTCGCCCAACCCAATCCCAACCTCGGCCAGTTGCTCTTCGAGCTTCGCCGGAACCGCGAACACATCGCGGCCCTGGTCTAGTAATGCAGGAGGAGGCGGAACCGGGTAGCTGCAGGGTACTGGTGGCTGATGACGAGCCACATATCGGCCGTATCATCAAGATGAAGCTCGAACAGGGACCGTTCTCAGTCACCCTCGTCTACGACGGCGCGGAAGCGATCTCGGTGCTGGAGAGGGACGGACCGTTCGACCTGGTTCTGCTGGACCTGATGATGCCCCGGCGAAGTGGACTGGACGTGCTCACCTTCGTGCGCTCGTCGCTGACCCTGAAGACCGTGCCCTGCATAATCCTCACCGCGGCCGGGCAGGAGCAGCAGCATCAGCAGGCCATGGCCCTTGGGGCAACTGCCTTCATCACCAAGCCATTCAGTCCGAAGAAGCTCTACCAGCTTACGCTGGACCTCGCCGGCCTCACTGCCGACAGCACCGGAGAGACGCAGTGAGTCTGTGGGCGGTCGTACTGGCTGGTGGGGTCGGTTCGCGGTTCTGGCCGCTGAGCACTCCCACCCGGCCAAAGCAGCTTCTTCCCCTGGCCAGCGACCATCCGCTACTGGTCGACACACTTGCCCGGCTCGAGCCTCTGGTGCCGGCGGAGCGGACGCTGGTGCTCACCAACGTCGAGCTACGCGACCCTATCCAGGCTATCGCGCCGTCCTTGCCCGCCGCCAACCTGCTCACCGAACCGCAGCCAGCCGGCACGGCCGCAGCGCTCACCTGGGCAGCCGCTGAGATCCAGCGCCGGGCGGGCGACGAGGCGATCATGGTGTGCGTTCACGCCGACTGGTCCATCGCCGATGCCGATGCCTTTCGTGCCACGCTGCGCAGGGCGGCCGAAGTGGCCGCTCTCCATCATGGCCTGGTGACCGTGGGAATCGTGCCCACACGTCCCGAGATTGGCTATGGCTACATCCGCGCTGGAGAGGCGGTGACGGGCGGAGCTCGGCGGGTGGCGACCTTTGTCGAGAAGCCGAATCGTGAGCGAGCAGAGGAGTTGTGCGCGGAGGGTTGTCTCTGGAACTCCGGCATCTTCGTCTGGCGCGTCGGAGACTTCCTGGCAGAGGTGGTGGCGCACACGCCCGAGGTGGCGCCAGCGCTGGCTGCCTCTGCTGGCGACGCCGAACTGTTCTTCCGCAGCGTCACCCCGGTATCGGTGGATGTGGGCGTTCTGGAACGCAGCCACCGGGTCTTCGTGGTGCCTGGCGACTTCGGCTGGGATGACGTGGGCACGTGGGCCTCGCTGGCCAGGGTCCGCAAGGCAGACGCCGACGGGAATACCAGCAGCGGCCCGGTGCACGTGCTCGACGCCCGGGACAACGTGGTCCACAGCGAAGGGAACGCCGTCGTTCTGTATGGCGTGGAGGGCCTCGTCGTGGTTGTCCGCGATGGTCTCACGCTGGTGACCTCGGTGGAACGTGCCGCCGAGTTGAAGCTGCTTCTCGATGCCCTTCCCGCCTCGCTCCGCGACCTGCCGTGACAGCGTTCTTTCTCTGGGATGACGCAGCCGCACGGCTCTTCGCTCCCTTCGCCCTCACCCGTCCGGTAGGCGAGCTGCGTGCCGGCGCTCAACTCATCCGGGAACGCTGGGAGCGCCTGTTCGGCGTCGCGGCAGGCGGGTTCGTGAGCGCCGAGCATCTGGAGCACTTCGAGGAACCGGGTGCCCCACCGTCGGCCGTCATGGTGCCGTCCGGCGCAATCATCGTCAACGCCCGCTGCGTACCGGCACTGGACGCGGCTTCGACCCTTCCCGGGCTTCGATCAGCGGATGTGATGAAATGGACCTGCGACGGGCGGCTGGCCGCGCTGCGCGCGCCGCATGATCTGAGTGCCCACGCATTGCGAGAACTGGAGTCGCTCGAGGAGCTCGTCGCGCCGCGGTCCACCTCCAGCGTCGATCCGCTGGCGGCGAAGCTTCCCGGCCGATGGCTCGCCGCACCGTGGGACCTCATCGCCTCACTGGATCTCCAGCTACTGGAAGACGTGACGGCGCTGGCCGGGGAGCTGGATCGTGTGGCCCGACCGTCACATGCGCTGGTGATGGGCGATCATCCGGTGGTGCTCGAGCGCGGTGCCGTGGTCGAGCCGCTGGTGCTGCTGGACGCGACGTCAGGTCCGATCCTCATCCGGCGCGGCGCGGTCGTGGCAGCACTGACGCGACTGGTGGGGCCATGCATCGTCGGTGAGGGATCGTCGGTGCTCGGTGGTCGGATCGCGTCGGCCGCCATCGGTGAGCGGTGCAAGGTGCACGGCGAGGTGAGTCATGCCGTCCTTGTCGGGCACTCCAACAAGGCCCACGATGGATTCCTGGGGCACTCCTACCTCGGGCGTTGGGTGAACCTGGGCGCCGGCACCATCACCAGCAACCTGAAGAACACCTACGGCCCGGTGTCGCTCTGGACACCGCTCGGCATGCGGGAGACTGGACAGCAATTCCTCGGCACGATGTTCGGAGATCACTCCAGGACAGCGATCGGCACCCTCCTCTCAACCGGGACGGTACTGGGTGCGGGGGCGAATGTCTTCGGGACCGGGATGCCGCCGCGTGCGGTCGAACCATTCGCCTGGGGACATGGTGACCCGAGCGCGGTATACGAACTGGAACGCTTCCTCGTCGTCGCCGAGAGGGTGATGGCCAGGCGAGGGGTCACTCTCGGAGAGCGGGCGCGGCGCCAGTTCGCGGCGGCATACGCGCGTCGCGCCGAATCATCCGGCCGATGAAGGTCTGGAGTCTGGGCAGTGGGAGCAAGGGAAATGCGGTCCTCGTGGAGTCCGGGAATGCACGGATACTCGTGGATGCCGGCTTCGCACCCCGCACACTCGCCCAGCGGCTCCAGTCGATATCAGTCGCGCCGGCGTCGATCACCGACTGCGTGATAACGCACGAGCATGGCGACCACTGCCGTGGCGCAGCGGCCGCGGCAGCAAGGTGGGGGTGGCGGTTGCACGCCACCACCGGCACGATCTCCGGTTGCACCGGCCTGGCGGACGCGCAGCCACAGAGCTTCACGGCGGGAGCGACCCTCACCATCGCCGGGATGACTGTGGACACGATCGCATCACCCCATGATGCCAACGAGTCGGTGGTCCTGGTGGTGACCTCGCGCGACGGCATTCGCCTGGGACTGGCTTACGACTTGGGGCACGTACCCGAGACCGTGGCGACCGCCCTCGGGCGGCTGGACATGCTGGTACTGGAGAGCAACCATGACGAGGGAATGCTGCGGGCCGGCCCCTACCCGGCGTCGGTGCGCGCGCGAATCGCCAGCACGACGGGGCACCTCAGCAACCGCGCGGCCGCGGAATGTGCCATCCGCTCGGTGAACCCGAATCTCGCCCATGTGCTCCTGGCGCACATGAGCGAGAAGTGCAACGACCACGGACTGGCAGTCACCGGAATGAGGGCCGCACTCAACCGCACAGCCTTCCGCGGCCAGGTGGCGCCATTGCTGCAGCACGCGCCGTGCGGCCCCTTCCTGCCCCGGCACTCGCGAGCTCCATCGGCCACGCAGCTATCTCTCTTCTGATTGGCCGGCGAGGCGGGGCGGTTATGGCATCGCCACCATTCTCACGCCGATCCTGGCGTAGATGGTGCAAATGCTGCTCCGAACGAAAGAGATACCGGCAATCGATTCGGGAGGGAAAAATTCCGGCGGAACCGATGATTCCCTGCGGGATCGAGAGTCCAATCCAGTGAAACTGGGCGGGACGTCGCTCTCGCCACGGGGCAACCGCGACCGGGAGGGAAACGATGTCCAGGAGTTTTCATGGCAGGCCGTGCTGGTACGAACTGGCAACGACCAGAGGCAGGCTCGACTCGGCAGAAGGGTTCTATGGCAGCATCCTCGGCTGGAAGATCAGCGACTCCGGCATGGAGGGATTCGACTACCATCTCGCCAGCTCCGACGGCGACATGGTAGCAGGACTGACGGAGATGCCCGAGAACATGGCAGACATGCCACCGTACTGGACCATCTACTTCGCCGTGGACGATGCCGACAGGACAGTGGCCGAGGCCAGGGCCAACGGGGCGAGCATCCATAGCGAACCAGCGGACATCCCGGGTACCGGCCGCTTCGCACTCCTGGCCGATCCGCAAGGTGCCGCCTTCGGGATCCTGGAGCCTGACATGAGCGGCATGTCGGAGGCGGATGTCGCCAAGGCTGAGAGGGGCGAGGGCGCATTCGACCAGGGCAGGCCGGGGCACGGCAACTGGCACGAATTGATGTCCACCGACCCGGAGGCTGGATTCGTGTTCTATTCGAGGCTATTCGGCTGGGCCAGGGGTGAGGCGGTGGACATGGGTGAGATGGGGAAGTATCAGCTCTTCAGTCGAGACGGAGTCGACCTGGGCGGCATGATGGGCCTGGGGAATGCGCCGGTACCCAACTGGCTTCCCTACTTCGGCGCGAAGGGAGGGCTGTCCAGGTCGGTCGAGGCCATCGGTGCCGCAGGTGGCAGGGTGCATCATGGCCCATCAGAGGTGCCGGGCGGAGCCTACATCGCCGTCGCGCAGGACCCACAGGGCGCCTGGTTCGCACTCGTGGGCGCCAGCAACTGACGCACGGACCGATCGCCGGGGCTGATACGCCACATGATCACCGCTCGCGTCGCTCCGTCCTCGAGAGAGGAATGACGCGAATCGGAAAAGGGGACCGGCAAGTTGCCGGTCCCCTTTTCCTTCCTGACGTGTGCGACTAGTACATGCCGCCCATGCCGCCGCCCGGAGGCGCACCGGCGCCGCCAGAATCCTTCTCCTTCCGCTCGACCACCACAGCCTCGGTGGTGAGCAGGAGGCCGGCGATCGATGCGGCGTTCTGCAGCGCCGTGCGCGTCACCTTGGTGGGATCGATGACCCCCGCCTGGACGAGGTCCTCGTAGGTGTCGGTGAAGGCGTTGTAACCGAAGGAGATCTCCTTGGCGGCGCGGACCTTCTCGACCACCAGCGACGGCTCGCCGCCGGCGTTCTGGACGATCATGCGGATGGGCTCCTCGATGGCGCGACGGATGATGTCAACACCAATCTGCTCATCCAGCTCCTGGACCTTGAAATCCTTGAGCGCGGACTGGACGCGGATGAAGGCGACTCCACCGCCGGGGACGATGCCCTCCTCGACAGCCGCGCGCGTGGCGTGCAGAGCATCCTCGACGCGTGCCTTCTTCTGCTTCATCTCGACCTCGGTAGCCGCACCGACGTCGATCACGGCAACTCCGCCGGAGAGCTTGGCCAGACGCTCCTGGAGCTTCTCGCGGTCGTAGTCGGACGTGCTCTTGTCGACCGCAGCGCGGATCTCCTTGACACGGCCCTGGATCGCGTCAGGCTCGCCACCACCATCGATGATCGTGGTGTTGTCCTTGTCGACGACGATGCGCTTGGCGCTGCCGAGGTCGGTGACGACGGCGTTCTCGAGCTTGAAGCCGACTTCCTCGGAAATCACCTGGCCGCCGGTGAGGACGGCGATGTCCTGCAGCATGGCCTTGCGACGATCGCCGAAGCCCGGTGCCTTGACGGCGCAGACGCGCAGCGTGCCGCGGAGCTTGTTGACGACGAGCGTGGCCATGGCCTCGCCCTCGATGTCCTCGGCGATGATGAGCAGTGGCTTGCCCATCTGCGCGACCTTCTCGAGGATCGGGAGCAGATCCTTCATCGCGCTGATCTTCTTGTCGTGGATCAGGATGAGGGCGTCCTCGAGGGCGGCCTCCATCTTCTCCGGATCGGTCACGAAGTAGGGCGACACGTAGCCGCGGTCGAACTGCATGCCGTCGACCGTCTCCAGCGTCGTCTCGAGACCCTTGGCCTCCTCGACGGTGATCACGCCGTCCTTGCCGACCTTCTCCATCGCCTCGGCGATGAGGTTGCCGATCTCCTGATCGTTGTTGGCCGAGATGGTGCCGACCTGAGCGATCTCCTTCCGGCCCGAGATGGGCACGGAGATCTTCTTCAGCTCGTCGGTGACGGCGACGACGGCCTTCTCGATGCCACGCTTGATGGCCATCGGATTGGCGCCGGCGGTGACGTTCTTCAGGCCTTCACGGAAGATGGCCTGGGCGAGAACGGTGGCCGTGGTGGTACCGTCGCCGGCGACGTCGGAAGTCTTGGTCGCCACTTCCTTCACCATCTGGGCGCCCATGTTCTCGATCGGATCGATGAGCTCGATCTCCTTCGCTACCGTGACGCCGTCCTTGGTGATCGTCGGCGAACCGAACTTCTTCTCGATAACGACGTTGCGGCCCTTGGGGCCGAGCGTGACCTTGACCGCCTCGGCGAGTTGGTCGACGCCCTTCTTGAGCGCAGCACGCGCCTCGACGTCAAAAATCAGTTCCTTGCTAGCCATTGTAGCTCCCTCTTGTCCCGGATGGGTGAATCGTTCAGGTCAGCGACGACGCCAGGGCATCGCGCGACCAGGTTCTTGGAAGGGGACACCGATATCGCGAACCGCGCGCCGGTGTTGACGTGTCGAGCAGGAGGCGCCGTTGAAGTTCAGCGGAGCATCCCGGCACGTCCGGTCAGCCGACTACGGCGAGGACGTCGGACTCACGGAGGATCAGGTACTGCTCGTTGTCCACCGTGACTTCAGTTCCGCTGTACTTGCCATAGAGGACCTTGTCACCGACCTTGAGGTCCATCGGGACACGGGCACCTTCCTCGAAGCGTCCGGGGCCGACGGCAACGATCTCTCCCTGCTGCGGCTTTTCCTTGGCAGTATCAGGGATGTACAGGCCGCCGCGCATCTGCTCGGCCTCTTCGGTCGCCTTCACGACGACGCGGTCGGCGAGCGGCTGCACTTTCACTGCCGCGTCACTCTTCGTGGCCATTGCTGCGTTCTCCTTCTTTGGGGACAGTTCACGAATCTCGACTGTTAGCACTCGACAACGTCGAGTGCTAACAGGAAAGTACCACTCCGACTCGCAACGTGTCAACCCCACCGGCACCGCCGCCCGAGCGAGCTAAACCGTGCCACTCCAAGCTTTTACGGACCCTCGCCGCAAGCCACATTGGCAGACGTGACCGTCATAATGGCACATACCATGCCATTCCGGCGGACTACGCCGCTGGCTCGGCAAGGAGCGCGTACGCCAGCCTCAGGCCGTGCAGCGTCAACTCCGGCTCCACCATGTCGAACGACTCACAGTGCGGACGGAGCACCACGGCCAGCCCACCCGTGGCCACCACCAGCGGCACCTCGCTGCCAGGCCATTCCTCCTTCAGCCGACGCACCAGACCGTTGATCGACTCAGCGGCGCCGTAGATCACGCCCGACTTGATGCACTCCTCGGTCCGCCGGCCAATGAGCGCAGCCGGTGCCTTCAGTTCCGTGGCTGGCAACTTGGACGTACGACGGTAGAGTGTGTCCGCCGACGTCCGGATGCCGGGCGCGATGATCCCCCCCAGGAAAACTCCGTCGGCAGTGATGCAATCGTAGGTGGTCGCCGTGCCCAGATCGACCACGATCGTGTCGCGACCGTACATGCGGCTCGCCGCCAGCGTGTTGATGAGGCGATCGGCGCCGACGGTGAGCGGTTCCTCGACGTCCAGCCTGATCGGCAGCGGTGAGCGCGCGTCGACTATCAGTGGCGTGAGCGAGAAGCAGCGGGCGCAGGCGGCGGTCAGCGTCGGCGTCATCGCCGGCACGACTGAACCGATTGCCACCCCAGCAACCGCACCGCACGGCACATCCACCGAATCGAGCAGTGCCCGGAGCATCAGCCCGACCTCGTCATCGGTGCGAGTTTCGTGCGTTGTCAGTCCCCAGCGGGCGTGCAATCGACTGCCGTCGAACAGGCCGACGGTGGTCTCGGTGTTGCCTACGTCGAAGACGAGTATCATCTGGTTCACGCGTTGTTGGTGAGCACTAGCGAGCCGGCGTGCATGGTCCGCACACCGCGCACGGTCTCCACTCTCAGCCCGCCATCTGCGGCGAGTCCGAGTACCCGACCTGCACACGGCGACGTGCAGGCAAGCCCTGCAGCCAGGTCTCGGGACGCGAACGCGCTCAATTCAGCCTCACTCAGCGAACCGCGCTCGCTCACCGCGCCGACGATTGCCGGCACGACCGCGTCGAGGACGTCCAGGCGCTCCGTGCCGCCGCGAAGCGCCGCTCCCCCAGCCGACCGGGCGCCGGCGCTCCCCACATTGATACCAACGCCGATTGCCGCCCAGGACGCCAGCGCACCCTGCCAGCGTGTCTCGACAAGAATCCCGGCGAGCTTGCCCCCTGCCAGGTACACATCGTTCGGCCACTTCAACTGTACCGGCCGTGGGGCAAACCGATCGAGTGGACCAGCGACGGCGAGGCCGAGCCGGATGGCCAGCACTCCGACCGTGGCGGCATCCAGATCACGTGCGAGCAGGGTGAGCCAGATTCCCTGACCGCGCGCCGAGTGCCACTGCTTGCCATGACGTCCGCGACCTCCTGTCTGCTGGTCCGCCACCACCAGTGTTCCGTGCGGGGCGCCGTTCCGGGCCAGCCGGTGCGCATCATCCAGCGTGGATACAGTGGTGTCGTATGCCACGACGAATGGTACCCCCCATCGTGCAGCCAGAGAGTGAGCATCCAGGCCGTCATACTGCCCGGTAGGGGCCGGGTTGTCGCCCGACATCGTCAGCGGGCTGGGGAGATCAGCCACGACCATGGATGAACCAGAGCACGAAGACACCCAGGAGTACTCGATAGACCGCGAACGTGGCATAGCTGCGTCGACTGACGAAGCGCAGCAGTACGGCGATGGCCAGCCAGCCGCTCAATGCTGCGGCCAGGACACCCGCCAGCAATGGCGCGCTGAGTCCCGTTTCCCGCACTGCTTCGGGCACCTTCAGCACTGCCGCGGCAGCAATGATCGGCATGCTCATGAGGAAGCTGAAAACAGCCGCCGAGGACCGGTCCAGGCCGAGTGCGCGTCCGGCAGTGATCGTCGCGCCCGAACGGGAAACACCGGGAACCAGCGCGAAGCACTGAGCAATACCAATCAGTACGGCGTCGGTCCAGCGGACCTGATCCAACTCCCGTCGTTCACTCATCACCCTGTCCACCGCCCAGAGGATGACGCCGAGCACGATCAGCGCTACGGCGGTGATCTCGGGGGCGCGGAAGACTGTCTCGGCATGTTCCTCCAGCAACAGCCCCGCGATGGCAGCCGGTATCGTGGCCACCACCAGGAAGATCACGCGCCGCTGCTGGAGCGTACGGACCCGACGGGTGACAACGATGCTCCAGGCCGCACTGGCAAGAGCGATCCACTCCCGCCTGAAATACCAGGCGAGCGCAAAGAGGGTCCCGACATGAAGCGAGACATCGAAGGCGAGACCTGGAGCGGGCCAACCGAAGAGCAGGGGAGCGAGCGACAGGTGCGCCGAACTGCTTATTGGCAGGAATTCGGCGAGTCCCTGCAGGGTGCCCAGGACTACCGCCTGAAAGACCGTCATGTGGACGACGTGAATGGGACGGAGCCTGCCGCAACTGCATTGGGGATGGCGATCGCGGGAGCGGACGCCAGCGTTTCGGTGTAGAGCGCCTCGTACTGGGCAACCACTGCGTTCTCCGAGAATCTCTCACGGGCGTCGATGGCAGCAGCATCGCTCATGCGCCTCCACGCGTTACCGTCGCTCAGCAACTCGATCGCCGCTGCCGCCATCCCGTCCACGTCTCCCACCGGACGCAGCACTCCGGTCTCCCCGGAACGAACGACCTCCGGTAGTCCTCCCACATCACTGGCTATCACCGGAACGCCACATGCCAGGGCTTCCAGCGCACCCAGGCCGAACGACTCGCTCGCGCTTGGTAGAAGGAACAGGTCGGCATTGGCGAGGAGTGGTGCCACGACGTCGATCTTGCCCAGGAAATGTACGTCTCGTTCGACGCCCAGCCGACGCGCCGCGTCCTCGCCGGCGGCACGCTCGGGGCCGTCACCAACCATGACGAGCGACGCCGGCATGACCGCGCGCACGCGGGCGAAGATGGCGACGATGTCTGTGATCCGCTTCACCGGACGGAAGTTGGAAACGTGCATCAGGATGGGTCCCGACCCCGACAACGCGTCCCGCAACGTCGCCGGATGACTACTCCTGGCATAGACGGCGGGGTCGATGAAATTCGGAATCACCTTCACGGCGCAGCCCGTGCAGCCGAAGGTTCGCAATGTCTCATCCCGGAGATACTGCGAGACGGCGGTAATGCGGTCGGAGCGCTCGATCGAGAACTTGGTGATGGCCTGGAAGGAGGGATCCTGGCCGACGATCGTGATGTCGGTGCCATGCAGGGTGGTGATGAGCCGGATGTCGGCACCTTCAGCGCGCAGCATCTCGCGGGCGATCCAGGCGCTCGTCGCATGAGGGATGGCGTAGTGCAGGTGCAGCAGGTCCAGGCCGTGACCGATCACCACCTCGTGCATGCGGACGGCCAGCGCGAGGTCGTAGGGCGGGAACTCGAAGAGGGGATAACGCGGGACGTCCACCTCGTGGAAGAACACCCTGGGCAGGAACGCCGGCAGCCGGAACGGCTGGCGATAGGTGATGAAGTGCACCTCGTGTCCGCGCGCAGCGAGGGCGATACCGAGCTCGGTCGCGACGGCTCCGGAGCCGCCATAGGTCGGGTAGCAGGTGATGCCGATCTTCACTGGATGAACTCCGTGTTCGGTATTGAGGCCGCGCGGACAGGCTTCGGTGGGTCGGGTCGCGCGGACCACCATGCTGCCACGCGTTCTCTCGCGTCGGGCGATGTGGGATCCACGACAGTCACGGAAGCTGCAGGCAACTGGTGACGAATCCAGGTACGCTGGCGCTTGGCGTACTGACGCGTGGCGATGATGACCGCCTCGCGAGCGGCCACCTGGGTCAGCAAGCCATCCGCCATGCGCCTCAGGAAATCATAGCCGGTCGCGTTCCATGCCGGTGCGTCCTCGGCGACCGTGAGGCGGAGTGTCCGTACTTCATCCTCCCAGCCGGCCGCGAACATCTCGTCGACCCGGCGCTCGATCCGGGCGCGCAACGGGTCGACGCCAGGATCCACGACGAGATAGCGCGCCGGCCAGGCCGTGGTGCGTTCCGTCTCGGCGTGGAGTTCACTTATCCGTCGACCAGCCAGAAGTGCTGTCTCGACGACGCGACGGAGCTGTGCCGGCCCCAGATGAGCGCGCGATGGGTCGAGCGCGCCAACCCAGCGGCGTAGCTCATCGAGTGACCACCCGTCCATGACTGCCTCCAGGGCAGCTCGACGTGATCCATTCAACGAGGGCGCACGGAACAGGGGGTCGGTCAACGCGCGCACGTAGAAACCCGTACCGCCCACGATGAGGCTCTCGATACCATCGTCAGCGGCCTCGCTCATCCAGCGACGCGCATCGGCTGCCCAGCGGGCAGCGGAGTAGCGCTCGATCGGATCGACCACGTCGATACCGCGATGGGCCACGCGCGCTCGATCGGCCCCGGAAGGTTTTGCCGTGCCGATATCGAAGCCGCGATAGACCTGCCTCGAATCGGCACTGACGATCAGGGCTCCGCTCTGCTCGGCAAGCTCCATGGCGATCGCGGACTTGCCCGCTGCGGTGGGTCCGAGAATGATGTTGAGCGGCGGACGATCCATCTCAACGCCGGCCAAAGCGCCGCTCGAGTTCGTCCCACGAGAGCTGGACGATCGTCGATCGACCATGTACGTCGTGCGCCGCGAGTCGGGTACGGGCGAGGGAAAGATAGAGGGCGCGCATCTCCGGCTGGGAGAGCGGATCTCCCGCCTTGACGGCTGCCTTGCACGCGACCGTCGCCGCCAGGCGTTCGTGGCGGGGTGCGGAACTGGCAAAGCGAGCGCCGGTGAGCGCGTCGAGTGACTCGCGCAGACAGCGTTCGGCGTCAAAACGGGGATGGGGCACGGGTACGCTCCGAACGAGCAATGTGTGTCCGCCAAACCCCTCAACTTCGTATCCGAGACGGCCGAAGAGCTCGTGATGTTCCTCGAATGCGTCAGCCTCGGCCGGCCCCAGGTGTATGGTGAGGGGAAACAGGAGGCGCTGCGACGGCGCGTTCCCGGCGTCCAATGAACCCATGAACTGCTCATACAATACGCGCTCGTGCGCCGAGTGCTGGTCGATCAGAACCACGCCATCATCGCGCTCGAAGAGCATCCAGGTGCGGCGCAGCTGAAGCAGGGTTGGCACCGCCTCGTCCGACGCGCTCCTCCCGTCCAGGGCATCGGCGCGGGCGCCACTACCCTGGTCGGCCACCGATGCGCCCGTGGTATCAACGCTGTCGTGCAGTTCGCCAAACAGTCCGTCCACGTCGTGGACGGACTGCCGCAGGACACTCACGTCATCGGTCGCACCGGACGAACCGAGTTCGGCCAGGGTGAGACCGCCGAAACCCTGGCCGCGTCCTATTGATGCCGCGCTATCAAGGGTGCCCAGGGCGCGCCGTACCGCCTCCTCCACGGCTCGCTCGACGGGCCAGCGATCCTCGAAGCGCACCTCGGCCTTGGCCGGATGGACGTTCACATCCACCAGATCGCCCGGCACCACGAGGTCGATGAAGTACGAAGGCCGGACACCCGAAGGTATGGTAGACCGGAAGGCGGCCTCCACGGCGCGCGTGATCCCGGCATCTCGCACCGGCCGGCCGTTCACCGTCAGGAAGGTACGTCGCGTGCGCGTGCCGACATCGGGCGGGCGCTCGACCAATCCGGAGATGTGCATGACACCCTGCACATCCTCCACGTCGAGCAGCGAATCGGCATAGGCACCGCCCCAGATGCCGGCCAGCCTGGCCCGCTGCGAGGAGGCCGGCGGCAGCGAGAGCGCCAGCTTCTCTCCGTGGGTGAGGGTGAAGCGAACGTCGCGCCTCATAAGGCCGGCGGTGATGAAGGCGTCGCTGACAGCTCGCCATTCGGAACGCGGACCTCGCAGAAACTTGAGCCGAGCCGGCGTGTTGTGGAACAGCCGCGCGACGCTGACGGTGGTGCCGCGCCTTCGAGCCGCCGGTTCGACCGAGACGAGGGCGCCACCATCGGCCCGGACATGCACGCCGGCACCGTCCTCGGTAGCCGAGAGAAGCTCCAACTGCGAGACCGAACAGATTGCTGGCAGCGCCTCACCGCGAAAGCCAAAACTGGATACCCCAACCAGATCGGCGGCCAATCGGATCTTGGATGTGGCGTGACGAGCGAGCGCGAGCAGGGCATCGTCGCGCTCCATACCCAGACCGTCGTCGGCGACCCTGATGAGGGTGCGACCGCCGTCCTCGACCAGGACGTTCACAGTCCGCGCCCCGGCGTCGAGGGCATTCTCGACGAGTTCCTTGAGTACGGATGCGGGTCGCTCGACGACCTCGCCGGCGGCGATCTGATCGGCAACGGCGCTGGGAAGGATGGCGATGTTGGGCACACGACAAGCTACCCGGCGTGCCCGAAGCGGGTCAATCGTGACCTGCGGGCCGATCAGTCCGCACGCAATTCGTGCAGATGTGCACGCTCCACCCAACCCACTTCCGACCCGACCTGGATGCGAGTCCAGATACCGGCTCGCGCGCGCACGAGCGCCACCTCACCCGCGGCCAGCGGACGGCGCGGTGTGAGCGCGATGGCTGGCTGATCGCGAAGCACCGCACCCTGGGCCACCACCACGAGGTCGCGAGCCGCCAGCCGTTCGGCCGCCAATGCAGCACCACCGCCACCGAGCGCCGCGATGACGAGGAAGACGCCAACGGCGGCCGTGACGAGCGGTCCGCCACTCACCACGCTCCACAACGCCAGTGCGGAGGCCGTGGCCCACGCCAGTAGCGCCACCCACTGGAGGAAGGATTGGGAAACCGGTGGGACGGCTGCCGCGCCGGCAAGCTGCTCCCCGGGCAGCAGGTGCAGCCGTTCGCGAACGTCCCTGGCCGATGGCTCCAGGCGAAGCGCCCGCTGCCAACCCACCGCTGCCGCCGCACTGTCTCCCTCGGCCCAGGCGGCTGTGCCGACGTTGGCCCAGGCGTCTGCGGAGCGCGGCTCACGGGCTGCCGCGGCGGCGAAGGCGTCGTGGGCTGCCGGAAAATTGCCTGCGTGGTAGAGCAACACACCCTCGGCGAACAGCGAGCGAACGGCCTGCGTCGGCGTCGGAGAAGCCTGTGCGGCCAGGCTGGCGCTGGCGCTGGCGCTGCTGGCACCGGCGACAGCCAGCCCCAACGTGGCCACAAGGAGCGCGATGTAGCCCAGCGAGCGAGGGTTCCTGGAGGCATGACCGCCCGATCGCCGACGTGCCTCCAGATCGATCGACCGAGCAACAGCCTGGGCCCACACGGTCAGCTGACCCATCGCGTCGGGCGATCGATCGACGTCGTCGCCGTAGGCCACGCGATCCAGTTCCGTCAACAATTCCGCCGCATCCAGAGCAACGGGCAGGCTCACACCTTCCAGCCTGAGGGCACGAACGAAGCCACGCTCATCGCCGCCGGGGAGGGACGGAATGGAGAGCCGCTCGGCGACAGACCGGAGAAAGAGAGCACGAAGGCCACGGGCGCTCCGCAGCTCCGCTGGTGCTCCTGACTGTCCGACGGAGCCGAAGGGATCGAGGGACGCGAGCTCGAGGATGGCCGAGGGCAGCGTGCGCACGCGTGGGCGGCGGCGCCTGACCCGCATCACCACGGACGGCAGCGGGAGAAGAGCGATGGCCAGCCAGTAGACCGGAGCCTGCGCCGGTGGCCGCGGTACCGCACCTCGCCACCTCTCACGCACCGACAACGGTGGCTCCGTCAAACCAGGCGTCGAGTCCAGGGCAGCGAGCGTACCGACGGCTACCTGCACGGTCTCGGGGAGTGTTCGGGCCGCCAGATAGGTGGCTCGTCCGGGTTCGAAATAGGAATAGCTGATGACGGGGATGGACTGCGTGCCGCTGCGCAGCGGCGTGAGGATCCAGTCGAACTCCTTCACCCCACCTATCGCCCGCCTGGTGGTGTCCAGCGTCACGCGCTCCCCGCCCGCCACGGCGTTCGCCCACGACACGTGGAGTCGTGGTCTCGGGAACAGGTTCACGTTGCCCGTTCCCGACACGCGTGCAGTGACCAGCAACGGATCACCGACCCGTGGAGCGGCATCATGGTCCACTACCAGCACGATCTCGAGGTCGCTGCCGACAGCGCCATCGTAGTCGGCCGGCCGGCCGGCCGAAGGTATTGCCAGTGCCACCAGCCGCACCGGCACGGTGCGCAGGAGGAAGCTCTCCTCGCGACTGAAGAAGCTGCGGCTGAGCGGGAGCGAGTAACTGAGCCGAGCCGCCGGGATCTCGTGCGTACCTGCGGACAGCGGGAAGACTGCTCGTTCGAAGACATGCGCCTCGTAGGGACCACCCCTGGCGGCGGAGACCACCACGTGGGTGACGGGCAGGTCGTAACCCAGTACCCCGGCCATCTCCGGAGGGACGAACTCGGGGTTCCGCCTGAGGCGCGCGCGAACCTCGTCGCCGAGGAATACTCCGACCTGGTAATTGGCCTGCTGACCTACATAAACCGTGTCGGGATGCATCACAGCATGGAACTCCACTGCCTTCCCTGTCAGTGGAGCCTCGGACAGGATGGCTGGCTGCTGCGCGAACGACGGCGTCGCCCAGAGCGCGAGGAGCGTGGTCATGGCCACGAGCCGTCGCCCGCTCACCAGTCCTTCCCCGTTCGAGGGCTCTCCGGGCTCTGCTGGCGCTGCCTCTTGCCCTGCACCGCCTGCTCCTCCCGTGCCGCACTGTTCAGCAACTGCTCCGCCTGCTGCCTGTCCAGCGCACCAGGCCGCTCCTGCTCGCCGCCCTCGCCCTGGGGCTGTTCGTCATCACCCCCACCCCCACCGCCAGCGCCTCCTCCTCCACCACCCCCACGTTCATCCTTCTCGCGCAGTGCCAGCTCGTAGTTCCAGCGCGCATCTGCGTCATCCGGCTGAGCCATCAGTACCTGCTTGTAACTGGCCAGGGCGGCGTCCAACGCCTGTTCGGCTTCGCTTCCCTCCTCTCCAAGTCCAGCCCGCAGTTCGGCGAGACCCAGGTTGTACAGGGCCGTCTGCCGTAGCGAGCCCTCCGACTGAGCGACGACCCGCTCCAGCACCTCGGCCGCGGCGACAAGCGAATCTGCCGCGAGCAGGGCGGTTCCCAGATTGTAGAGCAACTCCGGTCGTTGATCACCAGCCTGAATGGCGCGCCGATAACCGGCAATGGCCTGCACATACCGACCTGCCCGGTACGCGGCAGCGGCCTCCGTAACGTCGTCGGCTCGTACCGGCGCGGGGAGCGTGGCGAGGAGCAGAGCCGCGCCGGCGACGGTGGCGGTGACACGCCGCCGGCGCAGTGGCCCGAAACGCAGGCGATTATCGGCGAACATCGTGTCGAGAAGGAGCAGGAGTACGGCGGGAAGGAGGAAGAGCTGGAATCGTGGGGTGAGGAGATCGCTCTCGGCAAGAGTCCTCCGCTCGGTACGAAGACGGTTCATGGCCGACCGGATGCGTCCTGCCTTGTCGCTGGCCGCGGCATCGATGAAGACTCCTCCCGAAATCTCGGCGGCAGATCGGAGCTGCGCGGCTTCGTAGCGCGTGATGACGACCGAACCATCGCCATCCCGCTTCACTGACCTGCTGCCATCGCGTTCGGTGACAGGAATGGTAGCGCCCTGCGCGGTACCGAAACCTACAGTGACGACCAGCACACCGGCTGCTCTTGCACGGCGCGCGGCATCGGCAACATCCTCGGGCGACTCCCAGACCTCACCATCGCTGAAGACGACGATGGCCCTGCCAGCGGGCGAACCGGTCGACGTGAGCAGCTCGACACCCTGGTTGATGGTTCGGACCAGCGAACTGCCGGCCTGACCGACAACTGAAGGGTCCAGGTTGTCCAGGAAGAGCTCGATCGCTCCATCGTCGATGGTGAGCGGGGAGAGAATGTAGCTGCGACCGGCAAAGGCGAGGAGTGCGAAGCGGTCGCCTGGCGAGAGAGCGCGAAGTCGCCTGATCTCCTGCTTCGCCAGCTCCAGACGGGAGGGCCGATCGTCCTCGGCGAGCATGGACAGGGAGGCATCCACGGCAAGGACGATGTCGGCACCCTCGCCTCGCACGGTGCTCTGCTGCGTCCCCCAGCGCGGACCGGCAAAGGCGACACCAATGAGCGCCGCTGCCAGGCCCAGCAGGCTGGCCCGCCAGGCGGCAGCCGGTACGCGAGCCGGCCCCCCCAGGCGCGGCAGGAGCTCTGCGTCGGCCAGTCGGGCCAGCCTGGCGACGCGTTCGCGCCGCGCGATCACGACCAGGAACGCCACCGCGGCCGGCAGGAGCAGCGCCAGCGAGAGAAGCCACGGGTGGGCAAAGAGGCGAAGCAGCCAGTAGGTGTTGGTCATGGTACCGGACCCCTCCAGGCGAGCAGCACCAACTCCGCGGCGAGAGCGAACAGGGCGAGGCCCAGTGGCCAGGGATATCGCTCGGTGTACCGCACGTAAGAACGCGCCTGCACGGGCGAACGCTCCAACTGGTCAATCTGCTGGTAGATGCGCCCCAGAGCAGCCGCGTCATGCGCCCGGAAGTAGCGGCCGCCGGTGGTGCGCGACACGTCACGGAGCAGCGGCTCGTCGATGCGCACCGGACGGTTCTCGTAGCGCAGGCCGAAAAGCCCCTTGCCCACCGGCACCGGAGCCATTCCCTCGGTACCCACACCAATGGTGTAGATACGGATGTCGAAAGCCGCCGCCGCCTGCGCCGCCGTACGTGGATCCACCGACCCACGATTGTTCTCTCCGTCGGTGAGCAGGATCATCACACGCGATCGTCCGGGCGCATCGCGAAGCCGGTTGGCGGCAGTGACGATGGCGGTTCCGATTGCCGTGCCATCCTCGAGTTGGCCGGCGTGCAGGTGATCCACCGCCGCCAGGATCACGGGATAGTCCACCGTCAGGGGCACCTGGGTAAGCGCCTCGCCGGCAAAGGCGACGAGCCCGATACGATCGGACCGCCGTCCGGCCACGAACTCCTTCACTTTTGCCTTGGCAACCTCGAGGCGATTGAGCGGCTGGAAATCCTCGGCAAGCATCGAGCTCGAGATGTCGAAGACGAGGACTATGTCGATGCCATCGGTAGTGACGTTCTCCGTTCGTGCGCCTGTACGCGGGCGGGCGAGGGCGAGGACGACCATGCAGAGCACCACCACGCGCAGGACGACCAGCAATCGTCTCACCATTCCACCCCGACCAGCAATGCTGGCCAGCGTTCCCACCCTGGAGAAGTCCAGCGCGGGGACCTCATGGCGACGACGCCAGAGCCACCAGAGGGGGATGGCAAGGAGCAGCAGGAGAGCCAGCGGCGTGGCGAACTCGATCGGACCGATGCGCATCATGCGGCGCTCCCCATGCGGCCCTCGTGACTTGCCTGGTCACCGTCAGCGGGCCCCCCACCCTCTCCCTCGCCACGAGCGATGGCCCGTGCGCGCTCGTCGGCCGCTGCCTCGCTGGCCACCAGCGCCGCGTCCACGGCGCTCACCACACGCTCGAACTCATCGCCCAGCTCGCGCGCCCTCGTCGCCGTCACCGGGAAGGCGGCGAACTTCACCAGGTCTCCTTCATGGAGGAGCGGCGCCAGGCGGTCGTGAGGCACCTCCTGTTCGCTGGCTACGGCAGCCAGCAACTCCCGCGACGTGAGCGACCCTGACGCGCCCGGCACCCGGACGGCCAGATAATCCCGCAGCACATCCTGGGTGAGCGCGACGTGACGTCCCGGTTCGCCAGACTCTGGCAGGCGGAGCGCGTCGATCTGTCGGAAGCGCAGGAGCGCATCGGCCAGGGCATCCACGGGAACCGCCACGGCCACTCGACGGCGGCGGCGACGCACGTACCACCAGACGAGCAGCCCCACCAGGGCGGCCGCCAGGAGCGCGAGGAGCCAGGGTATCCACCATGGTCGTGGAAATTCCACGGGTGGGCGCGCCGGTCTCGGCACTCGCAGGGCGGTATCGGCCGGCAGAACGCTCACCACCTGAATCGTGAGCGGTGACAGGCGAAGCTCGCGCGTGAACGCGCCCGTCCTGACGCGCACGCTCCCGAGGTCGATCGATCGGGCACCAACGTCCCAGGCAGCCACGCGGTAGCGCATCGTCTGATCCACCACCGCGCTGTCCGCTCCGGGCACGAGCTGAGGCGGATCCAGCGGCTGGATCACTCCACTGGTATCAGGGCCGGGCGGGAACACCACTTCGGACCCGGCCGGCGCCCGCACCCGGAGTTGAATCACGAATGGCGATCCTACGGTGACGCTGTCGGCGCTGAGCGACATCCCGGCACGCACGGCCGTCGGGTCGCCCACCGAGCCGGCGGGCTGGGCGTCGCGAGGCTGCATCGCGTCCAGAACTGCCTGACGGGCGTCCGGCTGGGTCGCCAGGGCGACAGCGAGGAGGGCCGCGGCGATCATCATCGGTGTCGCTCCACCCTCGCCTGGCGGGTGCGGAAGAAGCGCAGGAGCGGCTCCAGGTAACCCGTGCCGGTACTCACCGATATCTCGTCGATGGCCAGCCGACGGAGCAACTGGCGGCGGTCAGCCGCCTCGGCGCCGACGCGTTCGGAGTACGCCCGCCGCAACCGGCCGTCGCTGGTGTCCACATCCACCAGGACACCGCTCTCCGGATCGCGGAACCGGGCCAGACCAATGTTGGGGAGAGACTCCTCAGCGGGATCGGTGAGGGTCACCGCGATCACGTCATGACGCTGGGCGAGGTGCTTGAGCGGACGCTCGAGCCCCTCGTCCTGGAAGTCGGACAGGATGAAGATGATCGCGTGATGAGTGAGCATGCGTCCCAGATATTCGGCCGCGCCGGCGACGTCCGTGCCGCGTCGTATGGGATCGTACACCATGAGGTCGCGCAGGAGCCGCAGGGCATGACGTCTACCCTTGCGCGGCGGTACGACATGCTCCACCTGATCGGTGAAGAGGAGGAGACCGACACGATCGTTGTTGCCGACAGCAGACATGGCCAGCACGGCCGCCAGCTCGGCGGCTACCTCGCTCTTGAATCTGCGAACGGTGCCGAATCGGTCGGAACCGGAGAGGTCGACGACCAGCATCACCGTCAACTCACGCTCCTCGACGTAGCGCTTCACGAATGGCCGTCCCATGCGCGCCGTGACGTTCCAGTCGATGGTGCGCACCTCGTCACCCTGCTGGTACTCGCGCACCTCGGCGAACTCCATGCCCTGCCCCTTGAAGACCGACCTGTACTCACCGGCGAAGACCGAGTTCACCAGGCGGCGCGTGCGCAGTTCCACCAGCCGGACCTGACGCAGGACATCGGCCGGGACAGTCGGGAACGCCGTACGGGCTCGCTCGCGGCTTGCCGGGGACTGGAACTGTCCGCTTCCGCGGGACCGCGACCGGTTGCCTGCCGCGCCACGGGCGGAAGGCGCGGCCGGGTCGTCCCGCGTCACCACGCCGGCGTCCCCTTCAGCCAGCGTGCGCGCGCTGGCACGGCGGCCCAGGAGGCGGTCCAGCAGGTTCACGGCGACTCGATCGCGTTGAGTACCCGCTGGACGATGTCGTCGCTGGTCACCTCCTCTGCCTCCGCCTCATAGGTGGTGAGCACACGGTGGCGCAGGACGTCCGGCGCGATCGCCTTCACGTCGTCCGGCGTGACGAAGGTCCGGCCACGAAGGAAGGCGTGTGCCCGCGACGCCTGAGCAAGGGCAATCGTGGCGCGCGGGCTGGCCCCGAACTCGATCAACGGAGCCAGGTCGTCCAGGCCAGCTTCCCGCGGTCTCCTCGTCGCATGCACGATGTCGACGATATAGTCCACCACCCGTTCGTCGACGTACAGATCGGACACCCGCTGACGGGCCGACATGATGGCCTCCGGCGTGGCCACCGCGTCGATCGCGATGGGCACGCCACCGGCCATGCGTCGCAGGATCTCCTTCTCCTCATCGCGCGACGGGTAACCGACGCGCAGCTTGAGCATGAAGCGATCCACCTGTGCCTCGGGGAGGGGATAGGTGCCCTCCTGCTCGATCGGGTTCTGGGTGGCGAGGACGAGGAAGGGCTCCTCGAGCACGTAGGTCGTACCACCTATCGTGACCTGCTTCTCCTGCATCGCCTCGAGCAACGCCGCCTGCACCTTCGCGGGCGCGCGGTTGATCTCGTCGGCAAGGATGATGTTGGCAAAGATGGGCCCGCGCTTCACCGCGAACTGACCGGTGGACTGATCGTAGATCTGGGTGCCAACGATGTCCGCCGGAAGCAGGTCCGGCGTGAACTGGATGCGCTGGAAAGTGGTATGGATGCTCTCCGCCAGGGTGCGGACGGTGAGCGTCTTGGCCAGGCCCGGCACGCCCTCCAGCAACACGTGGCCGCCGGTGAGCAGGCTGATCATCAGCCGCTCGACCATATACTCCTGGCCCACCACGCGCCGGCGGACCTGTTCCATGACGCCCTGAACCAGCGCGGTGTCCGCCACAGATGACAGTTCAGTGCCCAATTGCGCGCTCCTCACTTGCCAGAGTTCAAGGGGCGCGGCGTCTGCGGTCGCCCCACATTGTCGTCGCTCACCTTTGTGCCGAGCGAGGCGAAGCCTTCCGGGAGGCGCGAGCACCGCGCCGCGGACTGTGCCGTCGAGTCCGGTAATTCAAGAACGGGGCCGGCTCCCCCCGGGTCACACGCGTGGATCCGGACGCCCCCGATCCGTCAATCCCTGCCTCGCGTCGAACCGGACCGCCTGCCGCCGCTCCCCTTCCTTCCCCTGGAGCTGTCGCGCCGTCCGCCGTTGTCCTCGTCCAGTTGGTGGATGCGGGTAGCCGCCCGGAGCGCCAGCTTTTCCCTGGCCGACAACGTCCGCACCTCACCGGCGGCCAGACGCCCGAGTTCGATCGGTCCGTAGCGCGTGCGCACCAGTCGTTCGACATCCAGCCCCAGTGCCTCGCACAACCTGCGGACCTCCCTTGTGCGTCCTTCGGTCAGAACGATTTCCAACTCCCAGCGTCGCTGACCAATGGACCGAGCCTCGACCCGCCGGGGCTGTACGAGTCCGTCGTCCAGCTCCACCCCACGCCTTGCCTGCGCCGCGGCAGCTGTGGCGTTCCCCCTCACTGTGGCCACGTAAACCCGCTCCACCTCACGCGAGGGGTGAGTGAGGGCGTGCGCCGCGCCACCGTCGGTGGTGAGGAGCAGCACTCCCTCCGTCATGTAGTCCAGCCGGCCGACGTAGGTGAGTCCTGGTCGCGAGGGAACGAGTTCGAAGATCGTTGGCCGGCCATCGGCGTCGGCGCGTGACGTGAGCACACCCACCGGCTTGTTGAGGACGAACCATTCTGCCACGGTGATCGTCGGCAGGGGCACGCCATCCACCAGTATCCGGTCGCGTCCCGGCTCCACGATCTGGCCGATCCGGGCGACACTACCGTTCACCGTGACACGTCCCTCGCCCACCAACTCCTCCGCCTTTCGTCGAGCAGCCACCCCGGCGCGGGCCAGGGCGCGCTGGATGCGCATGGCCTCTACTGGCGCGGCCTTCGCTCGCCTGGGCCGACCACGGCTGTCGGTGCCAGGGCTGTCGAGGTCGGAGCCCCTGGGACGTCGATCGCTTCCGCCAGTTTCTCTTCCCGTCACGTTCGACGAGCTTTCACCGCGTCCACCGGTGGATGAGGGACCGGGCCGCGCTCCCCGGGAGCCCCGCTCCTTCCGTTCACCACTCGTGGTGGAGCGTTCAGGCCGGCTGGGGCGATCGTCTCTGCCGGGGCGTTGGGAAAGGGCAGGGCGTTCGCCGGCGGCAGGGCGTTCCGAACGGGTGCGACGGTCGTCTCCCGTCGGTCGCCCGGAGCGGACAGGGCGAGCAACAGGTGCCGAACGCTGAGGCGGTGCGGCGTCGGGGACGCGAGCAGGGCCGGCGGTGGGCCGATCGGGACGGGGAGACAGCGGATCGCGAGGTGCCCGCTTCAGACGACCCGTGCGCGCATCGCGCACGAGAGGTTCCGAGCGGCGGGAACGATTGGCGTTGCGCTGCTCACGCTGCTCGCGCGCCGATCGCCGGCTGAAGACGGTCCTGCCCTGCGTCGACCGGTCGGCTGGGCGGTTCCCGGTCCCGGCGCCGTCCATCTCGTCGGCGCCGGCTGATTGACGGTCCTCGCCCCGCGGACGTCGCGCCACCGATGGGCGGGCGGTTGACACAGGCCGGGACCGCGCCGGTCGCGCAACCTGCCGGTCGGCCGCCCGCAGATCGCGCCGTGCGCTGCTCGCGTTACCCGCGCGTGCCTCGCGCGACCCATCGCCGTCACCCGATCGACGCTCGTCGCGCTTCGGACGAGCATCATGCGTCGACGAACGGGTAGCACCAGGCCGCTTCGAGCTATCAGAAGAACCTGCGGGGCGTCGGGCACCCGCACGGTCGGAACGCTTTCCAGAGAAAGTCATGTATGGTCAGGCCGTCTTCAGCTGCGGACGAAGCGCGATGGCCAGTTCATCGGCTCGCGGGAGTTCGTCCAGGTGGCGGAGCGCGAATTGCTCCAGAAAAAGCTCCGTCGTGCCGTACAACAGTGGTCGGCCCAGCCCCTCGCCCCGGCCAACGACGTCCACCAGCCCCCGCTCTGCCAGCGACTTCAACATGCTGCTCACCGAGACACCCCGAATCTCCTCGATCTCCGCGCGGCCGATGGGCTGCCGGTAGGCGATGATGGCAAGGGTCTCCAGCGAGGCCGCTGAAAGGCGCTGTGGCCGCGCGGCAAGTTGCGCCCGCTCTATGGCCTCGGTGTACTCCGGCCGGGTCAGAATCTGCCAGCCTCCACCCGCATCGGCCAGTTCCACGCCGTGCCCGCTGACGTCATAGTGCTCGCGCAGCTCGTCCAGTGCGGCCAGCAGTGCGCCTCGCTCGGTCTCGGGCGACAGTGCGCCGAGCTCGGCGGTAGGGATCGGGCGCGCGCTGGCAAAGAGCGCGGCTTCAAGCAGCTTGGCCAGCGGCGACACTATTTATCTCCACGGGAGCGAAGGGGCCAGGTTGAAATACGGTGAGCTCACCGCTCCTGGCCAACTCCAGAATTGCCAGCAACGCTGATAGCACCTGCCAGGGCTCGGCATCGGCGGCTACGACATCCCGCCAGCGGGCACTCGACCGCAACGCCAGGAGGGCACGCACGGTCAGCATGGCGCCATCCACGTCCAGCGCCCTCGGCACTACATCGTGGATGGCCGGCCGGTGGGCAACACGCAGTACCCGATCCACGGCTGACATCAGCATGCTCAGCGAGAGGCTGAGCGGCGCCGATGACGCCACGGGAACCGGTTGGTCCGGCAGATAGGCACGGGCGAAGCGATTCCGCCGCCCTTCCCCGAGCCGTTCAAGCACGTCCACCACCTCGCGCATCTGCTGATACTCCAGCAACCGACGTACAAGTTCCGCCCGCGGGTCCTCCCATGTCTCATCGTCGCTATTCCTCGGCAACAGCATCTGCGCCTTTATGCGCAACAGCCGGGCGGCCATCTCCAGGTAATCGGCGGCCTCATCCAGTTCCAGCTCGTTCACGCGCGCCAGGAATTGTTCGGCAATCCGCGCCACGGGAATGTCATAGATGTCCACCTCCTCATCCCGGATGAGGGCCAGGAGCAGATCCAGCGGCCCTGAGAAGGCTGTCAGCTCCACGACAAAGGTACCGGGGACGTCTTCCAACGCGGCAGAGTGCATCAGGACAGCAATTGGCTCGGGATAATGTATGGGAACACCAGTTGCTGTGCGAAGCGGGCCATGGCGTAGACTGGCTGGAGCCAGGCGAGGAGCACCGGTCGGCCAAACGTCAGCAGGACGATGAAGATCAACAGTCCGTACCGACCGATCTGCTGATAGCGGATCGCCCACGACGGCGGGAGCAGGTATTTCAGCACGTGGGAGCCGTCCAGCGGCGGGATTGGAATGAGGTTGAAGAGCGCCAGCAGCAGGTTGAAGAAGACACCGAGAATGAACGTCTGCTGCAGGATGGCGCAGCTCTCCTGCAGAACCGGCACCGCCCTGCCGAGCAGCCCCAGCGGGACGATGATGGCCGTCAGGAGGACCGCCAGCACCATGTTCGACGCCACGCCGGCCAGCGAGACGATGATATCGCCCCGCCTGAGATCCCGGTACTTGCTCGGATCGACCGGCACCGGCTTGGCACCACCAAATATGAAGCCGCCGCCAAACCACGTCATCAACGGCAACAGGATCGTCATGAACAGGTCGATATGGACGATCGGGTTCCAGGTCAATCGTCCCAACCTGTCGGCCGTGTCGTCACCCTGACGCTTCGCCGCGTAACCGTGCGCATACTCGTGCGCCACCATGGAGAAGAGCAGAATGGGCGCGACGAGGAGAAAGTTCTGGAAATTCACTTGGCTGATCGGCCGGAACTCGTCAGCGCCGGATCGCTCTGGGACGAGCGCGGCGTCACACAGCGTGGTACGGCGCTGCGGGCGGGGGAAGGCGGTAAGGTAGTCCACCGCGTGTAGCGGGACAAGTCGAAGTCGGACAGCGCCTTGACACCCATATCCGGTATGTCTAGCTTTCCGTGCTTACGACGAACCAACGTCAGAACCAAACTGGAGAGATTCTGTGCCGAATATCGCGTCCGCGAAGAAGAACATGCGGAAGTCCCAGGCCGCTACCGTGCGCAACCGCGCGCAGCGCTCGGCGCTCCGCACCGCACTGAAGAAAGCACGCTCGGTCGACGCGACTGCCGAGGATCGGATACGGGCGGAGAGCCTGCTGGACCGTGCTGCGCGCAAGAATCTGATCCACCGGAATGCCGCCGGCCGCATGAAGAGCCGGCTCGCCAAGCACCAGGCCGCCGCCAGCGCAGCCTGAGGTAGCTCCGGACCCACGGGTCGCCAGCTACAGCCAGTCGTCAGCACACCACCAATCACCGCGCGGACAGGGAGGACAGCCTCTCCTGACCGCGCGGTCCTTGTTCGTGGCCCGGGCGCCGGGCGCCAGCGTGGCGTCGTCCACCACGGCACCGATTACCCGAACGCCGCTACAGCGCCGACAGCTCGCCGCCGCAACGCTCACAGTACCACTCGGTGGGGTAGTTCATGGTCCCGCACTCCTGACACTTCAACGTCTTGATGTGCGGCGTACCACCGTCAGAGGTGAGCGGCGACGGGCTCACCGCTCTCAGCTCGTCGAGCATCCGCTCGCTCTCCGAAGTGGACGAGGTGGATGGGGGCGATCCGAGTCCGCCCCGGCCGGACGCACTGGAGAGTCCCAACCCGCTGGTCCACGAAGCCGCATCGGCCGGCGCCTCGGACTCCCGCGGCAGTTCGGCCTCCAGGGACGCGTCGGGCGCCAGAGACTCCACCGGCACTACTTCCGTCGCCGCGAGCTCCGTGCCGGCCAGCGCATCAGGGTAACCGGGTGTGCTGCTCTCCACCGGCGGCTCGGCAACCTCCGGCTCAACCAGCGCAGACACCGATTCCTCGACCGCCTCTTCCGGCTGCATCACCTCAGGGACGGGGGCCGCCAGGGCCAGCACCTGCTCCAGGCGGCTGTGCTCGGCCTCCACCTGCTGCCGCTCGGCCACGAGGTCGGCCATGGTAGCGTCGGTGCGGGCCTCGATCTCTGACCACCTGGCGTTGTCGTATTCGCCCACGGCAGTCCGCAATTCGGCCTCTGCTCGCTCGTCGGCACAGCCCTGCTCAGCGGCGCGGAGCTCCTCCACCCGTCGGGCCAGGTCGTCCACAGCGCCCCGCAGCAGCTCCGCGTGACCCGCCAGTCGGCCCACCACTTCGCTCAGTCGGGTGGTATAATCGCCGTGTACACGGTCAAAGACATGCGGAGGAGTCACATCGCGACGCTCCTCGAGCTGCGCCAACCAGCTCTCGAAGCGTCGGCGCTCCTCGTCCAGCTCGGTCACCTGGGCCAGTGCGCCCGCCGTGGTCTCCGTCATCGAGCACTCTCCTGCGCGAACGTCGAGGCACCGCCAGGCGATACGCCATCGCGCAGCTCGTGCAGTGCCTTCAGTTGTTCCGGGGTCAATGGATTGACGCGGCCGAGTAGCCGCGCCGTGAGGATTATACGAGCAGCGTGTTCCAGGATCTCCATGCGCTGCAGTGCCTGCTCGAGCGTGGAACCCAGAGTGACGGCACCATGATTGGCAAGGAGAAGAGCATCGTGGCCGTGGATGGCTGCTTCCACATTGATGCCGAGGGCCCCTGAGCCTGGCGTGGCGTACGGCACCAGGGGAACCCCACCCAGCCCCAAGATAATCTCCGGCAGCAACGGCGCCATGAAATCCTCGCCGGCGAGGGCAAAGCCAGTGGCGGTGGGCGGATGGGCATGGACCGCTGCTCGGGCGTCAACCCGGGCCCGATAGATCGCCAGGTGCACCGCCAGTTCGCTGGATGGACGGCCATTCGGGGAGCCGACCACGCGGCCGTCCAGGTCCACCCTGACCAGGTCGTCCACCGTCATCCGTCCCTTCCCCATCCCGGCCGGCGTCACGAGGACGAGGTCGTCATCCATCCTGACCGAGATGTTCCCGTCCTGGCCGGCCACCAGTCCCGCTGCCACCAACCGCACGCCGGCGTCGACAATGGCGCGCGAGGCCATTGCATGCGAGATGCCCCCCGTCGCGCCGACCGTCTGGCCGGCTACGTAGCCGGCCTCCCCCCTCACGTAACCGACGCCCGGTACACGATCCGCCCCTCCACGATCGTGCATCGGTTGCGCCCGCGGAGGGCCATGCCCGCGTAGGGCGTGTTCCGGCCCTTGGACAGGAAGGTGGTTGGATCCACGGTCCACTCGGCATCCGGATCGAAGACGGTGATGTCTGCCACCGTGCCACGACGCAACGTTCCCCCCGGCAGGTGAAAGATCCGGGCCGGTGTACAGGCCATCCGATCCACCAGGGTGCTCCAGCTGATGAGGCCCGGAACGACCAGATTGCTGACCACCACGGCGAGTGCCGTTTCCAGACCAACTATACCGTTCGGCGCGTCGGCGAACTCACGTTCCTTCTCGTCGTAGTGGTGGGGAGCATGGTCCGTCGCCACGACGTCGATCGTCCCATCCGCCACAGCCTCTCGCAATGCTTCCACGTCGGCGGCGGTGCGAAGAGGCGGGTTCATCTTGGCATTCGTGTCGTAGCCCAGGACTCGCTCCTCGGTGAGCGAGATGTGGTGAGGGCAGACCTCGGCAGTCACGTTGATACCCCGGTCCTTGCCCCACCTGATCAGCTCGACCGAACCACGAGTGGACATGTGGGCGAGGTGGACGTGGCCGCCAGTCCTGCGGGCGAGGAGGATGTCACGGATGGCCATGATCTCCTCGGCCTCCGCTGGTATCCCCTTCAGCCCCAGCCTGGCGCTCACAATCCCCTCATTCATCGCGCCGCCGTCGGCGAGCGTCGGCTCCTCGCAGTGGTCTATGACGGGTACGTTGAAGGTGCGGGCGTACTCCAGTGCGGTGCGCATCAGCTGAGCGCTCACCACGGGCTTGCCATCGTCGCTCAGGGCGACGGCGCCAGCGCCAACCATCTCGCCGAACTCGGCCAGCTTCTCGCCCATCTGTCCGACCGAGATGGCGCCAATCGGATAGACGCGGGCAGCGTTGGCGAGTTGCGCCTGGCGGACAATGAAGCCCACGGCTGCCTGATTGTCGGTCACCGGTGACGTGTTGGGCATGGCGCAGATGGCCGTGAAGCCACCAGCCGCGGCCGCCCGGGCTCCGGTAGCCACTGTCTCCACGTCCTCCCGCCCGGGCTCGCGCAGGTGACAGTGGACGTCGATGAAGCCGGGGCTCACGATCAACCCCGTGCAGTCCATCACCTCGGCACCATCGGGCGTCGACTCGAGTCGATCGCCCACGTGCTCGATCCGCCCGTCCACGATGAACAGGTCACCTGGGCTGTCGAGTCCGGTGGATGGATCCAGCAACCGGCCGCCGCGGAGCAGCGTCGGGGCAGCCGGTTCCACGTTTGGCACACGCCGGGCGATGCTCATCGCTCCCCCTGTCCCTTGGCGGCTTCGGCCAGTTGCGCGTTGCCACCGGCGAGCAGATAGAGCACGGCCATCCGGACGGCCACGCCGTTGGTGACCTGGTTGAGGATCAGGGAGTGCGGCCCGTCGGCCACGTCGGAATCGATTTCGACGCCGCGATTCATAGGTCCGGGGTGCAGGATCAGGAGGTCGCGCGGCGCCTTCTCAAGCCGCGCGCTGGTGACGCCGAAAATGCGATTGTATTCGCGCAACGACGGGATGTAGCCAGCGTGCATCCGCTCGAGCTGCAGACGCAGGATGTTCAGGGCATCCGCCCACTCGATGGCCTCCTCGATGTGATCGAAGACCGTCACCCCCAACGACTCGATGGCGTTGGGAAGCAGGGAACGCGGACCGCAGACACCCACCTCGACGCCCAGCTTCTTGAGCCCCCAGAGGTTGGATCGTGCAACCCGGGAGTGGAGCACGTCGCCGCAGATGCAGACCTTGCGGCCTGCCAGGTCGCCCAGGTGATCGCGCAGCGTCAGCAGGTCGAGCAACCCCTGCGTGGGATGCTCGTGGGTGCCGTCGCCGGCGTTGATGACGTTCGACTCGATGCGGTCGGCCAGGAACTTGGCCGCCCCTGACGAGCCGTGGCGGATGACGACCATGTCGATCCGCATTGCCTCGAGATTACGGGCGGTGTCCACCAGCGTCTCCCCCTTCTGGACGCTGGAGCCGGACGCGGCCACATTCACCGTATCCGCCGACAACCTCTTCTCGGCGAACTCGAATGAGATGCGGGTGCGGGTGGATGACTCGAAGAAGAGGTTGACGATCGTCTTTCCGCGCAGCGTCGGCACCTTCTTGATGGCTCGCTCGCTGATCTCCTTGAACGGCTCGGCGGTATCGAGGATGAGTCGTATCTGGTCACCAGTGAGCGGCTCGAGGGCCAGCAGATCCTTGCCGATCGGTGACGTCACTGCTCCTCCGCGCGCCGCTTGAGGACCACGGCGTCACGCCCGTCCAGCTCCTCGACGTAGACGTCCACGTGATCGCCACGTAGCACATCGACGGATCGTCCAACCACGTCAGGATGGATCGGCAGCTCCCGGCCGCCGCGGTCGACCAGGACCGCCAGGGCGATCCGCGCCGGCCGCCCGAAGTCGGCCAGCTCGTCCAGGGCAGCCCTGACCGTGCGTCCGGTATAGAGGACGTCGTCGACGATGACGACATGTCGACCCTCCAGTTCCCAGGGCAATCGGGTGGGTCCGACAACCGGTCGCGGGCCGACCGTCTGCAGATCATCCCGGTAGAGCGTGATGTCGAGGGCGCCGGTGGGAATGGTGACGTTCTCTCGTTCGCCGATGATGGTGCAGAGTCGCTCGGCCAGCGGAACGCCGCGCCGCTGGATGCCGATGAGGACCAAGCCCTCGGTGCCGCCGTTGAGCTCGACGATCTCATCGGCCATGCGGCGAAGGGTACGCAGCATCGCGCGTGCGTCGAGCAGGGTGCTGGATGTGGTGGCCATGGTGGGCACAATATAACGTCACCCTACCCGCTCGTGAGGGGAGAGCGAAATGGTAGGCACATGACGCCATCTTCGGTGTAAATTGTGGTACGGCCGCATGTGCCGACGCTACATCGCCCTGCTCTGTAGCGCCGCTCCCACCGTACAGCCCGAACACGCATGGCCAGTTCGCTCCAGCGCTCCAGCAATCCGATGCTCGCACCAGCCCGTTTCCAGGATATCGCGGGTGTGGGCCACATGACCGTAGCCGGCACCGCCATGCGCGCACTGGTGCTGCTCAGCCTCGTCATCGCGTCGTCCGCCTATACCTGGTGGCAGCTCGCACCCGATCCCGCCGCAGCCGGACCGTACATCATGGGGGGCCTCATCGGCGGGCTCGTGCTGGCGCTGGTGACGGTCTTCAAGCCGCACCTGGCTCCATGGACGGCTCCGCTCTACGCGGTCACCGAGGGGTTGGCGCTCGGCGGGCTGTCGATGCTGATGAACATGAGATATCCGGGCCTGCCGGTTCAGGCCGTGGTCCTCACCTTCGGCGTCTTCGCCGTCATGCTGGGCCTCTACGCATTCCGCGTCGTGAAGGTCACCGACCGGTTCCGGACCATGGTCACGGGGGCGATCCTCGGCATCATGGTGTTCTACCTGGTGAACATGGTGATCGGCTTCTTTGGCGTATCCATCCCTGGAGTCCACGGCGGAGGCGCCCTTGGCATCGGCGTCAGCCTGTTCACCTCGGGTATCGCGGCACTGGCCCTGATGCTCGACTTCGACAGGATCGAGAGCGCAGTGTCGGCCGGCGCACCCAAGACGATGGAGTGGTACGGCGCATTCGGCCTTCTGGTGACGCTCGTCTGGCTGTACATCGAGCTACTCAACCTGCTCCGGAAGCTTCGCGACTGATTATCCAGCCGCGCGGAGTGTAGCGCCCACGGGGCGGTGATGCCGGTAGCGGCCTCACCGCCCCGCTCTCACACCTGCCAGCCTCGAGCGCGTCGCCGCTGCCGCTCGTATTCGGAATCCTGATGGACCTGGTCCATTCAGCGAGCCCTTCCCGAGTCGTCGCGTCGTCCACAGTTGGCGTTGATGAGTCGCACGAGGTCGGGGACGTCGGCGTTGGTGGTCGACAGGTCCAGTTGTATCTCGCAGCCCGCGATCCGGCGCCAACGCTGCAACCACCCGATCAGGCCGGCGGGATAGTCCAGGACGCTCTCGAGGGTGGAGGGGTCGGAGAGCCTGATGCAGAGCAGGTCGTGCGGCATCTGGTCGGGAACGCTTTCCAGCTTCATCCGGCGCGCCCCGGCGACGTCGCGCCACTTCAGCGGCGCTGGCCGGATCCGCCGCGACCAGATCCCCTCAGCGTCAATGACGAGAAGAGGACGGCGGTCCCGCCAATCGAGCAGGGCGACGACCAGCAGATAGCCCAGTACGGCGACTACCAGCGCCCGCAGAGCCAGGTGGGTCGCCAGCGAGCCGAACGACACCGTCCCGGGCGAGGGCGGCAGGCCGAAGAGGAGAAGGGTCAGCGGCAGCAGCAGGACACAGCCGGCAATCCCCATCGCGGTGGCAAAGCGGGGGTGCGGGACCTCGACGCGCTCCATCGGTGCTCCTCTCCGTCATGGTGTCTGGCCGGCAGCGGTTGATCGCCGCGAGTCCGTCTACAATGCCGTGCGGCAGAGGGGCGCGCCGGGGCTCACCGAGCAAGGCGTTGGTGCCGTGCACTCCGGGGCACCGTCGCTGGCCAGTGAAGGCCACTTGCAGTTCGCCAAGGCAGCGAGGTGGTGGCGCCCTTTTCCACGACCCGGCCCGGGCCGATACCCGAATATTGACCGAAACGTGGACAGAGAACGTACACAGCCGCCAGACTGGAGTCGGCGGCTGTGAACGCGATCAAAGACTGATATGACGACCAGAAAACGGATGGGGAGAGATTCGAACTCTCGAATGGCTTTCACCATTACACGCTTTCCAGGCGTGCGCCTTAAACCACTCGGCCACCCATCCCTCGACTCCGATCCGGCCCACGCTGCAGCCAGAAACAGGAAGGGGACCCCAGACAGTCAGGCCCCCGAAGCGAGGAAGGTACGGACAGGGTGAGATTCGAACTCACGATACCCTTGCGGGTACGCCGGTTTTCGAGACCGGTGCCTTCAACCACTCAGCCACCTGTCCTCTACATCCTGGGATGGTAGCCAGAACTGCAGTGGCTGTCAACGTCGGAGGCAGCGGAGATCGAGGCAACGCCGCATCCAGCGGCGCCTGTGCGAACCGGGATCCTGATTCCTGGAGAGCGGGTGGGCCGCCCGCGTTGGCATGAAGATCAGTTCGTTCCATGGGTCGGCGCGCCGTAATGACGGATCGGATCCGCGTGCCCATCGTGATGGTGCGGCCAGACCGTCACTGTTGCAATTTCACCACAGACTGTTGTTGCGATGCGCGTACACAACAGCCTGGTCTGCCTCTCATCTGATCGCTGTCGGCGGGGTGGACAGAGACTCCGGGGAAGGATCTCCCAATTCTTACATGTCGTTTACTGTTGCCCGACCTCCACCTGCAGCAGGTCCGGACATTGCAGTCGCGCCGGCTCAATCCGCCCGGAGTGGAGACGACTACCGCTCCTTCCCCACCTCTCATCTGAAGGAAGGCATTGAAATGGTTCCATATCGCCTACCATTCGCCGTCGCGGTGATTGCGACTGCGGCCGTCACGGCGCCAGCCATGGCGCAGGCCGGCACGCGGGACGTTCTCCTTGACGTGATCCAGGGCGCTCCAGTCCATGACTTCGATCTCGGGCGCATATCACCGATGGGGAGAATCACCGACCCTGGACCTGGAGGCGGAGGTGGACCTGGAGGCGGAGGTGAACCCGGGAATGAAGGCGGCGGCCAGGATCCGGGAGTCGGCCAGTCAGTGGCCCCGGAACCGGCGTCACTCGCCCTCCTGACAACGGGCCTCGTCGGCCTGGGCGGCATCGCGGTGAGCCGTCGGCGCTCGCAAGATTGACTCCGGGGCGGGTGTTCTTCGGAACGGAGAACACCCGCCCACCAACCCTCGCCGGTACGCGCCTGGCACATGCACAGGGTGATACCCGTGCACCCACCTGCCGACGCAGTCCGGCACTGTGAGCCTACCTCGATCCTGACGGACACAAAGATGCTCCCGGCGTGGCAACGGGGTTGAGGTGCCCGTGTTTCAGCGAGAAGATGGAGCGAGGACAGCGGAGCGAGACGAACCGAGCACTGACTTGATTGATGCTGCGTCGCCACAATCATGCAACTGTATTGCAACGATACCTGGAACGCGTCCGCAGCCGCGGCCAGGCGTGCAAGGCAAGAGATCACTTGAGATCAACGCTCCAATCTCCTTGTCACCAATGCTTTACACTGCGTTGTTAAGTTTCATGTTTAACTCGGTTGTCGCTGGCATCGATTTCGCCACACGACGGAACCAGAGTATCGTGCGTCCAATGCCCTCTCTCCAGAAAGGAATATGATCTCACATCGCCTCTCTCTCGCCGCTGCAGTTGTGGCCACGGTGGCTCTTGCCGCGCCGGCCCTGGCGCAGTCCAACACCGGGGGCAACACAGACTGGAGTTACTCCTACTCCGGTATCTTCGGCAGCGGCAGCGGCACGGCCGTTGATGTGAACCCGATCCCCGGCGCCTGGGCGAACACATCGCCGACATCGTACTGGGTGGGCGTAACCCGGAGTGGTTCGCTTCCGGGCGGGGTCGGCAACAATGCGCCCAACGTGACATACGACTTCGGCACGACATTCATGGGCTCAGGCTCCGGGCTGGTCATGACTGTCTGGACCGACAACTTCCTCACCGGTTACAGCTTCAACGGCAACTTCTTCGCCGTTTCCCAGGCGCCGTCACCGGGCGATTTTGCCCAGCCTGTGCCGCGGACGTTCACCCTGGCCACGACGACGGGAACGAACAACCTGAACCTGTACTTCACCGGCGACGGCCAGACCGACGCGATCAACGTTGCCTTCACGGCCACGCCGGAGCCGGCCTCGCTGGCCCTCCTCGCTACCGGACTGCTCGGACTTGGCGGTGTCGCCGTCCGTCGCCGTCGCGCTCTGGAGAGCTGAACGCGCTGGCAGCAGATGGAGCAGTACCGGAATCGGGGGGCGTCGCGTGGTTCGCGAAGCCCCCCGATTCCGTTTCCGGCACTCTCGTGCCAACCCGCATCGGCCAAGATGGCCGCCGTTGGCGTTCCGGGCTTCGGGCCATGGAACTCTACCACGGTCCGCCTGGCCCGGCTCGCCCAGCCCATCCGGCTTGCCCGGTCTACTCGCTCCGTCCGGCCCGTCCGGTCTACCAAGCTGCCCGTCGCCAGGCCGCCCTACCAGGCCTACCCGTCTGCCCCGCCTCCCTGCTCCGACTCGCCCGACTCAGGCACTGCCGCCGCGCCGTCACGTCGTCGCTCGAAGAAAAGCCGTAGCGCCGAGGATGCCTCGTCGGCGAGGACGCCCACAGCGACCTGCGGACGGTGATTGAGGCGCGGATGGCGCAGGATGTCACCCACCGAACCGGCCATCCCCGCCTTGTCATCCCAGGCGCCGAACACCACCCGGTCCACTCGGGCCAGAACGATCGCGCCGGCGCACATGGCGCACGGCTCCAACGTCACATAAAGGGTGCAACCAGCGAGGCGCCAGTCACCGATCGAAGCTGCCGCGGCACGGAGCGCCAGTACCTCCGCGTGAGCGGTGGGGTCGCCCCGGGTGACGGTCCGGTTGCCGGCGCGAGCCAGCAATCGGCCAGCTCGCACGACCACCGCACCCACCGGCACCTCCTCCAGCGCCGCCGCGGCAGCCGCCTCCTCCAGCGCGACCCTCATCCAGCGAGCGTCTTCCGTCTCCCGGCCGGCATTCGTGCCGGTCATCGCGTCACAGGGCAGCGCACCGTCAGCGACCCGCACCACCCGGTGCCCCGACGTCCCGTTCCACGCCATTGGCGCCGACGGGCGCCCCGGCCAGCCCGGCAGGCCCACCATGAGCAAAGTTCAGCGCGCCATCTGCGCCTACATCCACCATGATGGTGTCACCTTCCCCGAACCTTCCCTCCAGCACGGCCATGGCGAGCGGGTTCTGGAGCAGCCGCTGGATCGCTCGCTTGATGGGTCGGGCACCGAAGGACGGCTCATAGCCTTCCGTGGCTATCAGACGCTTGGCCTCCGGCGTCAATTCCAGGCTCAGCTTGCGCTCGGTCAGGAGTTCGCGCAGGCGGTTCAGTTGCAGCTCGACTATGCGCTCCAACTGCGGTTCGCCCAGCGGGTGGAAGACGATGATGTCGTCGACCCGATTCAGGAACTCGGGCTTGAACTGCTGTCGCAGCGCTGCCACCACCTGCACTTCAACGGCAGCCCAGTCTCCGCGACCAACCTGTTCCAGGATGTACGAACTGCCCACGTTGGACGTCATGATGATGACGGTATTCCGGAAGTCCACGGTACGCCCCTGGGAATCCGTGAGGCGTCCGTCATCGAGGATCTGCAGCAGGATGTTGAAGACGTCCGGATGGGCCTTCTCGATCTCGTCGAAGAGGATGACGGAGTAGGGCCGACGGCGTACGGCCTCTGTCAACTGACCGCCCTCCTCGAAGCCCACATACCCGGGCGGCGCCCCGATGAGCCGGGCAACGGCATGCTTCTCCATGTACTCCGACATGTCGATACGCACCATTGCGTGCTCGTCATCGAAGAGGAACTCGGCCAGGGCACGGGCAGTCTCGGTCTTCCCCACCCCGGTCGGGCCGAGAAAGATGAAGGAGCCGATGGGCCTGTTGGGATCCTGAAGGCCGGCACGCGAACGACGTACGGCGTCGGCCACTGCAGTGATGGCCTCCTCCTGCCCCACCACTCTCGAGGAAAGCACTTCCTCCAGCCTCGTGAGCCGCTCGCGCTCGCCCTCCATCATCCGTGAAACGGGAATGCCGGTCCACCTTGCGACGATCTCTGCTATGTCCTCGGCGGTCACCTCTTCCTTCAGGAATTGCGGGCGACCGTTATGGCTGGCGAGGTTCATCTCGGCCTCCTTCATCCGCCGCTCCAGCTCGGGGATGCGGCCATAACTGATCTCGGCAGCACGGCCCAGATCGCCCGACCGGGTGGCCTGTTCTGCCTCCGTACGCGCCTGTTCAATCTCCTGCTTGATCCGGCCCACTGCCCCCAGTGTCTCCTTCTCCTTCTGCCACTGGGCCTTCATGCCGGAACTCCGCTCGCGCAACTCGGCGAGTTCGCGCTCGAGACTCTCGCGCCGCTCCAGCGACGCCGGATCCTTCTCCTTCTGAAGCGCCTGACGCTCGATTTCCAACTGGGTGATGCGACGTTCCACCTCGTCTATCTCCTGGGGCATCGAGTCGATCTCGATGCGCAGGCGGCTCGCCGCCTCGTCCACCAGGTCGATCGCCTTGTCGGGCAGGAAGCGGTCGCCGATGTAGCGATTCGAGAGCGTGGCTGCCGCCACCACGGCGCCGTCCGTTATTCTCACGCCGTGGTGCGCCTCGTAACGTTCCTTGAGGCCGCGAAGGATGGCGATGGTGCTCTCCACGCTCGGCTCGCCGACATAGACCGGCTGGAAGCGTCTCTCCAGCGCCGCGTCCTTCTCCACATGTTTCCTGTACTCGTCGAGCGTCGTCGCTCCCACCACGCGCAGCTCGCCACGGGCCAGCATGGGCTTGAGCATGTTGCCGGCGTCCATGGAGCCCTCGGCCTTCCCGGCGCCCACGATCGTGTGGAGTTCGTCTATGAAGACGACGAACAGCCCCTCACTATCGGTGATCTCCTTGAGTACCGACTTCAGGCGCTCCTCGAACTCCCCGCGGAACTTGGCACCGGCAATGAGGGCTCCGAGGTCCAGCGCCACGAGGCGCTTGTTGCGCAGCCCCTCGGGAACGTCGCCGTTGACTATTCTCTGGGCCAGCCCCTCGGCGATGGCTGTCTTGCCGACCCCCGGTTCACCGATCAGGACCGGGTTGTTCTTGGTCCGGCGGGAGAGCACCTGTATGACGCGCCGGATCTCCTCGTCACGACCGATGACCGGATCCAGCTTTCCACGCCTCGCGGCATCCGTGAGGTCACGGGTGAAGCGCTGCAGCGCCTGGTACTGGCTCTCCGGCGTCTGGTCGGTGACGCGGTGCGAGCCACGGATCGCCTTCAGCGCTTCGAGCAGGTCGCCGCGATCGGCACCCACGGCGGCAAGCAGGGCGAAGCTCTCGCTGCCCTTGACCTGGGCGAGGGCGAGCAGCAGGTGCTCGGTGGAGATGTACTCGTCGCCGAGGCTCCTTGCCTCTTCCTCAGCTCGGTCGAAGACCTGGTTCAGTTCACGCGACACCGTGGGTTGCGCGTCGGTCTGCCTGGGATAGCGCTGGAGTTCACGCTCGACCTGCGCTCGGAGGGCATTGACGTTGACGCCCAGCTTCTGGAGGACGGGTACGACGATACCCTCCTCCTGCCCGAGCAGGGCCAGGAGGAGATGCGCGTCGTAGACCTGCGGATTGCCCTCGCGACGGGCGACCGATATGGCCTCATTGACCGCCTCCGCGGACTTCACGGTGAGACGTTCCGGATTGATCATCGCACATTCCAGGCTGATGGGTCCAGTTGGCGCCCCAGTGGCGTGGCGCGCCGGAACATGGAGCAACGGTAGTGCCGCGGCGACCAGCCGGTGAGGCAGGGAAGCTGCCGCACTGACCCGGCTGGCCCCTATGTGGCTGTCAGTGCGGCACCCGCGTAGGCTGTCAGGCACGACGGTCTTTCGAGCCAACCGTCAGCGTCCGGCCCGGGTCGGGGTCTCCAACCGAGGCGTCCGGATGCAGAAACGCCGTCGCTGCTAGCGACGGCGCCCCTCACCAACCTCTCACCACGCCCTGACCTACCGGGCTAGCCACATCTTCTTGACGTACGGTTTGCCGTCGACTTCGAGTCGATAGATATACACACCTGAAGCGACCTCGCGGTTGCCATCACCCAGGCCGTCCCAGAAGGCGACATATCGATCGCAGGGAAGCATGACGCTTTCCAGTGGCTGGCCACCGGCAACGGCGCCGCCGCCACCCTGAAGCAGCGGGGTGGCAACGAGTTGTGAGAGAATATTGTAGATGCGCAACGAGACACGGTAGAGCTTGCTCGGCTCCGTGCACCGCGGCGCGTCACCGACCGCAAAGGGTATTCGGGTGTCGGTGTGGAAAGGATTGGGATAATTCTGGCCGAGCTCGGCCTGCGAGTCCTCCCGGCCCGGTGGATCGGACGTGGCCTGAGCGAAGAGGACCTGCGGCACGAGCAAACCCAGAGCTAGCACCAATACGAGTGCTGCCCAACGGAGCTTCATGTGCCAACTCCAGCGGACTAGTCAGGGTTCGAGTCGCAGACTCCTGGCGGTGGGAAAACGGGATTTGGGGTTCTTCGCGAACATACGGATCGCCCGGAGCTGTGTCAAGCAATGGCCGGGCCGTCAGGACGGATCCGATAGCGTCAGCGCTCCCATCTCTCTCTCTCCCACACTTCAAAGGCCGGAAGGATCCGTCCTTCCGAGAGATGAGCCTGGACAAAGAGACGTAGTAACCGCTGATGGGCGGCCAGTTCGGCGCGACCGCCGGCAGGGTACGGCTGGCCGGCGATCCAGGCAGAGAGAGCCGCGCGCGCGGCTGGTGGTAGGGGTCGCCCTCCCGGCGCTCGCGCGGCACAGCGACTACAGAGTACCCCTCCCGCCCGATGGCTGAACGGCGCCGGGTCATCCGCCAGCACTGGTTCGTGGCATGTGGCGCACTCCTGAAGCACCGGCCCGAAGCCGAGTTCGGCCACCAGGTGCCAGGCTCCGGCGAGGGCGGCGAAGGCGGCATCGCCCGGAGCGGATTCGGCCAGTTCATCCAGGGTCGCCGTGAGGATCTCGAACGCCTCCGGATGCGGCTCCTCACCGAGGAAACGGAGCGCCAGCTCAGCCACGGCCGCGGCGGCTGTGAACCGGGGCATGCTGGAGGCAAGCTGATGCCGGCTTCGTGTGACATCGAAGACGGTCAACGACTGGAGATCCCGGCCCGCCCTCATGCTGAGCTGGGCAACCCCGGCCGTGAACAGGTCGAGCGAGCCGCCGAAACGACTCTTCGGACGACGTACCCCGCGGGCCAGCACCGAAACGACGCCTGCCTCACGGGTGGCGAGTCGCACGATCCGCGAACTCTCCATGTAGTCGAAGGCGTGGAGCACCACCGCGTCGGTGGCCAGCAGCATCGGCTTGCCGCGACGACGCTACGGCCGCGGTTCCTGCTGGCCGAGCGCATCGGTCAGCATGGCCTTGAGACCACCTCGGGTGCGCTCGTATTCCAGCCGCTCAGCCTCCGACGGGTTGCGCCGGTTCTGGAAGCGGACATCGAGCGCGGCTATCCGGGCGGCAATGTCATCGGGGTCGGGCACGCCGGTGATTCCCGGGACGGGCAGCGGCGACAGACGGCGGCGACGCACGCTGCGCCCGAGCGCCAACAACATCACCGCACCCAGGGCTACGACTATCGCGGTGTTGTAAGCGCCGCTCCGATCAGGTCCCGGTCCCGGTACGCTGATGCGCACTACGCCGGAGGCCGGTACGTCCTGGCCAATGAAACGGCGAAATGCCCGGCCTTCGGCCATCACACTGTCGGCGGCCTCCATTCCTGGTCCGGTAACCGTGGCCAGCGGATCCTCCACGAGCACTTCGAGGAGTGTCACGTCTTCCCCCACCGGAAGGACCAGGGGAAAGGCACCGAGCGGCAGAGCATACGCGAAGCCGAGCTGCTTGATACCGGGCGCGATGGGAGAGAACACGCTCAGCACGCCATCCTTGACGGTTATGGCGTCCGGCGACAGGTCGCCAGCGGTCAGTCGCAGGTCCTGCGCCTGCGCCGGAATGCGTGTCTGCCAGGTCGGCCTGGCACCGTCGGCGACAAGGGTGATCGTGGTGTCATTGGCGATCTCGAAGATCTCCACCACCGGTCGCCGGCGCGTGCTGTCGATCGAACCGACTATGACATGTCGGCCCCGCACGGCAAGCGGTAGCGGACCGCTGGTGGTGTCGTACACGACCAGTTGCGCCTCCTCTCCACCCACGTCGGCGTCGGGCATTGGCGAGGAGAAGTAGGTGATCCCGGCATAGCGTGCGGAGATGAAGAAGACAGCCGAGTCAGAGGCGGCACGGCGGTAGCGCAGGACGTAGTGGCCTTCCGGGTCGGTGCGGACCGAATCGATTGCGCCGGCGGTGTCAGTCGCGACGCGATGAAGTGTCACCCAGGTATTGCCGGCGGGTCGGACGTCGCTGGCGCCGAGCGGGGTGTAGATGATTCCGCGGATGGTGCGGACAACGGCGGCCGACGCTGTCGGAGACGGCTGGGCTTCTGCCGCTACGCCCGGCGCGACCTGAGCGCCGGCAGGCGCTGGCAGGATCGCTCCGCACAGCGCGGCGCCGAACAGGGCGATGACAAGCGCGTTGCGCATGCCGCAACGGGCGTCCGCGGGAGCCGTCTCAGAGGCGGAACTTGCCGAAATCTTCAGGGCGCAGGTTCTCCAGGTAGGCCTTCAACTGTTCAGCGTCCAGCGCGTCTGCAGACGCCTGGCGCTCGCTCTCGGCAGTGGCTGCGTCGGCAGCAGTCGAGCCACTGCCCTGCTCGTAGTCCGTTGCCTGTCCGCCGCTCTCCGAAGTGGAGCTGTCACCCATGATGTCCAGCGTGGTGAGCAGTGCTTCCTCGGCAAAGATAGGTGCGGACAGGCGAAGTGCGATGGCGATGCTGTCCGACGGTCGCGCGTCGACAATGCGTGTGGATCCGTTGACCTGCTGGAGGAGAAGCTCGGCGAAATAGGTACTCTTCTGCACGCGAATGATCTGGACCCGGCGAAGGGAGGCGCCGAGTCCGACGATGATGCTCTTGCACAGGTCGTGGGTAAGCGGCCGCTCTCGCCGTATCTGGTTCATCTCCATGGCGATCGATTCCGCTTCCGCCTGTCCGATCCAGATCGGCAGGAGCCGCGTACCCGCCTTCTCGCGAAGGATGACGACGAAGGCATTCGATGAACTATCGCGTCCCAGGCGGGACACAGTCACTTCGACCACCGGGGGACCTCCAGAGTATGCGGGGTGACGAAGACAGCGATCTCTCCAGGACCCGCGGCCGACCGTATGGACTCAGCTGCCGGCGGCCGCACGGAGTGCGTCCACCCGATCCGTCTCCTCCCATGAAAAATACAACGGGGAGCCGTCGGCACCGCGTTCCGGCGTCCGGCCGAAATGTCCGTATGCGGCGGTCCGCTGAAAGATGGGGCGTCGCAGGCCGAGCGCACCGATGATGCCGGCCGGGGTCAGGTCGAAGGTGTCCCGCACGGCGCGGGCGATCTGGGCATCCGGCATGACGCCGGTGCCGAATGTCTCCACACGCACGGACACGGGTTCGGCCACGCCTATGGCATAGGCCAGTTGCACCTCGCAGCGGCGGGCGAGGCCGGAAGCCACGACGTGTTTGGCCACCCAGCGGGCGGCGTAGGAGGCTGAACGATCCACCTTGGTGGCATCCTTGCCGCTGAATGCACCGCCTCCGTGGCGACCCATGCCGCCGTAAGTGTCCACGATGATCTTGCGACCCGTCAGGCCCGCATCGCCCTGTGGACCACCCACCACGAAGCGACCGGTGGGATTGATGTGGGTGCGCAACTGGTCAGTGACCAGCTCACGCGGGATCACCTGATGCACGACCTCGGCGAGTATCGCCTCACGCAGTTCGTTGCCCGTGATGTCCTCGCTGTGCTGGGTGGCCACCACCACCGTCTCCACCTCCACCGGGTGACCATCCTCGTAGACGACAGTCACCTGCGCCTTGCCGTCCGGTCGAAGCCAGGGCAACCGTCCCGACTTCCGGCATGCCGCCAACTGCCTGGTGAGCGCGTGCGCAAGCTGGATGGGCAGCGGCATCAACTCTGGAGTCTCGTCACTGGCGTAGCCAAACATCATCCCCTGGTCGCCGGCACCCCCGATGTCCACTCCCTGGGCGATGTCGGGCGACTGCCGTCCGATGGTACTGATGACAGCGCACGTCTTGCTATCGAAGCCGTAGTCGGCGTTGGTGTAGCCGATCTCGGCGATCGTTGCACGAACGATATCGGGGATGTGCACATAGGTGGTCGTCGTGATCTCGCCGGCGACGCAGGCCAGGCCTGTGGTCACAAGGGTCTCGCAGGCGACCCGTGCCGCGGGATCGTCCGTCAGGATGGCATCGAGCACCGCATCTGAGATCTGGTCGGCGATCTTGTCGGGATGCCCCTCAGTGACGGACTCGGACGTGAATAGAATGCGCTCAGCCACGCTCACACTCGGCAACGGATGTGGAACGGAATGGAGACGCCCGCAACCCGCCAGAGCGGGACACGGGCGATGGTCATGCGTGAGATGGAACCCACCGACAGTATAGGTGCGGCGCTAGGTAGCCAGCAACCCGTCGCGGAGGAAGGCTGCATCGCCGAAAGCAGCCAGCAGGCGTCGTCGCAGCTCGGCCTCGGCTCGTTGGGGGCTCCCGGCCTCCAGGGCTGCCGTCATCGCCTCCTGAGCTATCCCCACGCTCACCCCTCGCACGAGACGCTTCATGAGGGGCACGCTGCGCGGTGCGACACTCAGCTGACGTACCCCCAGCCCCAGCAGAGCAAAGGCATGGAGCGGCTCCGAAGCCATCTCGCCGCAGACGCCAACCTGGACGCCACCTGCCTCCGACGCCCGCACGACGTCGCGAATGAGGCGCAGCACTGCCGGGTGCAGCGGCGTGAAGCGCTCGGCGAGATTCACATTCCCGCGGTCCACGGCAAGGGTATACTGGACGAGGTCGTTGCTGCCGATGCTGAAGAATTCGACATCGCCAGCGAGAGTATCAGCGGTGATGGCAGCCGCGGGGGTCTCTATCATCACACCCAGTGGAAGCTGATCGCGGTGTGCGACCCCCCGTTCTGCCAGTTCAGCCGCGGCCTCGGCCACCAGTACTCGTGTCGCACGGACCTCCTCTACCGAGACGACCAGCGGCAGGAGTATGCGCACGTCGCCGTGCGTGGCGGCTCGAAGGATAGCCCGCAACTGGATCTTGAATAGCTCCGGCTCGTCGAGGCACATCCGGATGGCGCGCCAACCCAGGAACGGATTGGCCTCTACCGGATAGCCACCGGTGGGAAGCTTGTCGCCACCAATATCGAACGTCCGTATGATGATGGGCTGACCGCTGAAGGCGTCGATGACCCTGGCATACGCTCGATACTGTTCCTCCTCATCGGGCATCGTGGTTCGGCCAAGGACGAGGAACTCGGTGCGCATCAGTCCCACACCCTCAGCGCCACTGGTGGCCGCGATATCAGCCTCCTCGGGCAGGTCGACGTTGGCGTAGATGGTCACGCGTACACCATCCGTCGTGATCGTGTCGCCATGGGACAGCCGGAGGAGCTCGGCATCGTCCAGCGCCTCCTGCGTTGCCCGCCGGCGATAGGCATCCTCCTCGGCCTCGCTCGGGTCGACTATGAGTGTACCCGTGGAACCGTCCAGAACCGCCCGCTCGCGGCCGCGCAGCCTGGTAGTCGCGTCCTTGAGACCGACCACGGCCGGTATGCCGAGTGAGCGGGCCAGGATGGCCACGTGCGACGTGCGCGTTCCAGCGTCAGTAGCTATGGCCGCAATAGCCCGCGGGTCGAGCTGAACGGTGAGGCTGGGTGTGAGGTCGTGGGTGACGAGGATGGCGCCGGCGCCCTGCGGCACGTCCACCGGATCGTGATCGGGGAGACCGAGGAGAAGGCTGAGCACGCGGATGTGGACATCTGTCAGGTCACCCAGACGTTCACGTACCATGGGCAACGAGTGCCGGGCGAAGTTCTTCCGCCACTCGCTCATGACAAGGTCGAATGCCTTCTCGGCGGCGATGTTCCGATGGATGTACGACTCCGTTCCCTGCACCAGCTCCACGTCGTCGAGCATGGATAGCTGGACGTCGAAGATCGCTGCCTCTTCCGGGCCGGCCCGACGCTCGGCGCGTCGACGCACCCGGTTCACACGCACCCGGGCCGCCTCCAGGGCTTCGTGAAAGCGAGCGATCTCACCATCGATCTCGTCGTCGGCGACTATGCGGTGACGCACATCCGGGACCTCCCACCGCAGGAGGTAGACGGTGCCGAAGACGATGCCCGGCGAGGCGGGGACGCCGCGAAAGGCGCTCAGCATCAGACCTCGCCGAAGCCCCGGTGAATGAGGTCGGTGATGGACTCGAGCGCCATCTCCTCATCCGGGCCAGTCGCCCGAACTGTCACGGTGGAACCGCACTCCGCGGCGAGCATCATCACTCCCATGATGCTCTTGCCATTGACCTCCAGCTCTTCCCGAACGAGGGTGATCTCGCTCTGGAATCTGGAAGCCGCCTTGACGATCTCCGCGGCAGGCCGCGCGTGGAGTCCGTTCCTGTTCGTGATCTGGACGGATCGTTCCGCCATTTAGACCGTAACCGAGAAAAGTACGAGAAGGAGCAGGAGGGGGAGAGCAAGCCGCCAGCCCTCCCAACGCCCCTGAACACGCACGAGCAACCCACCGGCCAGCGCGCCAACGAGCAGCACGGCCGCTGCCACGCCCACGTGCGACGGACCGACAGCACGCAGGGTTGCCAGTGGAAGTATCGCACCGGCCAGAACCGCTCCGGCGCGTCCAAGCCAATCCGGGCCCCGTCGCAGCCAGGGCGCACCGAGAGCCCCGGCGACGCGTAGGCCATCCCTGAGCCCGACATTGAGAGCCCAGATACGAAGGGCAACGTGACCGATATTATAGATGACGACAAAACTGCCGACTGCTGCCAGCGGACTGCCACCCAACCCCCAGATGACAAGGCCGATGAGGGCGCAGAGCGGAAGCCAGGCGGCCCAGACCAGACGGTCGCCGCAGCTTCCCAGTGGACCGCAGAGCGCCGACCGGAAGCGTTCGATTCGTTCCGGTGAATCCCCGTTCAGCTCGGCCCTGAGCAAGGCGCCGACGGCGAGGGTGGCGAGATAGGGATGTGCATTGAAGTAACGACACTGCCTGGCCATGGCCGCGCGATACGCTTCACCACCACGTCCACCGGGCAGCCGCCTGAGCGCCGGCTCCATGGCGAAGGCCACGCCATTGCCCAGCATCGTCTCGTAGTTCCAGCTCCCCTGGATGGCCAGCGAACGAAGGAGAATAGTGGCGCGCAGGTGCCATGGAAGTACTCCGGATGGCGGCCACACACTGGTGGGCATGGCCGGCTGGGACTGGCCAGTTCCAGCCTGGACGGCTGGCTGGGAGGGCCCCGACGCGGCCGACGCTTCCGGTGTTACCGGCGATGAGTGCCGGCTCACAGCAATACCAGGAGCAGGGTCAGTCCGGCGCCGAGCCCGCCCAGAAAAAACAACCTTCCGCCCTGGACGGCGTGGAACAGCTTCCAGCCGGCTGCCGCCGCGACAGCGATCGCGACCGCCACTGTCCCGCTGCGAGCCAGCTCCTCGGTTCCCCTCCATTCCGCCAACACCGTCGGGATCAACAGTGTGCCGACGACGAGCCCACCGGTCGCGACGATCGAGGCGCGCACGAAATCGGCGGTCAGGCCGGCCACCTGGAGTCGTGCTACCGCGCGGCCTGAACCGCGCTCGAGCGCCGCAGCCCGGCGATTGGCCCACCTGGCATTCAGGCGACGCAGGCTGATCATGCTGAGGCCGCCGATCTGGGCCAGGGCCAGAGCAAGAAGGACGGCGAGCGCCAGAGCACCGACCTGATCCGGTGGCTGACTCGCATACATCCCCCCCGCGACAACCGATGCAGAGCCCCACTCGGGGTAGCGCGATGCCCCGAACGGGAGCGTTTCCAGAGCGAATAGCTCGAGCAGGGCACCCACCAGCAGACCCGCTCCCGCCCCACCAACGAGTGCGCCTCCAAGCGTCGCCGCAACCAGCGGCCTCGAGATCATCGCCTGCGGAAAACCCACCACATCGAGTCCGAGGAGACCCCCGAGCATGATCAGAGGCAATATGTCGACGAAGGAGGCGTGCACGCTGTCAACCCTCCTGGCCAGCGGCAAGAAGTTCGCTCAGAGGCACTGCACGAGCTGCTGGAACGTCCTGCGCGGTCACGATCACTCCACGATCGGCAAGGGAGCGGAGTGCTTCTTCTTCCTCGCCATCCAGAAAGACGTATCGCAATCGTTCGGTGCGGCCAGTGCGATGATGGATGCCCCCCAGATTGACGGCAGGGATCGACGCTGCCTCGGCCAACCGTCTCATAGTCTGGATGCTGGATGTCAGAAGGATTCCACGCCGCTCGTCGCGACGATAATGGTCCAGTTGCCCGGCGGCCGAGTCGACGGTCTCGAAGTAGATCGCCATCTCTGGCGGAGTTCCCATACGATAGAGTTCCTGCTCCCACTCACTGTCAGCGACGTCATCGTCCACCAGTACGAGGAACTGGATGTCCAACGGACTTCCCCATCCCACAACCACCTGTCCGTGAATCAGCCGGTCATCGATGCGATACAGTTCAATTGCCACGCCCACCTCCCGTCTGCATCCCACCACCTCCCACCGTCATCGCGCTTCGACCCTTCTCCACCGCCAGTCGGGCAGCTTCCTCCGGTGGCATCGAGTCGTGGAAGGTGAAATCCAGGAGCATCGAGAGATTGGCGCCGGTGACAAGTACCAGGGAGGGCCGATCACGCATGACACGTCTGGCCGTCAGCGTCCAGCTTCCACCGACGAGGTCGGTGAACACGCACGACGCACCAGTCTCGTCGACGGCGGCCCGGAGCGCCATTTCCAGTTGCTCGCCGCTCATGCCCCGGTTGGTGAGCGGCAGGAACAGGTCGCCCCGGCCGGTGATCTGGGCCAACGCCGAGACCAGTCCCGCGGCCCAATCGCCGTGACCAGCGACTATCGCCCTGATGGCGGGTGCGTTCGAGTCACTCATCATCTTCCTGAAGATAACGCTTCAGGTCCGCCGTGTGTCGCATCCGGCTGATGAGGCGCTGGTTGAACGCCTCTGCCGTGTTCACGCCACTGTACGCCAGCAGGTGGTTCATGGCGATGACCTCGGCCACGACGGTGATGTTCTTCCCTGGATTGAGCGGCACGCGGATCATGGGCAGGGTGACGCCCAGGATCTCGGTCGTCTCTCCCTCTAGTCCGGTACGCTCAACCACCGCCCCCTGGTCCCATGGTTCCAGGTGAACCACAACCTCCATCCGCTTCTGCTGCCTGACCGCGCGGATGCCGAAGATGCCCGGGACATCCACCAGGCCGACACCTCGAATCTCCATGTGATGGCGCTGCAACTCATGGCCGCGACCGATGAGCACATCGGTACCGCGCCGTTTGCAGAGTACCAGGTCATCAGCCACGAGACGATGGCCGCGCTCGACGAGGTCGAGGACACACTCGCTCTTCCCGATGCCACTCTGTCCGGTAAAGAAGAGTCCGACGCCGAAGACGTCGGCGAGTGAACCGTGGAGGGCGGTATTGGGGGCAAACTCGTCCTCCAGGAATGGCTTGATGCGCCTGTAGAATTCGGCGGTCTTGAGCCCCGAGCGAAGGAGGGCGATGCCACGCAACTCGGCCAGTTCACGTAGTCCCGACGGAAGGTCCTGGCCCTTGCAGACGATGACGCATGGGAACCCGAACTGGTAGTACCGTTCGATGATCTGCTGTCGCCGCGCGGGATCGAGCGAGTGCAGGTAGCTCACTTCGGTCTCGCCGAGGACCTGGATGCGCGTGCCGGCAAACCTTTCCATGTAGCCGGCGAGGACCAGTCCGGGGCTATGAGCTTCGCCCACGGTTATGGGTCGATCGAAACCCATGGTGCCGGTCACCTGCTCCAGTTCCAGCCGGTTCTGCATGCGCTCGAAGAGCCGGCCGACGGTAAGCTTGGAAGTCACACAACCTCTGGTTGGCGGGTGGTCCTGGCTGGCAGCGCGCCGCCACGACGAACAGGAGAAAGGAGAGACCTCGGCATCTTTACACTCCCGACGACACAATGTGCGCGAGGTGCCGCGCAGTCGCCTCAGCGGCGCGCTCCCACGTGAAGCCTTCCGCGAAGATCCTTCCCTGCGCGCCCAGCGATTCCACGAGGGAGCGGGACGACGCCAGTCGATCCATCACACCAGCCAGTTCGTCCAGATCGCCATGGGTGACGAGGAAACCTGTCTCGAGGTGCCGTACCGACTCGCGCAGGCCGGGTGAGCGCGAAGCGATCGCCGGCGTGCCGCAGGCTGCTGCCTCGAGGTTGGTGATGCCCCACCCTTCCTTGGGTGACGTGAAGCATAGCGCCCAGGCGCGACGCAGGAGGGCGAGCTTCTCCTCCTCGCTCACGAATCCAAGAAATCGTACGCGGTCACCGAGGTCAAGCGAGGCGGCAAGCTGCTCCAGCGCAGGGCGCCGGTCACCGGTGCCGGCAATCTCCAGCCTCGCCGTGTGATCCGACAACTGCGCGAAGGCGCGGAGGATGATGTCCACTCCCTTGTACCGCTTGAGTCGACCCAGGTACACGAAGAGCGGGGTCTCGGCGCGAGCCCCGGGTAGAGGCGTGAAGTGATTGGTATCGATCCCAGGATGTATGACGGTGATCAGGGAACGTGGAATTCCGCGCGCCACTAGGTCGTCGGCCGTGCTCTCGCTGATGGCCTGGAAAGGCACTCCGCGATACAGGCGGGCCAGCGGACGTTCGGCCAGCCAGACAGCGGCAGCGAGCGGCAGCGGCGCCTCCTGGAACACCGTGGACCCGAAGAGATGCGGTACCAGTGCTACCGTGCGCGAGGCGCCCCACCGCGGCGTCGCCAACGGAACCTTGTTGATGTCCTCGACGAGTACGTCGTGGCCTGCTGCGGCGAGAAACTTCCGGTAGTAGCGGCGAGCGAGCGCCGGGAAGGTGTAGCGTGTGCCTACCCGATGCACGTCGATTCCATCGAGCGAACGACGGGCGGGAGCCCCCGGCCAGCCACCACACAGGAGCGTCACCTGATGACCGCTGCTGGCCAACCGGCCAAAAATCTCGTGGAGATGGATCTCGGCACCGCCGGCCTGGGGGTTCTCGCGATCCTGCCAGTTGACGAGGAGTATCTTCAGAGTCGTCCCATCCGGCGGGCAAGGGCATCGAGGACGCCGTTGACGAACTTGGCGCTGGCCATGCTGCCGAACCGCTCGGCCAGCCGAACGCCCTCCTTGATGACGACCCGTGGCGGCGTCTCACCTATGCGCAACTCCGCTGCGCCCAGTCGCAGAACGGCCCGTTCGATGGCGCCAAGCCTGGCCAGGCGCCAGTTCCGGGTCACCTCCCCCAGTTCCTCATCGATGGCCGAGGCACTGTCCCGCACTTCACGGATCAGCACTCCGGCAAGGCGCCGCTCCTCGGGCGGTACGGACAGGTCATCCCAGACCTGGGTCGACACGTACTCGAGCGAAGGACCGCCGCGCATCTCCCAGGCATACAGAGCCTGCAGGGCGCGTGAACGCGCCCGCGTCTCAACCTTCGTCTTCGTCTGCATCGCTTTCCGCGGCCTGCATGAGGTCCAGCCGCTGGAAGAGGTCCACCATCTCCAGCGTCGCGATGGCAGCGTCCCAGCCCTTGTTGCCGTGCTTGCCGCCGGAACGTGCCTCCGCCTGCGCCATGTCATTGCATGTGAGCAGGCCGAGCCCGACGGGCACGTCGTAATCATCGGCCACCTGGGCCAGCCCACGTGCTGCCTCAGCGGCTATGAAGTCGAAGTGTGGCGTCTCGCCGCGCACGATGGCTCCGATCGCCACGATGCCGCTGTAACGGTCGCTGGAGGCGGCCCGACGCACAGCTCCGGGAAGTTCCCAGGCGCCTGGTACCCAGATGACGTCGACGTCATCCAGTGCGACTCCGTGGCGGAGGAGCGCATCGAGCGCGCCGTCTACCAGGGCCTGCGTGACGTGTTCGTTGAAGCGACTGGCCACTATGGCCAGGCGATGGCCGGCACCCTGTGGCGCACCGGTGAATTCAGGCATACGGCGGGAGAGTGTATGTGGAGCAGGTGCGACCGCGCTCGATCTCACCGGCGGTGCCGCGAGGGCCGCTCAAGGCATCGATCCTGGTCGATTCCGGTTCATGAAGCAGTCATGAGGTGGCCCAGCTTGGCTCGCTTCGTCCGGACGTAGGCGGAATTCTCGTCGGTGTCCGGCGCGATTATCCGTACTCCTCCGCTGACCCGCAAGCCATAACCCTCCAGGCCTACCAGCTTGCGCGGGTTGTTGGTGAGCACCCTGATGGAGCGTAGGCCCAGGTCCAGCAGGATCTGGGCACCGATGCCGTAGTTACGGAGATCTGGCTTGAAGCCGAGTCGTTCATTGGCCTCCACCGTGTCGGCACCGGCGTCCTGAAGTTCGTATGCCTTGAGCTTGTTCAGCAGGCCGATACCGCGACCCTCCTGGTCCAGATAGACGATCACACCGCGCCCTTCGCGGGTGATCTGCTCCATGGCTGCGTTCAACTGCCAGCCGCAGTCACAGCGCAGGGAGTGGAAGACGTCGCCGGTGAGGCACTTGGAGTGCATGCGAACCAGTACGTCCTCGCCATCGCCAATGTCGCCATATACCAGCGCGACGTGCTCGTGTTGATCCACGTCGTTGCTATAACCAACGATGCGCCACTCCCCGAAATCGGTCGGCAGGCGCGCCTCGGCGACGCGGTGGACCAGTCGCTCGTGCTGGAGCCGGTAGGCAACGAGCTGGGCGACCGTGATGAAGGTGAGTCCATGCAGCTTGCAGAACTCCTCGAGTTGGGGCCGACGAGCGGTCGTGCCGTCGGCATTGAGGATCTCGCAGATGACGCCGGCAGGATAGAGACCGGCAAGACGAGCGAGATCCACCGCCGCCTCGGTATGTCCGACACGCTGCAACACGCCGCCATCGCGCGCGCGAAGCGGATGCACATGTCCGGGACGTCGCAGGTCGGCTCTCACGGAGGCCGGGTCCACGGCCACCTGGATCGTCGTCGCGCGGTCGGAAGCACTGATGCCGGTGGTCACGCCGAAGCGAGGTGCCGCATCGATACTCACGGTGAATGCCGTGCGCATCGCCTCGGTGTTGTCCTCCGCCTGAGGAGCGAGGCCCAACTGGTCGACGCGCTCGCCGGTTAGGGCGAGGCAGATCATGCCCTTCACGCCGAGCATGAAGTTCACCATCTCGGGCGTGATCCGCTGTGCGGCGCAGATCAGGTCGCCCTCGTTCTCGCGATCCTCGTCATCCGCCACGACCACGAACCTGCCCTGACGGATGTCCTCGATCGCCTGTTCTACAGTGCCGAATGACATATGATTTTAGAGGTCTGGTCGACGACCATCGGGTGCGAAGCCTCGACGATCAGCGTCCGACCCGTCCAAGATAAGGGTTCACGAGGCGCGCGACGAACTTTCCGATGATGTCCGCCTCGACATGCACCCGGTCACCCGCGGCAAGCAATCCCAGCGCGGTCTGGCCGAGCGTGTACTCGATGATGGAAAGCTGAACGACATTGTCTTCCGGTATCGCGTTGACCGTCAGGCTCACGCCGTCAATGGCTATGGAGCCGTGTGGCACGAGCAACGAACCGACCTCTGCCGGTACAACCACGTCGATCAATCGGGCGTCGCCCGACTGGTCCACCCGCTGCACGACGCCCACTCCGTCCACGTGTCCCTGGACGATGTGCCCGCCAAGCCGGTCGCCCAATCGCATGGCCCGCTCCAGGTTCACGCGCTGTCCACCACGCCACTGTCCGATCGTGGTGCGATCCAGTGTCGTATGGACAGCGGCGACCGTGAATGACCCGGGACGCCAGTCGCGAACGGTGAGGCAGGCGCCGTTCAGCGCTATGCTCTCGCCGTCGTCCAGGTCATCGTACGCACAGCGAACGCGCAGCTCACGGCCGGCGGGCGTGTTCGCCGCGGATTCGATGGTGCCAACGTCGTCGATCAGCCCGGTGAACATGTCTGCGCGTCTGGCGGGTGCTTCATGGCTCCATATCGTCGTGGCGAAGCGCGTACGTGGTGAGGAGGTCGTCGTTGATACGTTGGTGAGCGACCACACGCAGGCGCCGCGCCTCGGTTGCCGGGACGGCGGGCGCCAGAGAAAAACCGCCAAGGGCGCCCGCCCCCAGAATGACCGGCGCCTGAAAGATAACCAGACGGTCCACCAGATTCCTCATCAACAGGGCGCCGGTTATTCCCGCCCCACCTTCCACGAGCACGGAATGGACACCGCGTTGCCGTAGCTCCCTGAAGACCTGCGACAGATCGGTCGCAGGCAGCAGCTCCACTCCGGCCGCAACCAGCGCTCGGGCAGCAGGGGACTCGGGCTGTTCGGTGCATACCAGCACCGGCACATCGCGCGCCGTCCGGACAAGCGCCGAGTCCAGGGGCAGTCGGCAGGATCGATCCAGGACAACGCGAAGGGGAGCCCGACGGGGAGCGCGGCCCGACCGCACGGTGAGTTGGGGGTCGTCAGCCAGGGCCGTGCCAATCCCCACGGCAATGGCGTCGACGCCCGCCCTCATCCGATGGACGGCGCGCCGCGAACGTTCATTGGTCAGCCAACCCGGCCGACGCGTATAGTCCGCGATGGCCCCATCCAGCGAGAGGGCGAGCTTGAGGCTGACCCACGGAAGATCGGATGTGAAACGGTTGAAGAAGGCCGCGTTCAGCTCCCGAGCAGCCGCTTCCTCCACACCGCTTGCGACATGAAGGCCGCGGGCGGCCAGCAACTCCAGACCGCCCCCGGCAGCCGGGTTGGGGTCCAGGGTAGCAGCCACTACCGACGTGACGCCAGCTCGCAGGACAGCTTCGGTGCATGGCGGGGTGAGACCGTGGTGGGAACAGGGCTCCAGCGACACATACAGAGTGGCGCCGCGAGCCAGCTCTCCAGCAATGCGGAGCGCGACTACCTCGGCATGCTCACCGCCGTAGGCGGCGTGATAGCCCTCGCCGACGACCTTCCCATCCTTCACCACCACCGCGCCGACCAGTGGATTGGGCGCGACCTGACCCCAGCCCCGCCGGGCCAGCGCCAGCGCACGCCGCATGAACACACGGTCCCCAGGACTGGTCACTGGATCACGATGCGACGTCGTGCTCGCGGCAACCGGCTCGGAAGACGACCCCGAGGTCCAGCGCATCGCATTCCCGCGACGCGGCGAGCGTACCCAACCGGGCGGAAACGACGGCGAAGGTTTTCGCTGTCTTCCGGCAGGCATCCCGGGTGGCAACGTTGGCGCATTCCGGCGAGACAACCTGAGCTGACAGAAGCGCTGGCCCAAGGACGAATTCAGAGGAGACTGCGATTACACGTAGCATCGATACGACACTCCGCCGGCAGGCCGGCTGCGCTGAGAGGGCTGGTGTCGCGATCGGGTCAGATCAGCTGGACCTGGCCGCTACCGGCCACGACTTCGCCGAGCTGCCACGCGGGTACGCCGACCAGAGTGGCGGCATCCATCACCGCCGGCACTTCGGCGGGATCGCAGATCACGACCATGCCGACGCCCATGTTGAAGGCGCGGAACTGCTCCTCGCGTGCCACCTGACCCGCCTCTCCCAGGACGCGGAAGAGATTCGGCACGGTCCAGCTGGCGGTATCCACCCTGGCATCCAGCGAATCAGGGAGGGCCCGATCCAGGTTCCCCGGCAGCCCGCCGCCCGTGATGTGAGCGAGGGCGTGCACTCGTCGCAGCACAGGCGTGAGCGCTGCCAGGTATGAGCGATGTATCCGGAGCAGGACGTCAGCGGTGGAAGCGCCCTCACCCGGGAAGGGATCGTCGACTCCAAGGCGAAGTCGATCGGAGACGATGCGCCTAGCGAGCGAATAGCCGTTGGTGTGAAGCCCGCTACTGGCGAGCCCCACCAGCGCATCACCGGCCCGTACGAGAGAGGGACCGAGGAGATCGGCTTCCCCCACACAGCCTACCAGGAAACCCGCCAGGTCATAATCGGGTGGCGTGTAGAGGCCGGGCATCTCGGCCGTCTCCCCACCCAGGAGAGCGCAGCCATTCTCACGGCAGCCCGCGGCCACGCCGGCCACTACAGCCTCCACCACCGCCGGCACGAGCGAGCCGAATGCGACGTAGTCCAGGAAGAAGAGCGGCCTTGCGCCCTGGACGAGAACGTCGTTCACGCAGTGATTCACCAGGTCGTGTCCGATGGTGTCGTGTCGGTCAGCCTCGATGGCCACCTTGATCTTCGTTCCCACACCGTCCGCGCTAGCCACGAGGAGCGGCCTCTCGACGTCGGTGGGCATGCGGAACAGGCCCCCGAATCCGCCGAAAGTCCCGCGCGCGCCAGCCGTCATGGTGGACTCGACCAGTTGCTTGATCCGGCTCTTGGCGTCATCCGCGGCGTCTATGTCAACACCGGAGGAGCGGTAGTCCAGCCGGTCGCTCATGTCGGCTCCCCCACCGCTGCCATCGGCGCATCGAAGGCTACCAACTGCTGAAACTCGCGCACCCGGGCGTCGATCGTGGCCTGATCCAGCTCCAGCAGCCGCTCTATCGAGAAGCGCTCGACGGCGAACGAGCCCATCGTGGATCCGTATATGACGGCGCGGCGGAGGTTGTCATCGCTCAGGTCGCCGGTACGGGCCAGGTGCCCCATGAAGCCGCCTGCGAAGGAATCGCCGGCACCCGTGGGGTCGAACACCGATTCCAGCGGAAAGGCGGGAGCGAAGAAGATCGTATCCCGCGTGAACATGAATGCACCATGTTCGCCCTTCTTGATGATGACGCGCGCCGGACCGCGGTCCATGATCCAGCGGGCTGCCTTCACGATGTTGCTCTCCTCGGTGAGTTGGCGCGCCTCGGCATCATTGAGCGTCATCAGGTCGACATGGCCGAGGAGCTCGAGTAGTTCCGGGCGCCTGCTCTCGATCCAGAAGTTCATGGTGTCACAGGCGACCAGTCGCGGTCGCTCAACCTGAGCCAGTACGGAAAGTTGCAACCGCGGATCGATATTCGCCAGGAATACGAACGGCGAGCGGCGGAACTGTCCGGGAATCTGAGGCTTGAAATGGGAGAAGACGCCGAGGTGCGTTTCCAGGGTGTGGGCGGTGTTGAGGTCGTGCTGATACCGGCCGCGCCAACGGAATGATGATCCCCTGGCGGTCTGCACCCCAGCCATATCCACGCCTCGTGAGGCAAGCGCTTCGAGCTTCTGCATGGGATAGTCCTCGCCCACCACACCCACCATCGATACTGTCGTGAGATGGCTTGCGGCGGCCGAGAAGTAGGTGGCCGATCCGCCCAGCACCTCCTCGGCCCTGCCGAAGGGGGTCTCGATGGAATCCAGCGCGACGGAACCAACAACGAGGACGGACATGGGTGCAGGATCGGGGTGAATCAGGGATACGGTTGCGCAGGTGGATCTATGCAGCGAACGAGTGACCGTCACGAGGGATGGCGACCGACCCTCACTCCACCGTCACATGCGCTCCGGAGCCTGGATGCCCAGAAGCTCCAGTCCATTGCGCAGTACGATCTGGATGCCGCGAGCAAGCACGAGGCGCGCATTGGTAACCTCTTCGGCTTCGCCCAGCACATGGTACTTGTGGTACCACGCGTGCGTCATCCGGGCAATCTCCAGCAGCCAGTTCGCGACGCGATGCGGCTCCAACGCGGCCGCCGCGCCGGCAACGAGCATGGGAAAATCAGTGATGGCCTTGAGCAGCTCCTTCTCCTCGTCCGTCGAAAGCGGGGAGAGATCGACCCGCGCGCCGTCGATCGTGGCCGGATCGATTTCACCCACGCGGAAGATCCCGCTCAGCCGGGCGTGCGCCATCTGGATGTAGTAGACCGGATTCTCCTCCGATTGGGAACGCGCGAGGTCCACGTCAAAGACGAGTTGGGAATCGCCCTTCCGCATGAGGAAGAAGTAGCGCACCGCGTCGCGCCCCACCTCGTCTATGAGGTCGCGCACGGTGACATAGCTACCCGCTCGCTTGGAGATCTTCACCTCCTCACCGCCCTTCATCACGGTGACCATCTGATGCAGGACATACTCCGGATATCCCTCGGGAATCCCGATGTCGAGAGCCTGCAGGCCGGCCCGGACCCGCGTCACTGTGCTGTGGTGATCGGCGCCCTGCACATTGATCGCGCGACGAAACCCGCGCTCCCACTTCGTCACGTGGTAGGCGACATCCGGCACGAAATAGGTGAAACTGCCGTCGCGCTTGCGCATCACGCGGTCCTTGTCGTCACCGTATTCCGTCGTTCGGAGCCAGAGCGCACCCTCGCTCTCGTAACAACGGCCGGCCGCCTGGAGCGCGTTCACCGTAGCCTCCACCTTGCCATCCTCGTAGAGCGACGACTCCAGGTAGTAGGTGTCGAAGCGGACACCAAACGCCTGAAGGTCCAGGTCCTGCTCCTTTCGCAGCTCCTGGACGGCAAAGTCAGTCACCGCCTTGCCGTTGTCACCGCCGGCGTCCCCGGGGTTCTGCTCGGCGTAACGCACGGCGATCTCGCGGATGTATTCGCCGTGATATCCGCCCTCCGGTATGTCGCCCTCCAGGCCGGCGAGTTCGGCAAGCCGCGCCTGGGTGCTGCGCCCCAGGTTCTCGATCTGGACGCCGGCGTCGTTGTAGTAGAACTCGCGCGAGACGTCCCACCCGGTGCGCTCGAGCAGTCTCGATATGGTGTCGCCCAGTGCCGCCTGGCGCCCGTGGCCAACGTGGAGCGGCCCGGTGGGGTTGGCCGAAACGAATTCCACCACCACACGTCGGGCCCCGCCTGTGGTGGACCGTCCATACAGCGCGTCGAGGGCAAGTGCACGGCGCAATCCGGCTGTCAGGGCGTCCTGCGCGAGGCGGAAATTGATGAAACCGGGACCGGCGATCTCGGAGGTCGCCACGCCGGCGCAGGCGATGTCGACCATGCCCTTGAGGGCCTCGGCAATCTCGCGCGGCTTGCGCTTGAGCGGTCGCGCGAGGGTCATGGCGAAGTTCGTCGTCCAATCCCCGAATGAGGGATCCCGCGGTCGTTCCAGGATGGGATCGGCGCCCTCAGGCACGCCGAGCGTTCGCGCCGCGTCGATGAGTGCGGCGCGAAGCAGATCGTCAGCGCTCACTCGCCCGCCGGTGGCCGCGGAGAAGCCGGCTTGGTCGACGACTCGCCGCCACTACTGCCTGCATTGGAACCGTCCCCACTCTCCGCACTCCGGGTGGTCGGCGAGGCCGCACCGCTGGCATCCTTCGCCGCGCTCGTTCCCGCGTCACCGCCGGACTCCCCGCCCTTCGCGTCCCCTCCGGTGCCGGTGGAATCGCCAGTTCCGGACGCCTGCGCGGCCGCCGCAGCCGCCCGCTGGTCCTTCCTGCCGTCCTTCCCGTAATCGGTAATGTAGAAACCCGATCCCTTGAAGATCAGCCCGGCACCGCCGGATATCTGACGGGTCGCCAATTCACCGCACTCGGGGCAGGCCACCTCGCTCGGCGCCTCGGAGATACGGCCAAAGAAGCGCTCGAATTTGTGGCCTCTGCTGCAGCGAAAATCGTAAGTGGGCATTTGGAAACGACTTGGTTGATCCTGGCGAAACAGTTGAATCTACTTTCGCCAGTCGGGGCATTCAAGTTAATCGCGACGCCGATGGACAGTCGTCAGGGCGACCCGTAACAACGGCTCCAACCCACGTCACCCGCATCAGTGCGGAGGCTCGTAATGGCCCCAGACTCCCTCCAACGCATCGGCGATCTCGCCCACTGTCGCCCTGACGCGCGCGGCGGAGATGATGAGCGGCATCAGCGGCTCACGCCCAGCGGCCTGATCGGGCCCGCCATAGCCCCTCGCCGCGCTGGCGAGCGCGTCCAGGGCCTGTCTCACCTCGCCGGCATCCCGCCGCTCGCGCACCTCGCGCACCCTCGCCGCCTGGCCGCGTTCCAGCGCCGAGTAGTCGGGCGAGACGATGTGCGGCGGTGGCTCGTCGACGGTGAAACGATTCACGCCGACGATTGTCGTCACGCCCGCCTCGACGCGGAGCTGATGGCTGTAGGCGCTACGGCCGATCTCATCCTGGAAGAAGCCAGCGCGCACAGCCGCGGCGGCACCTCCCAACTCGTCCACCTCGTGCAGAAGCGCGAGGGCCTCACGCTCGAGTTCCGACGTGAGGTGCTCGACATAGTAGCTGCCGGCCAGAGGATCCACCGTCTGGGCGACGCCCGACTCGTAGGCCAGCACCTGCTGGGTACGCAATGCCAGCGTCGCCGCCTGCGCCGTGGGCAGCGAGAGCGCCTCGTCATAGCCGTTGGTGTGCAGCGACTGCGTACCGCCCAGCGTGGCGGCGAGCGCCTGCACCGTGACGCGAACGACGTTGGTGAGAGGCTGCTGTGCGGCGAGTGTCACTCCCCCGGTCTGGGTGTGGAATCGGAGCCGGGCGCTGGCCTCGCTGGCACCGAAACGACCGGTCATGAGACGCGAGTAGATCCTGCGCGCGGCGCGGAACTTGGCCACCTCCTCGAACAGATCGTTATGCGAGGCGAAGAAGAAGGAGAGTCGCGGCGCGAACAGGTCCACCGGCAGACCTGTTGCAATCGCCCGCTCCACATACTCCACCGTATTGGCGAATGTGAAGGCCAGCTCCTGCACCGCGGTGGCGCCGGCCTCACGCATGTGATAGCCCGATATCGAGATCGGATTCCAGCTCGGCACCTCTTCCGCGCAGAAGCGGAAGACCTCGGCGATCAGGTCGAGCGACGGGTCGGGAGGGTAGATGTAGGTGCCGCGGGCGATGTACTCCTTGAGGATGTCGTTCTGGATCGTCCCGCTCAACGCCGCGCGAGAGATGCCCCGCTCCTCGGCCACCACTATGTACATCGCCAGCAGGGTGGCTGCGGTGGCGTTGATGGTCATCGACGTGGAGACCTGATCCAGTGGCAGCCCGTCGAGCAGTTGATGCATGTCCTCGACGCTGTCGATAGCCACGCCAACACGACCGACCTCCCCGACCGCGCGTGGCGAATCGGAGTCGATCCCCATCTGGGTCGGCAGGTCGAAGGCCACCGAGAGGCCGGTCTGTCCCGCGTCCAGGAGGAGCTTGAAGCGCTTGTTGGTCTCCGCCGCCGTGCCAAAGCCGGCGTACTGCCGCATTGTCCAGAGACGCTTGCGGTACATGGTGGACTGGACGCCGCGGGTGTACGGATAGTTCCCCGGATCGCCGAGATCGGCCTCGTAGTCGAGTTCCGCGTCGGCGGGCCGGTAGACCGGCTGTATCGGTATTCCGGACGGCGAGACTCGCTCGTCGGAATCACTCATGCGCCAACCTCCTCCGCTACGCTGTCGCCGAGTATGCGCTTCGCGGCCTCCACGTCGTGCAGGCTGCCGATGAACAGGGGAGTGCGCTGATGTAGCGACGTCGGCTTCAGGTCGACTATCCGGCGGTGGCCGTCGGTCGCGGCCCCACCCGCCTGCTCGACAATGAAGGCCAGCGGGTTGGCCTCGTACTGGAGGCGCAACTTGCCCTGCGGGTTACTGGTGTTGGCCGGATAGGCGAACAGTCCGCCGCCCAGAAGGTTGCGATGGAAGTCAGCGACCAGCGAACCGACGTAGCGCACGCTCATCGCCTCTCGGGTGCCGTCGAGTCCGCGGTAATAGCGCATGAGGGCGCGAGTCGGCTCGTTCCACATCTGCGAATAGGAGTCGTTGACGCTCAGGTAGCGCCCCGTCTCGGGGATCCGGATGTGGGGGTGAGAGAGCAGAAACTCGCCGATCGAGGGGTCCAGGGTGAAACCATGCGCTCCCTGTCCTGTCGTGTAGACGAGCATCGTGCTGGCACCATAGATGACATAACCGGCGGCGACCTGCTCATAGCCTGGTTGCAGCATGTCGGCCAGCACGGCCCGTTCCCCCTCGGAAACCTTGTGCAGGACCGAGAAGATGGTACCGACGGGGACGTTGACGTCGATGTTGGACGAGCCGTCCAGTGGATCGAAGAGAAGCACATACTTGCCGCGTTTGAAGCGGTCCGGTATGTGGATCATGTCCTCTTCCTCCTCCGACCCCATCCCACACAGGCGCCCACCATGATCCATTGCCTTGACGATGATCTCGTTGGCGATGATGTCCAGCTTCTGCTGTACCTCCCCCTGTATGTTCTCCTTCTCGGCAGAACCAAGGATGTCCGCCAGTCCGGCGCTACGCACCTTGTTGGCAATCATCTTCGCTGCCACACCGAGGTCATAGAGGATCGCCGAGAGGTCGCCCGTGGCATGCGGGTAGAGTCGTTCCTGCTCGATGATGAAGCGCTCGATGGTGACGACTGAGGTAGCGGTGTGCTTGACCACGATCAGGATGGGCTAAGGGGAGATGAACCCGCCTCCAGCAGGCGGCGCGCGGCGAAGGAACGAGCATCAGCTTCGAAGCGGTTGTGTCGGTAACCGCGCCTCAGGCTTTCCCACGCATAGGCTAGCGGGAAGAGCGGACTTGCTCCAAACTGGTGGACATGTCGGATCTCGTGCAAGAGCAGCTCCGGCTCCAGTGGCGCACGACTGTCGAGCCAGATGGTGCGCCAGAGTGTGATGCCGGCGACGCTCCCGGCGCCGAGGCACCAGCCGCCCACCAGTGGCGGTAGCCCGCCACGCCGGAAACGTGCTTCGCGCAACTCGGGAAAGCGGGCGAGGAGAGCCGCCGGAAGCTGCACCTCATGGCCGACGAGGTTGTCGATCAATCTGCGGCCCGCCGAGTGAAGCGTGGACACGATCATGGTTTGGATAGTGATGTCGACGGCGGTACTGAAGGAACGTCCAGGGCCCACCTGTCGTCCGCGGCCTCGACGTGGATGTGGTATCCGTCGGTCCGCACCACGACAGTTCCCAACTGGTCCGTGCGAAGCACCATTGCACCGGCGTTGGCAAGACGGGCCATGACATCCTGGTCAGGATGACCGTAAAGATTTCCGGATCCTACCGAAACCAGCGCCAATCGCGGGCTCACGGCGTGCAGGAAAGCCGGAGTGGTGCTGGTCCTGCTGCCATGGTGAGCGACCTTCAGGACGTCGGCGCGAAGCGCCTCCTCGCCATGGCTGGCAAGGAGCCACTCCTCCTCGGCAGCCTCGGCATCACCGGTGAGCAGGATACGTACCTCCCCATATCTGACCACGGCCACGGTACTCGCCGAGTTGGCATCGGGCAGTCCGGCAGCCCAGGCCGAATCGGGCGCCAGGAAACGAACGATCACGCCGTCGACGACCATTGAGTCGCCAGGATGTACCCGCTGCCAACGAATCCTCTTCTCCGCCGAGACGGCGAGCGCCTGCACGTACGCCGCTCCGCCGGCCGGATAGCCTGCGTCCCGGAACTCCACCGGGCGCATGGTACCCAGCACCGTCGCTGCGCCTCCCACATGGTCGGCGTGCGGGTGGGACAGGATGAAGCTAACCAACTGACCGCCTCGGCGGCGCAGGTATGGCAGGACTGTACGTCGACCGGCGTCCCCGCCCTGCCACACTCGACCGGCGTCCACCAGTAGCCATCGGCCCGCCGGAGTGCGCAGGGCGAGCGCATCGCCCTGACCAACGTCCAGCATGTGGATCTCCAGATCGCCGCTGTTCAGGGGTGTGATGGGCAGCCAGACGGCCAGGCAGAGCGCAGTCGCGGCAACCGTCAGGGCTCGCCCGGGAAAGGTTGCGACGCAAGCTGCGAGGAGGGCGGCCAGGGCCAGGCCCAGGCAGATGGCTCCGGCAAGGGTCGGTGCCACGGGGATGCTGGCACCGGGCAGGGCGGCAGCGGCAGCAGCCAGCCCGTCGAAGAGACGCAGCACGGGTTGCGCAGCGTCCGCGGCGAACGCCGCCGCCGGCTTCACCGGGGAGAGGACCAGGGCGAGGAAGAGCAGCGGCTGGAGGAACGCGATCACCGGCGAGACGACGATGTTCGCCAGCGGGCCCACCAGACTCAATCGCCCGAAGTGCCACGCCACGATTGGCGCGCTCGCCGCCGTCGCCGCCGTCGAGGCGAGCATGGCGCGGACGAGCGATCCACGCCAGCCGCGGATATCAGCCAATCGTCGCCAGCGTCGGCACAGGGCGCTGGCAGCGAGCAGCGCGGCCACTCCCACAACGCTGAGCTGATAACCCAGCGAGGCCGCTATCAGGACGCCGGAGAGCAGTGGGATCGATGCCCCAACAGCCAGTACCGCCCAGGCTGAAGTTGGCCTCTGCCTGAGCCGGGCGAGAGCCACCGCCGCAAGCATGGACCCCGCCCTCAGCGCGGCGGGCGGAAAGCCGAGGAGCCCGACGTAAGCCAGGGCGCCGATGGCGGCGACGGTCGCAGCCGCCCGCCGCGGCACCCTGAACGCCCGCGCCAACAGCTCGAGCGCCCCGGCTACCAGACCGATGTGAAGCCCCGAGATAGCCAGAACATGGATCAGGCCGGCGTCGGCAAATCTCTGGCGAATTTCCGGAGTCAGCCCCTCTGTGTCAGCCAGCAGGAGCGCCGACGGAAGTGCATGGTCATCGCCGAAGAGTTCCCGGACCCGATCACGCGCATTCCTTCGCGATCGATCCAGCCAACCGGGTTCTCCCTTACGCCGCAGCTCGGCGCCGGCGATACGAAGCGCCACGCCACCTTCCGCCGGTAATGGTCGGCCCCGTACGTCCACCAACGCCCCACTCTCTCCCGCCCCTTGCTTCACGCTCAGCCCCACCATCAGGGCGCAGTCGCCAGCGATCAATCGGCCACGCAGCGAGCTTCCCGGACGTGCGTCTGCCGTGAGCCGGACAGTCCAACGGGTGGCGGCGAGAGCAGCGGAGCGGCAATCGCTCGCGCTGGTGCTCTCTGCACGTGCGAACAGCACCCCGGCGGCAGCCAGCGCCGCGAGTGCGGCCAGGACTCGCGCACGGCGGACCATCGAGACGGCGGCGAGCGCCATCGCAACGATGAGGAGAATGCGCCCGAGTCCGGCCATCTCTGCCAGCACACCGCCGACAAGGGCCAGGTATGCCGTGGCGACAAGGGGCATGGGGATCGCGCGAGGATGGTCTCCAGACGCACGTTGTGCGCGTCCGGCCAGGCCCCGCCATCCTGTCTACCTCATCGTCAATCGGGCGTACCCGATGGCCGCGGGGCTCAGCGTTTGAATGCCAGGCCCGCCGCGACCTCCACTCCCATCGCCATCAACCAGCCAGCGGGAGGGGGCGACGCCGCTGGATCACGGCGCCCGTGAACGTGCTGCCGGTGGTACCGGTGAGCTGGACGTCCAGATACTGGCCGATCAACGACTCGTCACCAGGCACCAGTACAGTCTTGAAGTCGCGCGTCCGTGTCTGGAGCAGTTCGCCACGTCGCGACACCTTCTCCACCAGCACCTCGTCATGGCGACCGATGATGCCCATGTTCCGCTGTCGTGCGCCATCCCGGACCAGGTGGATGAGGCGCTGCAAGCGCTCACCCGCAACCTCGTCGGGCACGGTCAATTCCGCGGGCAGACGGGTAGCCGGAGTGCCGTCCCGCAGGGAGAACTTGAAGGTGTATGCGTCATCGAATCCTACCTCGCTGACGGCGCTCAGCGTCTCGGCAAAGTCTTCCTCGGTCTCTCCGGGGAAACCGACGATGATGTCCGTCGTGAAGGACAGCGCGGGCATGGCCTCGCGCATGCGCCGTACGCAGTCCAGGTATTCCTCGCGCGAGTAGCGACGCAGCATTCGCTTCAGGGTTCGCGATGAGCCGCTCTGCATGGGCAGGTGTACGTGGCCGCAGACGTTCGGCACCTCCGCCATTGCGGCAATGACGCGATCGCTGAAGTCGTTCGGGTGTGGGCTGGTGAAGCGAACCCGCCGCAATCCATCCACCCTGCCCATGGCCCGCAGCAGGTCGGCGAAATCATGCTCGCCATCGGTATAGGAATTGACCGTCTGGCCCAGGAGCACGACCTCGCTGATTCCATCGGCCACCACGGCCCTCACCTCGCGCACGACATCGTCCAGCTTCCGGCTGCGTTCCGGGCCACGAGTGTAGGGCACGATGCAGTACGTGCAGCGATAGTCGCAGCCGCGCTGGACGGGAATCCATGCCTTGACGCCGGCGGTGCGCCGCGGCTGGAAGTCCTCATAGTGCTCCTCACTGTCGAACTCCACCACCACGGATCGCTGCCCATGGCGCGCCCCGGCAAGCAGCTCGGGCAAGGCGCGGTAGCCGTCAGGGCCGATCACCAGGCTCACGTGCCGGGCCTGTTCCAGCAGTTGTGGCCCCAGCCGCTGCGCCATGCAACCGGTGACGCCCACAACCGTGTTCGGATTCATGTGACGCTTGAGTTCGCCCAGGCGCCCGATCACGCGCTGCTCGGCGTGGTCGCGTACGGCACAGGTGTTGACCAGAATTACATCGGCCCCGTCAGGTTTATCCACAGGCTGGTAACCGCTGGCGGCAAGTTTACCGAGCATCAACTCGGAGTCACTCACGTTCATCTGGCAACCATACGTCTCGATGTAGACAGTCGGGAGCGTCGCGGAGTCGGTCATCTGCACTGTGAGCTGCGGGAGTCGTGGTGAGGAGGGCAGGTACGAGCGCCCCGGGTGACCCTGGGCTCTGCCATGCATGAAACAGAAGCTAATCCGTCGCCGCGCCGTTTGACGTCATCCCGCAGCCGCGGCGCCCGACGTCGGGGTCGCGCGCGGGGCATGCAGCGGAAGCTCGACATGGAACGCACTCCCCTTGCCCAGATCGCTCTCCACCCAGATGCGTCCACCGTGCGCCTCCACCGCGAGGCGACAGAAGGTGAGACCCAGTCCTGAGCCTCGCACGCGGGACGCATCAGGTGCATGCAGCGACTCGAACTTGCGGAAGATGAGTTCCTGGTGCTGCGGAGCGATCCCCGGGCCGTCGTCGCGTACCGTGATACCGATTCCCATGGGAATCCGGCGCGCCTCGATCTGAATGCGGACCGCTCGGCCCGCGTGAACAACCGCGTTCTGGACCAGGTTGGAGAGAACGCGAGTAAGCAGGCTACGGTCCGCCTCGAAGTCGGGTGCATCCGGCGCAACGTCGAGCGATGCCACGCATTCTTCCTGGCGCAGGCGAAGAGTCCAGTCGGCCAGCAGCGCCTCCAGGAAGGGTCGCGGTTCCAGATGTACGCGCACGAGATTCAGCCGCGAGCCCTCCATCCGCGAAATTTCCAGCAGGTCGTCAATCAGCGTCAGCAGGTCCTCGGCCTTCGCGTACGCATGTGCGAGCACACTGCCCTGCCCGTCGGTCACGGTGCCGAAGTCACCGTCGAGCACCATCTCGAGCGATGCGAGGACGGCCGTCAGCGGCGTCTTGAGGTCATGGACGATCATCTTCATCAGGTCATCGCGCAACCGTTCGAGTTCCCGCTGCCGATGCAGGCTCGCCTCCAGCGCATCGGTGGCCGCCTTCAACTTCAGCAGGCTGCGAACCCTTGCCCCGAGCACCAGTCGGTTATGTGGCTTGGTGAGGAAATCGTCGCCGCCGGCCTCGATTGCCCTGACCCGATCGGTGGTGTCACTCAGCGCGGTCACGAAGATGACCGGTATCCGGGCCGTGCGTGGATCGCGCTTGATCCGCCGGCACACCTCGAACCCCGTCACGCGATCCTCGACACCCAACTCCCCCGCCGGCATGGAGACGTCGAGGATACAGAGATCTGGCAACTCCGCGAAACAGGTGCTCACCGCTGACGGTCCGTCGACGGCCATGATCGTCTCGAAGCCCAGCAACTGTAGCTGATCGCGGAGCAGTTCGACGTTGGCCGGCACATCGTCGGCGATGAGTATCCGCGGCGTCTTCATTGCCTCGAGCGCTTGCGTGACGATCATGACGGGTGAGTCCTGCGGCTGTTCAGGGTCGCACGGTGACGCCCACGCCGTAGGTCCAGGCAACCTCCTTGGCCAGGACCACCGAACGCACGGCACGCTGGGTGGCGAAGTCGACAAGGACACGGCCCCGCGCAAGAGGCAGACCGAAGCCACCGGAAAATGCTGTCTCCTTTGGCTGCATGCCGAGCACCGGGAAGGGCAGGTCGCGCTGCTGTCCGCCCAGACGCAGGCTGACTGGCGTCCCGAAGACCTTTGGCCCCACTATGTCCGCCCCCACGCCGTAGCCCCAGCTATCCAGGGCCTGGAAGCCGTCCCGACCCATGCCCTGCATGGATGACCAACCAGTCCACTCAGCGCGGGCCGAGAAGGCTGCTCCGGTGATGGCCGCAAAGCGCACACTGGCTCCGGCTCTGGCAGGCGAGGTCCCCCTGCCGATGACGCTATCGCCAAGGCTGGCGCGAATATCACCGCCCAGTTGGCCACTCACGCCCACAGTGAGGATGTTGGACGGTGACCAGATCGCTCCCGCCGAGGCGGCGAGACCGGTATAGCTGACCTCCGAGCGCTGTTCGAAGTTGGCGTCCGTTCCATCGCGATCGATGCGGGAGACGGAGAGACGGTTGGTGCCCGTGAGGACGTGCACACCGGCTCCGAGCTGGATACGACGGTTGAAGCTCCACGCTCCCGCCGCGCGAAGATCAGTGATGCCTCCGGTGCTCTGGAAGCTCTCCACCGTGCCTTCGCCGCCTGACTCTGATGGATATGTGCGCACAGTCGCCCATGTGCGGTCCAGCAGGCTTGAAGCGGAGATTCCGGCGTAACCGCTGGTACCCACGGGCAGGACAAAGCCGAGGACCGGAAAGCGAGACAGGCGTGACTCGTCGGTCGCGCGACCGATGTCCACCTTTCTCGATTCCGGCGCGAAGTGAGCGAAGATCGACGTCACGTTGGCCCCGGATATCGCGGCCGGGTTGAGCGGGGACCAGGGGTCCAACTCGGCGACGGCACCGCCCGTGCTGAGCGCCCACGTGCTCAACTGACCGGGGGGATAGCCGAACCCCTGGGCGCTCACCGTGCCCTGGGCGTGGACAGCGGCCGGGAACAGGCCCGCCGGCAGGAGTACAGCAGCGACAAGACGAAGGAAGCGGCGCATCAGGGGAGGTCGAAATTGATGCGGCGAACATAGCTCAACCGCAGCGTGGGCCGCAGGGCGGCGGGGGCCTCGGCGGAGAAGAATGCCGCCCCCAGAGGGGTTGCTCCTTCCTGGTCCACTTCGAGGACGAGCAGGGGTTGAAGCGACGCACCGCCGCGATTCGCCCAGAGCGAGACGAGGTTTGCCAGAACGAATTCCGTCTTCCCCGAATCACCCGGAGCAAGGGTTATCCGCGGTACGACACGAATCTCGCCTCCCCCACTGACGGGATTGGCGGCGAGTTGGAAGAGCCGGTTGAGATCTGTTACCTCCTGGGACGCGGTAACCGGAAGGGGCTTGATCACCACAGAATCGCCAGCGGCAAACCCGCGTAGAGGAGTCTGGGTAAGAACCAGCGTCGCCCGGATGATCGTCGACGAGTCGATGATTGCCGGAGGAATGGAGAAGCGCAACATGCTCCGTTGCGCCGGTAGCCCACCCACCATCAGGACGGGGCCAGTAACGGTCGGCGTACCACGCACTATCAGCGGAAAGGAGGCCAGATCGAGCCGCTGCAGGTTGTCGTTCTCAGGCGTGTCAGAGGCGATGCTGATGGATATCTCGGCCACCGCGGTATCCGGAACGGCCCGGAAGAAGAGCTGTGCTCCGTGACCGAGGGCAAGACGACTGGCCTCGTTGGCCACCACTCTCACCCCGACACGAATCCGGCCGGCGCCGGAGATCCGGCTCAGGATCGCCGCCGGATCGAGTGGAATCCGCAAGGTGTCGACGCGGGTCGTGTCGCCAGCAGGTGCGGGCAGGACGAGAAGCGTGCCCAACCGCCGCTCAGGCGTGAAGAGAGGTGCCAGTTCGGCTACCGCGGTGTCCGCGCCTGGCGCATTGACGTCGTAGACTTCGAGAGTCGCGCCATCGGCGGGAATCCTGGCCTCGACGCGCGAACTGAGCATCCGCAGCGTGGGTGCGAGCACTTCGGTGATCGCGGCGGAGTCTCCCGCGGCCGTCGTGTAATACTGACGTAGCTCGTCAAAACGGTAGATCCCGCGGACGTCCACCATCGTATCGCCGCCGGCGACCAGCAACCGGTCCTCCTGGCCACGAATCGGGAAGCCCGCGACACTGGTGTCGAAGGTGACAGGTTGCAGCTCCACCTGCTTCACCGCTATCTGCTGCTCCGGACAGAGCTCAGGACAGGTCGCGGTGGTCTCCAACTGCTCATCGCAGCCAGTGAGTGCAGTAGCGATGAGGACCGGCGCGAGGGCGATGGCCAGCACGCGGCGACCGCGGCCAGCCAGCATACGCAGATCTCGTGGAACCGGGCGGAGTGAAACGCTCATGGGCCTGGAAACGGGGACGACAGCACGCTCAGTCACGTGGTAACGAGTCAGGAAGGAAGGCGAATGGTAGCAGGGTGGCCAGCGACCAGTGCACTGTGTCCCCATCTTTGGGCGCACTGACCACGATCAGTTCGGGCGCGAACTCCGCCAGAACCTGGCGACAGATGCCACAGGGTGACGTGGCAGAGGCGGCCTCGGTTGCGATGGCAATGGCGCGGAAGCGCCGGAAACCTCTCGTCACCGCCGCTGCCACGGCAGCCCGCTCCGCACAGATGCCGGCGGGATAGGAGGCGTTCTCCACATTGCAGCCGACGACTATGGCGTCCGCGCCCGCATCATCCTCGCAGAGCAATGCCGCGCCGACGCGGAAGCCGGAGTAGGGCGCGTAGGCAGCTGCGCGAGCACGCTGCGCTGCCGCGACGAGTCGCTGGGTTTCGGCCTCGGAGATCATCGCCGGCTGAGCTGGGGCAGCAACCAGACCACGTCCACCGACCGGGAGTCCGGTCACGTAGCCCCTCCGGATGGCCGCGACCAGCCCTGCTCCTGCTGCCGCAGACCACTACCCAGCAACTCCGACGCGAACGACGTCCCGCAGCAGAAGAATTCCACGCCGAGCCACTCAGCCACCGTCGCCCCGACGTCGCCGAAGGTCGACCGCGTACCGAGAGGTACCGGACGAACGCGTGGCCCGAACACCAGTAGCGGTACTCGCTCGCGCGAGTGGTCGGTGCCGGGAGTGGTAGGATCGTTGCCGTGGTCGGCCGTGATGCAGAGCAGATCGTCCTCGCGACAGAGGGAGAGCAGCGATGGAAGTGCACTGTCAAACTCGCGCAGCGCACCATAGAACCCCACAACGTCGTTACGGTGCCCGTAGAGTTGGTCGAAATCTACAAGGTTGGCAAAGAGCAGCCCACCATTCGCCCCTGCCAGCCAGTCTGCGATGAGTCGGATTCCTTCCTCGTTGCCTCTGGTATGCCTGGAGGTCAGGCCGCGTCCGGCAAACAGGTCGTCCACCTTTCCGACCCCCTGCCGGGCTATTCCCGCCGCTTCCAGTACATCCAGCAGTGTCTCCGCTGGCGGTTCCAGGGAGATGTCGCGCCGGTTGGCAGTGCGAGTGTAAGCGCCGGGTTCACCGGTGAATGGCCGGGCAATCACCCGTGAAACGTTGTCCGGCGGCACGAGCATCGCCCGAGCCGTCTCACATGCCGCGTACAATTCGGCCAGCGGCACCACCGATTCATGCGCTGCCACCTGGAAGACGGAGTCGGCGGACGTGTACAGTATCCAGGCGCCGGTTCGCTCGTGTTCCGGACCGAACCGAGTCAGGATATCGGTACCGCTACCCACCACGTTACCGATCACCCTCCGGCCCGTACGGGCGGAAAACTCCTCCACCAATCGTTGGGGAAACCCCCGCGGATAGGTAGGGAACGGCCGATCGATGGCAACGCCGGCCAGTTCCCAGTGGCCGGTCGTGCTGTCCTTGCCAGCTGAGCGTGGCTCCATCAACCCCCAGGCCGCCAGCGGCACAACATCGGACCGCATTCCGGCCAGCGGCCGCGTCCTGCCAAGACCCATGGCCTCGAGAGCTGGCAACTCCAGCCCTCCCACGGCCTCGGCTATGTGACCCAGGGTATCGCTGCCAGCGTCACCGTAGGTGGCGGCATCCGTCGCGGCGCCGGCGCCGACCCCGTCCAGGACCAGGATCACGGCACGGCGCGTCACTGCCCCCGCTCCATCGCCCGAGCACGAGCCGATCGCACCGAGCGATCGCTCTCCTCGGGTTCAGCGGCTGCGGCAGGACCGGGGTCGCCAGAAGCTTCCCGAACCAGATCTTCGGCGCCCGAAGTCAGGTAGATGCGAGGAAGTCGCTCGCGAAGCCCGGTCAGCAGCTCGTACGGAGACAGCTCGGCCGCACGTGCGAGGTCCATGATCGTGATGGTCGGGCCGGATGGGCCTTCGGAGCCGATGAGGGTTGCCACGTCACCGATCTCACAAGGAATGCCGGTTACGTCCACCATTGTCATGTCCATTGTCACCACTCCTGCCACTGGCGCCTGCCGGCCATGGAGCATGACAGTCCCCCGGTTGCTCAGTGAGCGCCGGTAACCGTCGGCATATCCCACGGACAGCGTGGCGATGCGCCGTTGGCCTCGGGCTCGCCAGCTCGCGCCGTAGCTCACAGTCTCACCGTCGGCGATGTCGTGCAGCTCGACCACCCTGGCGCGCAATGCCACCACCGGCTCCGCACCATCCATACCGCCGGAGTCCACGCCATAGAGGAAGACACCAGGTCGCACCAGGTCGTACGCAGAGGATGTCCCGTGCTCCACTCCGGCGCTGTTCTCGGCATGGATCAACGGCGGACGAGCGGGAAGCGCTTCAAGGGCGGCATGGAACCGGGCTTCCTGCACCTCGCGGGTTCCGTCCATTCGTTCAGCCGAATAGAAGTGGGTGAAGACGCCCTGCGGAGGGACTTCCCGGAGCGTCGCCGCCAGTTCTCCGACGGCATCCCAAGGCACTCCGGCGCGGTTCATCCCGGTCTCCACGGCCAGTTGCCAGTCGCCGCCGCCAGTTGCCCCCCACTCCAGAATCTCATCGGCGCGATCCAGTACCGGCGTCAGGCAGGCAGCCCGGAGAATCGGCCAGTCGCCCCGCCAGAGCGGCGTGAAGACTACGATCGGGCGCGTGATACCGGCAGATCGCAACTCCACGCCCTCGTCGACCGTGCCGACGCCATAGCCCCAGGGCTCGAGTGACTCCAGCGCACGCGTGACCTCAACTGCCCCGAGGCCATAAGCGTCGGCCTTGACCATCGGCAGGAGCGGCACACCGGCGTGGCGCGCCAACGTGGCAGCGTTTCGCACGAGCGCGCCCAGATCGACCTCGATCCAGGCGCGCGTGGTCGCTGCGGAGTACGATTGACCGTTCATTCCGAGAGCCGATAAACTATCCGTACCCATACCACCGTGCAAGGAATATCGATGGCTGACCACACCGTGCCCACGCTCGACGATGCGCTGACCCTGATGCAGGATCTGCGCGCCCGCTGCTCATGGGACGCAGCCCAGACTCACGAGTCGCTGCGTCCCTACCTCATGGAGGAGGCGCACGAGCTGGACGACGCCATCCGCTCGGGGAAGGACGAGCACATCCGGGAGGAACTTGGCGACGTCCTGCTTCAGGTCCTCTTCCACTCCGTGATCGCGGCCGAGCGTGGCGCCTTCGATGCCAACGGCGTGGCAGATTCCATGATCACGAAGATGCGTGCCCGTCACCCTCATCTGTACGGCGATGGCGAACGAGTGCCGTGGGAGCGCCAGAAGGCGCGCCGTCGACTCTCCATTGTCGATGGCCTGCCAGTTGACCTGCCGGCGCTGCATCGCGCCCACAGGCTGCAGGATCGAGCGGCTGGTGTCGGCTTCGACTGGCCCGATGCCGAGGGCCCGTCGGAGAAGGTGATCGAGGAACTGGCCGAGGTACGAGCCCACCTCCCCGCCCTCGCCCGGCGTGCCGCTACCCGGGAAGACAGTGCGGCCGTGGACGTTCCGGAGTTCGACGAATTGCACGACGAGCTGGAGGATGAACTGGGCGACCTGCTCTTCTCCTGCGTCAACCTCTGCCGCAAGGTGGGAGTCCACGCCGCCCTCGCTCTCGACCGCGCCAACCGCAAGTTCGCCGACCGGTTCATCCAGGTGGAGAAGCTGGCCAGCGAGCGAGGCTTGACCATGAGCGATATGCCCCTCGCCGAACTGGATGCCCTGTGGGACGAGGTGAAGCGGCGGTAGTGGCAGGCGGGGAGCTAGGGACGCAGTCGATGCATCATGCGCGGGAAGGCGATCGCCTCCCGCAGGTGAGGCAGTCCACAGATGTAGGCCACCGTGCGCTCCAGGCCGATCCCGAAGCCGGAGTGCACGAAAGTGCCGTACTTGCGAAGATCCAGATACCAGCCATAGGCATCCTCCGGCAACTCCTCCTCGCGGATGCGCTGCAGCAGCCGATCGTGATCGTCCTCACGTTGCGAGCCGCCAATGATCTCGCCATACCCCTCCGGGGCCAGGCAATCGTTGCAGAGCACGGTTCGCGGATCTGCCGGGTTCTCCTTCATGTAGAAGGCCTTTGCCTCCCTGGGATAGTTGACCACGAATATCGGTCGATCATGGTCTTCCACCAGCAGCGATTCGTCCTCGGCGCCCAGGTCGTCGCCCCACTGGATGGAACTTCCCTTCGCCTGAAGGATGGCCACGGCGTCACTGTAGTCGACGCGCGGGAAGGGCGCCCTGACCGGTTCCAGCCTTGATGTGTCGCGCTCCAGTTCCGAGAGTTCAGCCTTGCACCGTTCGAGTACGCGCTGCACCAGATACGACACCAGTTCCTCCTGGAGCCGCATGTTGTCGTCCGAGTCGTTGAAGGCAACCTCCGGCTCGATCATCCAGAACTCGGTGAGATGTCGACGTGTCTTGGACTTCTCGGCGCGGAAGGTGGGGCCGAAGGTGTAGATCTTCCCGAACGCCGCCGCGGCCGCCTCACCGTAGAGCTGGCCAGTCTGGGCAAGGTAGGCGTTCCCCTCGTCGAAGTACTCGGTGGAGAAGAGGCCCGACCGCTCGCCGATGGCGGCGGTGAGCAGGGGAGTGTCCACGCGCAGGAATCCGCGCTCGTAGAAGAAGTCGTGGATGGACTGCTCGAGTTCGTTCCGCACCCGGGCAATGGCGCGCTGTCGGTTGCTGCGCAACCAGAGATGGCGGTGATCGAGCAGGAAGTCGATGCCGTGTTCCTTTGGCTGAATGGGGTAATCCAGCGGGCTCAGGCCCAGGATTTCCAATTCCTGCACAGCCAACTCGAAGCCACCTGGCGCACGCGCATCAGCGCGCAATTCGCCACTGATCTTGACCGACGTTTCCTGGGTGAGTTCCGCGAAGCGAGCCCAGGTGATCTCGTCCACCTGCCCCTTCACGATCACGCACTGGATCACTCCCGTGCCATCGCGAAGGACGATGAAGGCGATCTTCCCCTTGGAACGGAGATGCGTGACCCACCCCTGGACAGTGACGGAAGTACCCGCGTGCGGGGCGAGATCGGCGATCCGGAAGTACGGAGATGTCATTGGATTATCTGGGTTTACGACGTGAGCCGCGGCAAGCTATCGGAACTCCGGCCTCACTGTCAACGTAGTGACCCGATGCATCATTGGCCGGACAGTCTGACGGTTGTGCGCCGTACGTGATCTGTGACACTGACATACCGGGTGCGTGCACGTCCCTTGCATAAGGTCCCGCCTGCCATCCTTTCTGTGCACGCCTCATCCTCAGGGTTCGCCCTGCCATCGATGGCCAGCGCCGTCACGCGCCGCCCACGGTCGCTCGCAGGGCGTGAGGCGTGATGATCTCACCCGACATGACCCTTCGCGCCCGCCTCACACTCGGCTTCCTGGCCATCGCCGTACTGCTCGTCATTCCTCTGGGCATCGCTCTCTCTTCTCTGAGGGAAGTCCAGACGATGACGCAGGAACTTCAATCGGCCGACTTCACCGCCTCGCTGGAACTCGCGAGGGCGGTGCGGGCGTTGGAGTCGGTGCGCGAGAAGGAGAAGGTATTCCCCATCTTTGCCGACTCCGAGGCCACGCCACCCTTCCTCGCCGCGCTCGACAGCCTGACACGCTCGGCAGATAGCCTGGGCGCATTGGGCAGGGAGGAACCGTCGCGTGAACTACGGCAGACGGCGGACACACTGCGGGCGGCGCTGACGAGACTCCGGACGGCGGTGGCGGCAGTCGACACGGCAGCTATCGATTCCATCACCGTGGAGTGGACACAACCCGCCATCCAGCGCGCCGAGAGCATCCTCACGGGGACCGGTCAGGCCCTGGAGGGGAAGAGCCGGTCCATTGCCCGGTCCGCCAGCGACGTGGCCCGGTACGCCTTCGGCCTCGCGCAGTGGGCGCTCTCGCTGGCCATTCTGATTTCGGCGGGTGTCGCGATCCTCATAACTCGCTCCATCAGCCGTCCTGTGCGGGAGCTGCAGCGCGGGATGCAGGCGGTGGCTGACGGTGACTTCTCGCGAGAGCTGAACATCAGTCCACAGCGCGAGGACGAGTTCGGGCGCCTGGCGGGCAGCTACAAGGTGATGGCACGCCAGCTCGCCGACCTGGACAAGCTGAAGGCCGAGTTCGTGTCGGTTGCCTCCCACGAGCTGAAGACTCCGATCAACGTCATCCTGGGTTATCTCCAGCTCCTCGACGAGAGTGTCTACGGTCCCCTCACCGATCGGCAACGTGAGGTCGTGGCGACGCTCGGCTCGCAGGGCCAGTCGCTGGCCCGCCTGGTGCAGCAGCTTCTCGACATAAGCCGTTTCGAGGCGGGGGGCGGGCGGCTGGACGTGCGAGACATCACACTCTCCCATTTCATCACGGAGCTGGAGACCGCCTTCCACGTGCTGTCCATGCAGCGTGGCGTTAGCTTTCACATAATGGGTGCCCAGGACCTGCCGGGCGTGGTGCGCTGGGACCCCGACCGGATGAGCGAGGTGCTGGGAAATCTCCTCTCCAACGCCTTCAAGTTCACGGAGCGTGGCGGCTCGGTGGAACTGGAAGTGACGCGGGTCGGGGAGAATGTCCGGATGATCGTGCGCGATACCGGCGCCGGGATTCCACCGTCGCAATTGCAGCACGTCTTCCTGAAGTTTTACCAGGCCGACAACCAGTCGGCCGCGTCGTTGAAGGGGACAGGATTGGGACTGGCCATCGCGAAGGAGATCGTGGAGGCGCACGGTGGGCAGATCACGGTGGACAGCACGCCGGGTGTGGGCACGACGTTCTCACTGGATCTTCCCATTCACTCCACGGGCAGACGGTTGCACATCCAGATTCCCGAGCTGGGACGTCGGGAGGTAGCGCGTTGAAGCGCGCTCCACTGTTTCGCCAGCGAACTGCACGGCAATGGTGGGGAGCCATCGTGCGACCGCCAATCCTTGCTGGAATGATCGCCCTCGCTGCCTGCACGAGCAGCCGATCCGGCGCTCCTGAACTGCCGACGCCGCTCGACCCTCCGGCCCTGCAGGCCAAGTGGGCGGCCACGCTCTCCGACGTGAAGGCAGACGTCGCCAGTGCCCGCTACAGCGCCGCCGACAGCTCCATCAGCGCCTTCATCGATGCGCATCCGGGTACGCCACAGAGCGCCGAGGCGCTCTTCTGGCGCGCGGTGCTCAAGCTCGATCCCGCGAACAGCACTGGATCCGCGCGGGAAGCAATGGTAGCGGTGGACGCGTACCTGGCCGGCGGCACGTCTCTCCCCAATTTCGAGATGGCCCAGGTGCTTCGCCGGACAGCCAGCGCACTCGAGTCTGCCCAACGCCCACTACCGGCGCCGGTGCGCCCAGTGGTCTCGGTACCCGACAGCACCGAGCGCGCGCGCGCCGCCGAGGAGATCCTGCGCCTCAAGACGGAGTTGGAGAAGGTCCAGATCGAGCTCGATCGGATCAAGAAGCGCATCCGTCCATGACCGGCGCGGTGGCCGTCGTGTGCTCCCCCACCCTATCCCACACGGAATAGCGCCAGCGAGCGGCCATAGCGTTCGCCCAGCACACGGCGCAGTGCCGCGTGTCTGTCCGCCGTGAGCGCTGGATCAGAGGCCAGCACGCGTTCGGCAGTGTCCCTGGCCAGCAGGTTGAGTTCGATGTCCACCAATGGGTCGGCAACCTTGAAGGCTGGTACGCCGCTCTGCCGCTCGCCGAACAGGTCGCCCATGCCGCGCATTCGCAGGTCGGCTCGAGCAATCTCGAAGCCGTCATCGGTGGCGACAAAGAGTTGCAGCCGTTCGGCAGTCTCCTGCCCGACGTCCCCGAGCAGTATGCAGTAGGACTCCCCGGCTCCTCGCCCCACGCGGCCCCGCAACTGATGGAGTTGGGAAAGCCCGAAGCGTTCCGGATGTTCGATGAGCATTACCGTCGCGTTGGCGACGTCAATGCCGACCTCTATCACCGTGGTCGCCACGAGTATGTCGATCTCGCCGTCCCGGAATCGTCGCATGACGTCGTCACGCTCGTGAGAGGGCATCCTGCCATGCAGGAGTTGGGTGCGCCGATGAGCGAACGGACCCGCGGCCAACTCAGCGTGCATGGTGGTAGCTGCCTTCAGGTCAGTCTTCTCGGACTCCTCGATCACAGGGTAGACGACGTAGGCCTGGCGGCCCGCGGCAACCTCCCTGTCCACGAACTGGAGCACGCGTTCGCGCGCCGACTCCGGACGCAGTGCGGTGCGCACCGGGAGCCTGCCCGCCGGCCGCTCCTCCAGCGTGCTGATGTCCAGGTCACCGTAGAGGGTGAGGGCGAGCGACCTCGGTATGGGCGTGGCGCTCATCAGAAGCACATCCGGATTCTGACCCTTCGCTCCCAGCGCTGCCCGCTGTTCCACCCCGAAGCGATGCTGCTCGTCGATCGTGACGAAACCCAGACGGGCAAAGCTGGTGGCCTCCTGCACGAGGGCGTGAGTGCCCACCACGAGCAGCGGCTCATCGGCGGCCAATCGCTCGGCCGCAGCACGGCGTTCTCGCGCACCGAGCCGCCCGGTCACGAGGATTGGCTCGATTCCCACCGGCGCGAGCAGGCCGGACAGAGTGCCCATGTGCTGCTCGGCCAGCAACTCGGTGGGCGCCATGATCGCCGCCTGGTAGCCGTTCTCCATGGCGAGGAGCGCGGCGAACAGGGCCACTACCGTCTTGCCACTACCCACGTCACCCTGCAGCAGACGGTGCATGCGTCGCGGGCTGCACATGTCGGCGAAAATCTCACGCAGTGCTCTCGTCTGCGCCCCGGTGAGCTCGTAGGGAAGCCGCTCCCGGACGCGCGTGGTGAGATCGCGCCGGTTCACCATCGCCACACCGACTCGATCTTCCCTGGCCAGGGCGTTGGCGCGGCGGTGGAGAAGCTGCACGAAGAAGAGTTCCTCGAAGGCCAGCCTGGCCCGGCCGGCGCGCGCCTCGGCGAGCGACTGTGGCCGGTGCACCATTCTGAGTGCATCGGCGAGCATCGGTACACCGGCCTCCTGCCAGACCCAGGACGGCAGGTAGTCGGTCACCTGCCTGAGCAGGGCCTCCAGGTGGCTGTCGATGAGGCCGCGCAACACCTTCACCGAGAGGCCCTCGGTAGCCGGATAGACGGCGAGCACGCGACCTCCGGCCGTGCCTTCCTCATCGGGACCCAGGTTGACGAACTCCCGCGGATGAAGCTGTCGCCCGTGGAAGAAGCGCACTGACCCGGTGAGTAACAGGACATCGTCCTTCTGGATCGTGCGATCCAGGAAGGGCTGTCCCGGCCAGCTCACCTCGATCATTCCCGTGCTGTCCCGCACCACTGCCTGAAAGATGCGGAGTCCCTTTCTGGTGGGGATGACGCCCTTGGAGACTACCCGGCCCATCACCGTCGCGTCCATTCCCGGGGAGAGGCTGGAAATGTGGGCTATCGTGCTGGCGTCCTCGTAGCGGTGAGGAACGTGAAAGAGCAGGTCGCCAGCGGTGTAGATATCCAGCCTTCCCAGCATCTCGGCGCGCTTTGGTCCGACTCCCTTCAGGTAGGTGATGGGAGTGTCGAGGAAAAGGCGGCTTCCGGTGCCGGAGGCTGCCTGCCCGCTGGCAGAGCCGGCCGCCACCTAGTCCTCCAGCACGTCCCGCGCGAACTGACGCGCGTCGAATGGCACCAGATCGGCAGATTGCTCACCAGTCCCGAGGAACTTCACCGGGACGTCCAGATCATCGTGGACAGCGACGACGATGCCGCCTCGCGCCGTACCGTCGAGCTTGGTGACGACCAGTCCCGTGATCGGTATTGCCGCAGCAAAGGTTCGGGCCTGAACGACCGCGTTCTGCCCGATCGTGCCGTCCAGCACGAGCAACGTCTCATGTGGAGCCTCCGGGAGGCGCTTGCGTATCACCCGCTCCACCTTCTTCAGCTCCTCCATCAACCCAGTGCTGGTGTGCAGGCGGCCGGCCGTGTCTATGATGACCACGTCGACGCCACGGGTGATCCCGGCGTCCACGGCGTCGAAGGCGACAGCGGCCGGATCGGTGCCGGCCTTGCCACCCACGAATTCGGCACCGGCCCGGTCGGCCCAGAGCCGCAACTGATCGATCGCGCCAGCACGAAAGGTGTCAGCAGCGCCGACCAGCACACGCTTCCCCTGAGCCCGGTACCTCGCGGCGATCTTGCCGATGAACGTGGTCTTCCCCGCACCATTCACACCGATCACGAGGACCACCGTCGGACCGCTGGGCGCGACGCGTAACGCCGGATCGCTGTTGCCCGAGCGGAGCGCGCTCTCGATGCCATCGGCCAGCGCGTCCAGGAACTCCGTCTGACTCCTGACCGTGCCGCGCTTCGCAGCCTGCTCCACACTTGCCACCAGGCGCATGGTCGTCGGCACGCCGAAGTCCGCTTCAAGCAGCAATTCCTCGAGCTTCTCGAGCGAGCCGGCGATCTCGTCGCCACGGACAAAAGTGCTGACATCGGTGAGGGCGATGTCCTTGATGCGCTGCCAGAGCGAGCGCGCGGGCAGGTCGCCTTCCTTGCGAAATAGTCGAGCCATGAAGTGGAGCCAGGGAATCGATGAATCGGGGAGGTGCGGGCGTGGCCAGTGACTCGGGGCAGCACGCGCTCGCCATCGCGCCGACCTGTCCCCAGCCCCACTTTCTCACCTCATCTCAGTCCTGCACGGCGCCGGAGAAGCCATTCGGCACAGAGCAACAGCACCAGTAGCACGAACGGCCAGACAGCACCCCGCGCGCGCGGAGCAACGCCGGTCGTGGACGGCGCCAGACCAACCGGTCCGGCAGCCACCGTTGGCCGGGAAGGCAACAGCTCACGCGACGCATTCACCACCAACACTGCCTCGCCTCCCGCAACGGTCAGGTCATAGACTCCAGCGGCGAGGCCAGGCGACTGGACAGTAGTGCCACCATCGGTGAACGAGAGCGTCAGCGAGGTGGACGCCGAATCCACTCGACCGCGCCGCCGCAGCGACAGCTCCACCACCGAGTCGGCACCGCCTCTCCGCCAGACCACCGGCTCACCGGCTCGCAGCACGGCGGCTTCGGGCAACGCTGCACGCGCATCACGGCGTTCGGCAGCCATCCAATCAAATATACCTCCCCAGACGGCAGAGAAGGCATCGGCGGACAAGCCGCCGCGGAATTTCCAACGCCACAACCCTGTCACTCCGACCACCGCCCTGCGCCGTGGCGATTCCGAACCCGCTATCGCAGCCTCCCGCTCGAACTGCCGCCCGCGTTGGACGATGAGTCCGGTCCATTCACCGCGCGGTGGTGCTCCTCCAATTGCCAGTGGGGGAAGGCTGTCCCACGTCGTCCCGCTCAACAGGGCAGCGAGCGGAGAGGGTGGCGCAGCCACGGCGTACCACTGCAGATCGCCCGGGGACGCCCCGGGCACGAGCAAGACGGCACCATCGCCCAATGACATGGGAGCGCCGAACGCCGCCGTATCCCCGTGCAGAGCCAGTATGGGCGCTCGCCGGGCAGCATCCCGCACCAATTCGACGCCCACCGGAGCCAGGGATCCCTCGCGTCTCCACTGACCAGGAGCCACCTGGATATAGGCACGCGTGGGAAGCGCCGTCGTACCGCGCAGAACCTCCAACATGTAGCGCAGGTCGAAGTCCGGCGCCGTGGAGACCACGGTCACCCCGGCTACGGCGGAAAGGTGCAGCGCCACACCCAGCGTATCGTTTCGCGGTTCCTCGTCACCGTCGGCAGCGACCACGGCGCGAAGTATGGCGATCCCCTCATGCGACGGCATCCGCGCGCGCATGGCCATCCGCTGCTCGCCCCATGCCGGCAGGCTATCCAGTCGCGCGGAATCAAGCGGCTGGTCGTCCAGGAGTAGCCTCACGACTCCGCCGGGCACCGCGCGACCGGCGGCGCCGATACGAACCGCAACCTCCACAGTGTCGCCTCCCACCACGGCGCGAGGGGCGTCGATGGCCAGCGGGGCAGCGTCCAGCAGTGGCGGTAGCTCGGGCACCCTGACGGCGCTACCGCGAGGGAGCCGTTCCAGGGCTCCGGCATCATCCAGCCCCCCGTCGGTGTACAGGATCAGGGACCTGCCAGAGCCCACAGCACGCTCCACCACCGGCGCTACCCGTGAGGCCATATCGGTCGGCTCGGTGGGCGCACTGCGCTCGCGTAGTGAGTCCCCGAACAGCAGGAGCGGTCCGCTACTCTCCCGACGGGCGCCTGTTGCCGCTTCCTGGAAGGGCGTTGAGGCGCCGCCCCGGTTCCAGCTCGTCGACACATCGAGCGCGACAAGTGGCGCTGGGGGTCGAGAGCGCCCCAGAGGGGCATCGAGCAGCAGTACGGCGAGCATGATGGTGGCACCGCCGCGCGCCAGGGCCGCCGCGATGACGACCAGTGGGGCGCGCCCAACGGCAACGCGCCCCGTGTAGCCCAGGAGGGCAAGGGCGATACCCGCGCCTATGGCCAGGAGCCAGGCGGACATCCGTCAGCCGATTATCAGCAGTTGGACCTGCCGCCGTGCCCGCGCTGGACGGGCACTGGCGTCACGTCAGCGAGCAAGCGCGAGGCGTGTACTACCGGAGTCCGGTCCGAGAAGTCCGTCAAGGCTGGCCAGCAACTGCGTGCGAAGCTCACGGAATGCCTTCTGGTCTCCTGCCGATAGCGCCACGCCGGTCTTGCTGGTGAGAGCCGTTCGCGGGTCGCGCTGCTTGCCATTCACCAACACCTCGAAGTGCAGGTGCGGCCCGGTCGCCAGTCCGGTCATCCCGACGTAGCCGATGGTCTGGCCGATGCCGACATGGGCGCCTCGCCGTGCTGCCTTGGCGAAGCCGCGCAGGTGTGCATAGCGGGTCACGTAGCCGTTGGGATGACGCACCTCGACGACGTTGCCATAGCCACCCCTCGTGCCGACGAAGATCACCGACCCGTCGCCGATGCTACGCACCGGCGTGCCGGAGTTGGCCGCGTAGTCCGTACCCGTATGGGTCTTCCAGACCCCCTGGATCGGATGCTTGCGACGGCCGAAGACGCTGGAGATGCGACGGAACTCCAGCGGCGCGCGGAGGAAGGCCGCCCGCAGGGACTTCCCGTCCCGGTCGTAGTACTGGCCCTTGCCCGCGGCGTCGCCGTTGTCGTAGCGGAAAGCCTGCACGGTGTCGCCACTGAGAAGCATGTCCACGGCGAGCACCCGTCCAACCCGCACAGCCCCTGTGGACGTTGAGCCGCGCTCGAAGAGCACCCGGAAACTGTCACCAGGTTGCAGGTCCCGGCTCATGTCGACCCGATACTCCAGGATGTCGGCAAGGGACCACGCCAACTCCGAACGCAATCCGGTCGGCAGGACGCCCTCGGCTGCCGAATCGAGCGCGGCGTAGAGCGACGATGAGATGGAGCCGGCGACTACCGCCGTATCGGTGGACCAGGGGATCACCTCTTCCACTCCCCTCCAGCCCTCTGCCGTGCGCGTCAGACGCACCAGGCGGTCGACGGCAAACTGAAGCACCGCTTCAGACGGCGTTGCGTCGGTCGATTCCCCGCGTATGGTGAGGGCCAGTCCGGCGGGGACACGCCGTTCGTCGAACGATTCAGTCTGACGGAGGGCGGCAATAGCCGCGGCACCGTCAATGCCACGCCGTTCGAGGAGCGCCACGAGGGACTCGCCACGACCGAGGGTATCATGGTAGGAGACCCAGACGGGGCGCGAAGGGACCGGACTGGCGGCAATTGCCGCGGCAGGAGTGGCGTGTGGTTTGGCGGGCGGCGTGGCACGCAATGCGGCCATCGCCAACAGTGCCACTGCCGAGTAGGCAATGGCTCGTGCGGTCGTGGTTTTCAATCCATCTGCCTCCGGATGAAGGTCGGGATCTCCATGTCGCTCAGATCCTGACCCGCCCGGTCGGTGGGGGCGCTGCCCGGTCGCCGTGAAGGTTCCACTGGTGGACGAGGTGCGGGTGGAGTGCCGCTCGGAGCCGGCTTGCGGCCCGGCCGCGACGCCGGGAACGGGATGACCGGGGCACCACCGGCGGCACGGACGATCTCGGGCGCCGACGTAGCGCCAGCCAGACCGCCCATGCCGCTCGCCTGCACTTCCTGGTCGAAGCCGGTCGCGATCACTGTCACGCGGATCTCTCCCTGCATCGCCGGCTCGTGAACCGCGCCGAAGATGATCTCTGCATCGTCGCCCACGGCATCGTGGACGATCTCGTTGATCTGATGTACCTCACCCAGGGAGAGGTCCTGGCCGCCGGTGATGTTGATGAGGACACCGGTCGCTCCGGAGACGGAGATGTTGTCGAGAAGGGGACTCGAGATTGCCTGCTGTGCCGCCTCTACCGACCTGTTCTCGCCGCGACCGATGCCCGTGCCCATGAGCGCCGAACCTCCGTTCTGCATCACCGTCCGCACGTCGGCAAAGTCGACGTTGACGAGGCCGGTGACACTGATGAGCGAAGATATCCCCTGCGTCGCGTGCAGGAGCACCTCGTCGGCCTTCTTCAGCGCGTCCTGGAAGGGAATTCCCTTGCCGACGACAGCGAGGAGGCGCTCGTTGGGCACGACGATCATCGTATCCACGTGCTTGCGCATCTCGTTGATTCCCTGCTCCGCCTGGCGCATCCGCTTCCTTCCCTCGAAGAGGAAAGGACGGGTTACGATGCCCACGGTGAGCGCGCCGATCTCGCGGGCCAGTTCGGCCACCACCGGTGCCGCGCCGGTGCCGGTCCCGCCACCCATGCCGCAGGTGATGAAAACCAGATCGGCGTTCGAGAGTACGCGCGAAACCTCATCCCGGTTCTCCTCGATCGCCTGACGACCTATCTCCGGCCGTGCTCCGGCGCCCAACCCCCGCGTCAACTTCTTGCCGATCTGGATCTTCACATCCGACTTCGAACTGAGCAGCGCCTGTGCGTCCGTGTTGACCGAGATGAACTCGACCCCCTCCAGACGCTCCTCGATCATTCGATTGACAGCGTTCCCACCACCACCACCGACACCCACAACCTTCATGCGGGCGTTCTGGGTAGCGCTCTCCTCAAATTCGAAGCTCATCGTGCGCATGACTCCGCTGCTACTGGGGTCGTGAAGATGCGTCGCGACCGTCAGAACGGTGCGCGACACGGCGGGAAGACCTGGGAAGCGTGTCGTGAGAAAACGTCGTCGGTGACGATCACCGCGACCGGCCCAATATAACGACAATACCGATTCCCACCACGTCCTTGCGACGATCTCACGCGAGAAACTTCACGCTCGTTCACATCCGATTCTATCCACATTCCGGAAACCACCAGCAACTTCTTGACACCCACCCTTCGCCGGACTGCTGGCCACACCGCGCTGACGGTCAGGCTGGTCACCGATCAGAAGAAATCCTGGAGCCAGGTCTTGACCCGGCCGGCGAGCCTGTCCATTCCCGGCGCGCCCAGGTTGATCCGTCTCCCCGCAGTGGAGGTTCCGAGCGTCATCCTTGCGGCGGCATACTGGGCCAATCCCGCCACCGTGGCGAAACGGGGCGACTCCACCGTGTCGCTCAGACCAGTCAGACGCTCCACCGGAACGCCCACCCTGACGCCGCCGCCGAACACCTCCGTCGCAAGGTCGCATATGCCGGGAAGGAGCGCGCCGCCGCCGGTGAGAACCACACCTCCACCGAGCCTGCCAGCAAAGCCTGCCCGGTCGATCTCCTCCTGCACCAGGGTGAGGATCTCGTCCATTCGCTGGTGGATGATGTGCGCCAGCAGTTCACGTGGCACCTGACGATCTCCCTGTGACGCGGTGCCCGGCAACGACAGGATCTCGGCAGGATCGACAAGCGGCTCGTACGCGCAGCCCCCGCGCTCCTTGAGCCGTTCCGCTTCCGACTGCGTCACGCCGAGGCCATGGACGATGTCACTGGTCACGCTGGCACCACCAAAGCCCACGGTCCCGAAATGGCGGATCTTGCCCTCGTGAAAGAGTGCGAGGCTGGTGGTGCCGGCACCGAGCTCCACGACCGCCACGCCCAGCTCCTTCTCGTCCTCGGTCAGGACGCTCAGCGCGCTCGCCAACGGCGCCAGTACCAGCTCGCGAACGCCATAGCCGGCACGTTCCATGGCCTTGCGCAGGTTGATGGCCGGCGAACTGCCAACGGTGACCATGTACATCTCTGTCTCCAGGCGCGTCCCCACCATACCCACCGGATCACGCACGCCCTGCGCCCTGTCCACCGAATACTCCTGAGGGATCGCGTGCAGGAGTTCGCGATCCTGGGGGATTGCGAGCGCGCGCGCAACGGCGTTGACACGCTCCACGTCGGCATGGGTGATCTCGGCGCCGCTCACCGCGACGATGCCCTTGCTGGACATCGTCCTGACATGTTCCCCGGCAATTGCCGCGTAGACGTCGCTGACCTGGGCGCCGGCCATCCGTTCGGCGTCTCCCATCGCCTTCTGCACCGAGCGCATCGTCTCCTCGATGTCCGAGACGACGCCACGTCGAAGGCCAGTCGTGCGCGCCTGTCCCAGGCCGAGCACCTTCAGCACGGGATGTCGCGGCAGCTCTCCGACGACCTCGCCGATGAGCGCGGTCGTGGTACCGGTACCGATATCGAGACCGGCAACGAGGCGTTCATTGTTCATGGCAGTCGGGCGATCACTTGGTCACGGAAGCGGAGGTCGAGTTCCACGGCACGCTGATCTCGCTGCGCGAGGTCGTCCTCTACGAGTTTCAAATCCCCGAACCGCTGCGCGTTCACATCGGTGCCCGTGCGCACGGTCGTGGCGTACAACCTGAAGATGAGTTCATTCGGTCCACCCTGCCGTACCTCACTCAGTCGTGAATAGAACTCCGGCTGTGAGGTCCGAAGTTCTCCCAGCAAACGGAGAACCGCGGTATCCGGCGAGGCGAGCACAGGCACGTCCACCGGTGTACGACTGGGATCTATCGGCAACACGTTGCCCTCGGCATCCCGCAATTGTAGCCCATTCCCGGTGGCGACGAAGGCCACCGGCGTCCGTTCCGTCAATCTCACCACCAACGTACCTGGCAGCCGACGGTCCACCGTGACGTCGCGGATCAGCGGGTCCGTCCTCAGTCGCTGCGCCAGTGGCGCCAGTTCGTCCCACACGGAATGAAGACTATCGACGTCCAGACGATGGACCACCGCCGCGGGATCCAGGTAACGCGCGCCCTGCACCTCCACAATGCGCACATGAAAGAAGTCCAGCCGCTGGAGGGCGGCCCTACCCCACCATGGTAGCGCCACGACGACCGCGAGCGCGAGCCCCCAGGCCACTCTCCAGGCCCAGCGTCGGGCGCGATGTTGCGGTCGACCACCTCCCCGTCCCGCACCCTGAACTCCGCCTTCCAGCATCGGACCGTCGCCCTCTGGCGAGCCATCCAGCGGCCGCACGGCGGCAGATCGACGCGGCGCCCGGCCAGCCACGCTCATCGGGCGCTCAGTTGGCGCAGGATCCGCGGCCCGGCGCTCGTGATATCACCCGCGCCGAGAGTGAACACGACATCCCCGTCACGGACGGAATCAGACAGGGCCTCGACCAGGTCGTCAACGGTGCCGCTCCAGGCGATCGTGCCGCCGGCGGAAACGACCGCGTCGGCGACCATCCCTGACGTGACACCTGGTAGCGGCGCCTCGCGCGATGGGTAGATATCGACGAGATAGACGACATCCGCTGCTGAGAGTGCACGGCCGAATGCACTGGCAAAATCACGCGTGCGGGAGTACAGGTGAGGCTGGAACGCTGCCACGATCCGGCGGCGCGGAAAAGCATCCCGCGCTGCCGCGAGCGTCGCCGCGATCTCTGTGGGATGGTGAGCATAGTCATCCACGACGGTCACGCCGCCAGCGGTGCCAAGTAGCTGGAAGCGACGTTCCACGCCAACGTAATCTCCGATGCCCCGGGCCAGTGCATCAGCTTGCGCACCGAGCACGTGCCCCGCTCCGATCGCTGCCAGCGCATTGCGCACATTGTGGATGCCAGGCACCCGCAGCGCGACCTCGGTCAGCTCCGCGCCATCCATCGTCACCCTGAAACGGGTGCCGCGGGGATCAACGCGCAACTCCGTTGCCCTGAGGCGGACGTCAACGGAGTCGATTCCGTAATCGATGATTTCGGCTGTGGATGGCAGCGTCAGGGATGCCGCGCCCGCGTCGTCGCCGCACCGCACCACCGAGCGCGCGCCGGCTGCATATCGCTGGAATGTCGCCTGGATGTCTTCGAGGTCGCGATAGATATCGAGATGGTCTGCATCGACATTGGTTATCGTGGCGACCGTAGGGGCGAGGGCAAGGAAGGACCGGTCGTACTCGTCAGCTTCCACCACGAAAAGATCGTCGCCGCCAAAGCTCAGGTTCCCCTCCCACTCCGCGACCCTTCCTCCCACGACACCGGTAGGATCGAGACCGGCCGATCGGAGTGCCAACGTTGTCATCACCGTCGTGGTGGTCTTGCCATGGGTACCGGCCACTCCCACGAGTGTACCGCCACTGACGGCCTCGGCCAGGGCCTCGGCGCGCCGGATGACGGGGAGCCCCATCGCTCGCGCGCGGACGAGTTCAGGGTGCGATGAAGGAATCGCGGATGATACGACCACCGCCCGCACTCCATCCAGGTGCGCCGGATCGTGGCCGGACTCTACCGTCGCACCCAGACGCACGAGGTCGCCGGCTCGCTCCGCATGGAGGTCGCAACCGGTAACCGCCGCACCACGGCGCAGGAACAGCTCGGCGAGACCGCTCATTCCTGCGCCGGCAATACCGACGAAGTGCAGTGGGCGGCTGTCTGTGGGATCGAGAAGAGGCATGGATGACGAGGCTCAATATAGAGCCCGCAAACAGCCCTCTCAAGAGAATGCATGCTGGCAGGCGAGCAGGCAGGCCTCCGTGGCGCTCCCGCGACGTCATTCAGACGGCAGGCGGGAGACCGCGAGCGAGGGAGAGGACGCGGGTGGCTATGCGCATGGCGGCATCCGGTCGTGCGCGCGCCGCGGCGGCCTCGCGCATCCGGTCCAGACGCGGCACATCAGCGACCAGGGCACCGATTTCCGCCTCCAGCCGGTCAGCGCTCAATTCCGATTGAGGTAGAAAGACTGCCGCCCCGGCATCGGCCAGCGCGCGCGCATTCGCGCTCTGGTGATCCGCCGCCGCGGTCGGTAGGGGGACCAGCACGGACGGCAGGTTCCAGGCACACAGTTCGGCGGTGGTCATGGCGCCAGCTCGAGTGAGGGCCAGGTCGGCGGCGGCGTATGCATCGGCGATCGTGGAGATATAAGGCTCCACGCGTACTTTCGAGGAGGCCAAGGGGGCGAACTCCTCGTAGTTCTTCCGCCCGGTCGCCCAGATCAACCTGAGACCATCTGGCAGGCCGCGTCGGACCCATGCGCCAACTGCTTCATTGAGGGCACGGGCCCCCTGGCTGCCGCCGGTTACCAGGAGTACCGTCGCATCGACGTCCTGCCCCAGTCGCCATCGGGCCAGCGCTTCCAGGCGCGTTGGCCGCAACGCCGGCGGCGGTTCGATCGCGTTGCCGGTATCGAGAACCCTGGCCCGCCTGCCCGGATGCAGTGCCCCCAACGCTTCAGGGAAACCCAGGTATATCTCGCTCGCCCAACGGCTGAACAGTCGCACGGTCAATCCCGCCGCACTGTTCTGCTCCTGTATCGCGTACGGAATGCGATGGACCGCCGCATATGCCAGGGCGATGCCCGACGCGTAACCGCCCGTGCCGACAACGGTGGTTGGCCGACGTTCGGCGCGAATCCGCGTCATCCTTCGCCAGGCCGATGTGGCACCGCGCAGCGTGCGCCAGTTCTCCCACGGTCGCTGGCGATAGAGCGGGTGGAGGTCCAGCAACTCGAAGGGGAAACCGGAGCCGGGCAGGATGTCCCGTTCGATACCGCGTCGAGCACCAACGAAGAAGGGCTGGATGGTGGGATCCAGTTCCCTCAGCGCACGAGCGATGGCCAGACCCGGATAGAGATGGCCGCCCGTGCCTCCGCCGGCGAAGAGGACAGTCGTCGAGCCCGATGCTGTCACTGACCGCTCACGCGGCAACCCGCTCCAGTGGATCGGTCGCGCCGTCGTGATACACCCGTTCGCGGATGCTGCCGATGTTCGCCAGGATCCCCGTCATGAGCATGGAGAGGATGAGGTTGGAACGCCCGAACGAGACGAACGGCAATGTCAGTCCGGTGGTGGGCAGCAGTCCTATCACCACGCCAATGTGAAGGTAGGCGGTGACGAGCATCGTGAACGTCAATCCGACACCCACATACTTCTGGAATGGTGTGCGCGCCTGTTTCGAGATCCTGAAACCGAGCCATCCCCATGCCGCCCAGGCTACCACGAGAGTCGCGAGCCCCACGAAGCCCCACTCCTCGCCTATGTTGCTCCCGATGAAATCATTGTAGGCAAACGGAAGGAAGCCGTACTGCTGCCGCCCCTGTCCGAAGCCGAGGCCGAACGCGCCACCGGAGCCGACGGCGATGAGCGACTGTTTCAGTTGGTAGTTCAGGTTCTCCTGGGTGAAGCCCGGGTCGAGGAACGACGCCATCCGCAGCAGGGTGTACTGCAGGCGCTGCATCTGTCCCCAGAGCAGCGGGATGCCGGCGACGGCGAGGAAGACGAAGTGACCGATCCGGGCACCGGCCGAGAAGAGGATCACCGACATGACGAGAAAGAACATCATCGTCGCCGAGAGATCCGGCTCGAGCAACGCGAGGATCCCCAGGCTGCCCACGACCACGATGAATGGCATCAGCCCCCTGCTTAGCCGACGCAGTCCGCCATCTCCCTTCTTCACCACCAACATGGAGGTCCAGACGATGACACTGAGCTTGGCCAGCTCTGATGGCTGCAACGATCCACCGACGAGGAACCGGCGCGATCCGTGTATGCGCGGCGCGATTCCCTCCGTGAAGGGCAGCACGGTGAGGAGCATCAGGAACATCGTCAGAATCATCAATGGCCACGCGACACGCGACCATCGCTCGGCGTCCCACTTGGCAGCGATGGCGAATACGACGATGCCCAGGGCCGCCCCCTGGAGTTGTCGCTGCAGGAAGTAGGCGCTCCCCATGTATTCCTGCATGGCCACGATCGCGCTCGCACTGTAGAGGGTGGCGAACCCGAAGGCGAGCATGCAGGCGCTGATCAGGACCAGCGCTCGTGCCTCCACCGTCATCCGCCACCTTTCCCGGAAATGCCTTGTCGTCGCTGTCCGTCCAGTCATCGCTCCGGCCCTCGGGCAAACTCGCGGAAAACATCGCCGCGCTGTTCGTAGTTGTTGAACATGTCGTAACTGGAGCAGGCAGGGCTCAGGAGCACGGCGTCGCCCGGACTGGCAATCTCGCGCGCTCGTGCCACCACGCTCGCGAAGTCACCGTCCAACCGTTCGACCGGAAGCAGCTCGCCCAGGTCGCGCACTATCTGGTCGCGCGCCTCGCCGAACGCGAGTGTCGTCCTTCCCAGTCGCCTGAACGGCTCGGCCAGCGATGTGTACGGCTCTCCCTTGTGGCGGCCTCCCAGAAGGAGCACGTAGGGACGTGTCATCCCTTCCAGCGCGACATGGGTGGAGCTGACGTTCGTCGCCTTGGAATCGTTTATCCAGAGCACGCCGTCCACCTCGACCACCGGCTCCATGCGGTGCGGCAATGCGTGGAAGCTGCGCAGTACTTCCGTGATGATCTGGCGAGCACTGTCGGTTCGATGCGCGCCGTCGGCCATCGCCACGGCGAGAGCGGCGGCGAGCGCATTGGCCACATTGTGATCGCCCAGCAGGGGTAGCTCGGCACGCGGCATGAGTGGTCTGCCGAGAAGTTCCAGCAGTCCGGAGTCCCGGTCGTAACGCGCCTCCCCGACCGCGCCGGACGCTGAGAAGCGTGATCGGGTGCCGGGGTATGCACCCGCCATCTCCAGTACGGCGGCATCGTCCGCATTGACCACGACCACCGACTCGGCGGTCGTATTGGCAAAGAGCCGCGCCTTGTCGGCGTAATAGTCGGCTACCGAGGCGTATCGGTCCAGATGATCGGGGCTCAGGTTGGTGAGCACACGCACCGTTGGCCGCAGGCTGGGCGTATCGTGGAGCTGGAAGGAAGAGAGTTCCAGCGCCGCCCACGCGGGCGGCTGCGTCCGGAGTGCCAGCGATGCCAGTGGCGTTCCGATATTCCCGGCGTCAGGAGCGTCGTGGCCAAGTGCGCGCAGCATCTGGCCCACGAGGGCCGTCGTGGTGGTCTTGCCGTTGGTACCGGAGACGGCGATATAGCGCAGCCTGGGGAGGTAGTGGAGAGCGATCTCCACCTCGCTCACGACCTCCCGGCCGGACTCGCGCGCAGCAGCCAGAGGCGCGGCCGACGGTGGCACACCAGGGCTGACCACCACCAGGGCAGCGCTGCCCACGCGCGCCAGATCGTGCGCGCCAACATCCACGTCCATTCCCAGTTCGCGCAGCCGTGCTCCAGCCGCGCTGCTCTCCCGGCTGGCGGATGAGTCGGATGCGTAGACGGCATGCCCATCGCGAACGAGCAGCTCGGCCACCGCGCTGCCGCTCCTTCCCAACCCTATGACAGCTATCTCGCCCGCCAGTCCGTCGCGGAAAATCGACATGTTCGTCACCAGGCTGATCCTAGCGCAGTTTGAGCGTGCTCAGTGCCACGAACGCGCACAGGATGCCGATGATCCAGAATCGCACCACCACCTGTGGCTCCTTCCAGCCCTTCAACTCGAAATGATGATGGAGCGGTGCGCGCAGGAATACTCGATGCGCCTGGGCGTACTCCAGACCGTACCGGCGTCGCCTGTACTTGAAGACTCCGCGCTGCACGATGACTGAAAGTGTCTCCGCCACGAACACCGCGCCCACGATCAACAGTAGTATCTCGGACTTCAGCAGGATTGCCACGACGCCCAGCGCTCCACCCAGGGCGAGCGAGCCGGTGTCGCCCATGAAGACCTCGGCCGGGTGCGTGTTGAACCAGAGGAAGCCGATGCAGGCGCCGAACACAGCAGAACAGAAGACCGTGAGTTCGCCGGCTCCACGCAGGTAGAAGATCTGCAGGTAGTCCGACGTGTCCACGCGCCCCATCACATAGGCGAAGAGGGCGAACACGATGATCGCGATCGCCATCAGCCCGGCCGCCAGCCCATCCAGGCCATCACTCAGGTTGACCGCGTTGCTCGTGCCGGTCAGGACAAAGGTCACCCACGGCACGAAGAGCCATGAAGCCAGCCCGCCCGCCGGCACGATGAGCGTCCACTTGTAGAACGGAAGAGTGGTGGACGGTTCGGGAAGGGTGGAGAGTGGGAAGTGCCAGAGAATCAGGCTGAGTGCGACGCTGATGACTATCTGCCCGACCAGCTTGTTCCCCTCCACGAGCCCGAGGTTCTTCTTTCCCTCCCGCTTCTGGCGGATCTTCAGGTAGTCATCCAGGAAGCCGATACCTCCCATCCACGCAGTCACGACGAGGGCCAGAAGCACGTACCTGTTGTCCAGTCTCGCAAACAACAACGTCGGCACGACGAGGGAGACGAGCACGATCAGTCCCCCCATGGTGGGAGTCGCGGACTTGGACTGGTGACTATCCGGCGTCCCCTCACGAACCACCTGATGTACCTGCATCGCCTGCAGCCGCCGGACAATGAGCGGCCCGACGATGAACGACAGGAGCAGCGCGGTCACCGCCGCGCCGGCTGAACGAAACGTTATGTAGTTGAAGACGTTGAAGAAGCTGAAATACTTCGTCAACGGCACCAGCAGGTGATAGAGCACTATCGGGTGGCCCAGGCGGAGAGATGAGGGATCAGGCGCTCGAGTCGGGCGCCACGCGAGCCCTTGAGCAGGATCAGCGAGTCGGGCTCCAAGCGGGGGCGGAGCAGGGTCCAGAGGTCGTCCACGTCTGGAGCGATGACGACACGTGCGTCGCCTGCCCCCTCGCTCTCCAGGGCGTCAGCAAAGAGTCCGACACCTGCCACCAGATCGAAGGGAGCGTCCAGGGCCGCGCGCGCGATCTCGCGATGCAGGACATCGGAAGACGCACCGAGCTCGCGCATGGTGCCGAGCACCGCAACCCGCTGTCGGCCACCGCCCATCGTGGTCATCAGTTCGAAGGCGGCACGCATGGACGGTGGGTTGGCGTTGTAGGCGTCGTTCAACACTATCGCTCTGCCCAGCGGCTCCCAGGCCATTCTCATCCGCGGCAGGGGCATGGAGGCAATCGCTGGCGCCACCTTCGCCAGCGGAACGTCGAAGTGGCGAGCGACGGCGATGGCGAGCATGGCGTTGCGCAGGTTGTGGTGACCACGCAGCGGGACATGCACCTGGATGTCGTCGATCTCGATCGTCCCCGTACCATCGTCAAGGAGCCTCCACGCATCGGCGTGGATATCGCCGTCGTCCAGGCCGGCCACGATCACACGTTCCACCCGACCAGCTGCCGCCGCCGCGATCTCGGGCTGCGCGGCCGGCGTAACCGCCAGCGCAACCCCATCAAAGATGGACGATTCCTCACGCAGTACACCGGCCAGGTCGCCAAGCTTCTCGAGGTGCTCCTCACCAATGGAGGTCAACACGGCAATGTCGGGTTCACAGATGTCGCGCAGCAGAGCAATCTCGCCAGGCGCATTCGTACCGACCTCGATCACCGCGACCTGCGCATCATCAGGGAGAGACAGGAGAGTGAGGGGAAGACCCACGCGGTTGTTGAAGTTGCCCGCGGTGGCGTGCACCCGGAGCGATGCGCCCAGCGCTGCCGACAATAGTTCCTTCGTGCTGGTCTTGCCATTGGAGCCGGCCACGGCGACAACCGGCCCCCCCCACGCCCGCCTTCGCTCACGAGCCAGCGCTCCCAACGCCACGAGCGTGTCGGCCACCACCACCAGCGGTACCCCCAGATGCGCCGCCTGAGTCGCATCCTCGACGATGAGTGCCGTCGCACCTGCCGCGACAGCCTGTTCGAGAAATGCGTGCGCATCGAACCGTTCCCCACGCAACGCGACAAAGATGTCGCCCTGCTGCAGCGTGCGCGTATCCGTGCAGACAGCCCGCAATGGCAGAGATGGATCAGAGCCAGGCGGCAGGGGCACCCCTGTCGCCGCCACGACCCTGGCGAGCGTCCAGAAGCCAGCCGTGCCGGCAGTCGTCTCGCTGCTCATCGCTCGCCCAGCAGTTGACGCACGATCATGGCCTCATCGAATGGGAAACGCTGGGTGCCCCGGATCTGATACGTCTCGTGTCCCTTGCCCGCAAGGAGGATCAGGTCGCGCTCTGGATCAGCGATGGCCAGCGCCTCGGCAATCGCCAGCCGCCTGTCCTCCACACGGCGGTAGTCAGCCTCTCCCACTCCCACGGCGATATCGTCCAGGATCCGTTCCGGATCTTCGGTACGTGGATTGTCGCTCGTCAGAATCACCACGTCGGCCTCGTCGATGGCGATGCGACCCATCTGCGGGCGCTTGCCACGGTCCCTGTCGCCGCCGCAGCCGAAGACCACGATCACCCTGCCGCTCGCAAATGGCCGGACGGCCCGCAGTGCGCGTTGGAGCGCGTCCGGGGTATGCGCGTAGTCCCGCAGAACGAGCGGCGAATCGGCTATCACCTCCAGACGGCCCGGCACCTGCGGAACCGTGGCCAGTCGTTCCACGACGCTCTCCGGCGTCATGCCCAGCGCCCAGCCAACCGCGGCCGCCCCGAGCGCGTTCTCCACGTTGAAGGCACCGATGAGCGGCAATCGGGCCGCTATCGCCCGGGTGCCGAAGCGGAACGTGCACTCGGTGCCGCGAACGCTGAACGAGGGCCCTTCCGCCGCGACTTCCGCCGACGCGTCCCCGTTGCCGGAGAAGTGCAGCACCCTCGAGGCTGGACGGAGCTTGCGCCACGCCGGTTCGTCAGCGTTCACGACCGCGACACCAGACGGGCTCAGGTGGTCGATGAGCCGCGCCTTCGCCTCGAAGTACGCCTCCATCGTGTGGTGATAGTCCAGGTGGTCGCGGGTGAAGTTGGTGAACACCGCAGCATCGAAGTGAAGCCCGTCGACGCGGTGCTGTTCGAGGCTGTGCGAAGAGACTTCCATGGCCACCGCCCGCACGTCGTGATCCACCAATTCCCGAAGCACACGCTGCAGCTCCACCGGCCCCGGCGTGGTCAGACCGGCGCCACCGGGAAGCAACTCACCCGCGCTGCCGAGCAGGACGCCCAGCGTGCCGATGGAGGCGCCTCGACCGTCCACCCGACCGAGCAGATGTCGCAGTATATGAACAGTTGTCGTCTTGCCGTTGGTTCCCGTCACGGCCACAAGGTCCAGGGCGGACGCGGGATGACCATGGAACTCGGCCGCCATCACCGCCACGGCTCGTCGGGTATCGCGCACGATGATCCGCGGCAGCGCGGTGCTTTGCCGGTCCTCCACCACGGCAAGGCTGGCGCCGGCGCTGGCCGCCATGGAGAGGAACTCATGGCCATCGACGGCCGACCCCCGCACGGCAATGAATACCACGCCAGGAGCGACGCGACGGCTGTCATCGGCCACTCCGGCTACAGAGTCCGGCAATTCACCCACGACTTCGACAAGGAGTCCGGCACGGTCCAGCGCCTGCACGAGGAGCGATGTCTCCAACCGTGATTCCCCGGTCGCCATCAGCGCGTAGCTCCCAGCCTGACCACCGACCCGGCAGGTGCAACAGTGCCAGCCAGAGGTATCGTGCCGGAGGCTCCCGGCACGAGTCGCACCAGGAAGCCGGCCGCGTGTAGTCGCCTCACCGCGCTGCGCAACGGCAGGTCGGTCACATCGGGTACCGTGCGCGGTCCCATCGCCGGCTCGGCAATCGGCGGTTCCCCGGCGGTGAGGTCGAAGATCGACGATACTGACGTGGAATCGACGTTCGCCAGATCGATCGAGGACTCCGATTCGTCGCCGATGTCGTCGGCTGGCCGGCGAGATGCCGGGTTCTCGGCGCGAACGCGCGTGACGGTAGCGACCTGGAGGTCGGCAGGGCGTGCCGGGCGCGCGCGGCGGATCAGGTCACCCCTGTCCAGCGCGGCATCCCGCGCCGCCAACGCCGCCTCCAGCACGGCCCTGGACACCGGCCCGGCCGTGGCCCCGCCGGTGTATGCACCTTCCGGCCGGTCCAGCTTCACGAGAACCACCAGTTGGGGCGCTTCGGCCGGGAAGACTGCTACGAATGAGGCCGTGTAGGCACCCGCCTCATAGCCGCGCCCTGTGCTCAGGCGAGCGGTGCCGCTCTTGCCGCCCACATCATATGTGCTCAGTGTGGCACTCCTGCCCGTGCCGCTATCCACCACCGCCAGGAGAAGTCCACGAAGGGTCGCAGCGACGCTCTCCGGCATGACTCGCCGCACCACGCGCGTCTGATGCGTGTAGAGGATGGTGCCGTCAGGCGCCCTGATCTCCCTCACCAGTGCAGGCTCCAGCAACTCGCCCCCGTTGGCGATGGCGGCGTATGCGTTGGCCAGCTGGAGCGGCGTGGTGCCCATCTCGTATCCCATCGCGAGAGCCGCCGAAGTGGTCAGTGACCAGTGGGACGGTCGCGGAAGCACCCCCGAAGCCTCACTCGGGAAGGCCAGGCCGGTACTCACGCCGAAACCCATGTCGCGCAGTGCTTCGAACTGCTCGCGCGGAGTCAGCCGTTCGGCGAGTTGGACGATGCCAACGTTGCTGGAAAAACGCAGCACGTCGGCTACCGAGAGCGACTCTGCCCGGTGCGTGTCACGGATCGGTGTCCGCCGGCCCGGCGCCATATATGAACCACCGTGGACGTCGATCATCTCCTCGATGTTCGTGCGACCCAGCATGAGCAGTCTGGCCGCCACGAAGGGCTTGATGGTACTTCCCGGCTCATATGTATCCGTGAGCGCCGGCACTCCGCCGGCGCTCCGACCTTCCCGCTTGCTCACGAGCGCCAGGATCTCCCCCGTGTGCGGATCCAGCACGACTATGTCGCCGCCGGTCGCGCCGGTCTTCTCCATGGCCTCACTCAACGCGTGCTCCGAGATGTCCTGAAGCGCGTGGTTGAGGGTCAGGACCACGCTGTTCCCGGGGCGCGGCTGTTCGCTCTCCACGGACGGCGAGTCGAAGCTACCACCCCGAGCGTCGCGCAGGTAGCGGCTACGGCCCTGCGTACCCTGGAGCATGCTGTCCAGGGCGAGCTCTATCCCGTCAATGGCCTTCCCATCACCGTCGATCACGCCGACGATACGCCTGAGCCCCTCGGCGGCGGGCGAGACACGTTCGATGGCTGGAGATCCGTGGACGCCCCGGATCGCCAGCAGCGGCGCTGCCTGCTCTGGCAGGAAACGCCGGCGCAACTCGACCCACCTGTTGCCTGTATCAGTGGCGCGCTTGACGGTGGAGGCGCTCAGGCCAGTTCTGGCCAATCCTCGCCGCAGCGCCTCCATGTCGCTCACCTCGCGCGGAGCCACTGCCAGCTCGATCATCTCGCGGCTCTCCGCCAGGATCTCGCCGTTGGCATCCAGGATCGACCCGCGCGGGGCCGGCAGCGACGACGCTGCGACCTGCTGGCGGTCCGCCTGCTGCGCCCACCGGTCACGCTGGATGAGCTGTACCTCGGCAGCGCGCCCGACAAGAAGGATCGCAAAAACCATCAGAGCGCCCTGGATGATGGCTATCCTGGATGGTGGAATCATCGACGACCTCCGCGCGTCTGTGTGCTACCGGGCTCAGCCGCGCCGACCACCGGCCGTTCCAGGTAGACGATCTCCCGATCCGCAGGTATGTGCATGCCCAGCTTCCGCTCGGCGAGCGGCACCAGTCGCGCCCGGGTGGACGCATCACGGATGTCGCGTTCCAGGCGCGTGAGTTCGGCCTGGAGCTGGCCCCGCTGCTGCTCCAGCCGGCGCAGCTCGCTGGCCTGCGCGATTCCGAAACTGCGCCGCCAGATGACTATGGTGGCCACGGTGACGAAAAGGAGCAGGAGGAGCGCCACCACCGACCTCCCTCGCCCCGCTACTCGGCGCTTCGCCATAGTCGCAAATGGGCGCTGCGCGCCCTCGGGTTCTGCAATATCTCGGACTCGTCCGCACCAATCGGGCGTCGGGTCAGTGTCTCGCCCAGGGCTCGGCCTCGACAGGTGCAGACGGGCTGCCGGGGGGGACAGGTACAGACTGCGCTCCATTCCCGAAAGGCACGCTTCACGAGTCGATCCTCTCCCGAATGATACGCGATCACCGCCAGGGTTCCACCCGGGGTAAGTCGATCCCGCAGTGCCGGGAGCGCTTCAGCCAGCCCCGTCAACTCATCGTTGACGGCTATCCGGACAGCCTGGAAAAGTCGGGCGAAATCGCCCGGGCCGGCGGCCGCGCCGAGAACGGCCCGAATGGCGTCCACGAGGTCATCGGCTATCACGAACGGTCGCTTCTCCCGACGCCGGACCACCTCACGAGCCAGTCTGCCTGCCCGGCGTTCATCACCATACTCGCGAAAGATGTCGGTGAGGTCGGCTTCCGACAGGCTGTTCAGGAGTTCTGCGGCAGTCCAGGGGACGTCCTCTCCCATCCGCATGTCGAGAGGAGCCCCGATGCGGAAGGTGAACCCTCTCTCCGGGACGTCTATCTGATGTGAGGATATTCCAAGGTCCAGCAGAATGCCGTCGAAACGGGCTCCCTCGAGTTCATCGATGAGGTCGAGCCGCGCGTAGTTGCCCAGGTGGGCCGAGAATCGCCCCTCGCGTGAGGCCTCGGCCAGACGATCGAGCGCGGACTGGAGTGCCTCCGGATCACGGTCGATGCCCACGACCCGTGACCCAGCCGCGACAAGCGCTGCCGAATGACCGCCGCCGCCCAGGGTGCAGTCGAGAACTGATCGACACCCGCCCAGGGCGGTGAGGACTGCCTCGACCATCACGGGCGAATGATAGGCGCTATCCCAGCGCCCGATGGACTCGGATGGGGGTGACATGCTGCTGCGGACGCTGTCGGTGCTCAACGGATGGGCCAGTTTGTCACGCCCGCGGAAATGGTGCGTGGATATTCTCGATAGTCGACCAGTCGGGTGGGAACAGGAATCCCGAGAGCCAGCCCGCCACTGGATCATAACCCTTCCTCATGCTCTCGTTCTGAACGCTCGCTCACTTCCCGTTCCCGACTCCAGACGCCAGACGCCCGCCCCGCATGTGGCGGGGCGGGCGCCTGGCGATCGCGCACCGACAGGGGGCGCGACCGGGAGGTTCGCTACTTACATAGCGATGCTATCATCTGGTCGGCGAATGGCGCGTACTCCTGCATCTGCGCCATGATCTGTCCGGCCGTGTTCGGGTCGATGCTGCCGCCACCGGGCATCGCCCGAGCAACGATCGCGAAGTTCGCTTTCGCCGCCCGTGCCATCTCGCAACTATTCTCCCTCTGAGCGGCCTGTAGCTGGGCGATGGCGGCGGAGTGAGCGCTCACGCCGAGAACGAACATCACCGGCTTGTTATTCGGGCTGAGGGAGTCCGAGAGCGCCAGGAAGGTGACGGCACGAGTGTAGTCATCCAGCGCCTTCGTATCGCGGGAGGCCGTGAACGCCTGTTGGCCGATCTGCGCCGCGATACCGGCCACGAGATCCACGCTGTCACCAGCGGCTGCAGCTGCCCGCAGGCTGCTCAGCGCGCTGTCGGTCTGCTGCATGTCGACGTAGATCTGAGCCAGCGTGAGGTTGGCGCCAGGTGCCTTCGGGTCAGCCTGCAGGGCACGCTGCAGCGTACTCACGGCCTGCTGAAGCTGTCCAGCCTGCCGGTAGACACCGGCAGCGTCGACCAGCAACTCGCTGCTGTTGGGGAACTTGGCGACGCCGCGGGCAATGACCTCGGCAGCCTTCTGTGGCTGGCTGTCGTTGAGGTACGCTCCGGCGAGACGTGGGAAGAAGGTGACGGTAGCGGACGCCGTGTCCACCCGCGCCAGGTCCTCTCCAACGGCAGCGGCCTTCTTCCAGCGCTCGGCGGCGATGTAGACGGGAAAGGCCATCCGGAGCAGTTCAGCATCGCCCGGGTTGTCCTCGAGCGCCGCCGAAACCACCGAGTCTGCCATGTCGAATCGCTTGCTCAGCGCCAGCTCGCGAACAACGGCTGTCTGGACGCTGGTGTTACCTGGGTCGGCGGCAAGAAGGCGCACGAGGGTGTTGAGTGCCGCGTCGTCCTGACCGAGAGCCTTCTGTGCCTCGTAAGCATTCCCGAGCGCCGGACGGCTGCGCGGATCGATTGCCAGAATCTCCTGGGAGAGCTCGAGCAGCGAATCCGGGGACGCCTTCGCGCGGCTCAGAACGTTCAGGATGCACAGACGCCCCAGCGTGGATTGTGGGTACGCCTCGATCGCCTTCCGGCCGGCGGCGATTGCCGCGGCATCCTCACCACCGCTGGCGGCGGTGTAGCAGGCCTTCTCAGCATCGAGCTGTTCGCGAGCTTCCTTCACCGCCTTTGCAATGGCGGAGCCGGCATCGGCCGGCTTGGATACGGTCTGCACCGGTAGCGGCTGGGCGAGGTCCAGATTGCGTGACAGGACCAGGCGCGCCTCCACCTTGTACTCTCCGCCCTGCTGGAGCACCACGCCATCCACGTACTCATCGGCCCGCATGAGATTGGCGAGCGTACGGGCGTCGTTCGGATTCAACGGCTCATCCGTCGGGTACCCGGACTGCTTGAGTGCGTTATCGATGTCCTTGCGCGGAATCACCCAGAGCGTACGCGCGCTGAACTCACGCATGAGCCGATCACGCACGGCATCGGCCGCGGCCACGCCGGCATCCTTGTCAGCGCCCACGGAACGAAAATTCACAACCACCAGTCGACCCGTGGTCGGGGTGGGGGTACCACGCTGCTGTGCTTCAGCGGCGGAGAGCCCACCACTGACAACAGTTGCTGCTACTATCATCGCGAATGTTCGCGCCTGGCGAAGCCGAACCATCAATGTCGTAACCTCCGAAACGTTGAACATTCGTACCCGCGGTGGGGCGGCAGGGTCCAGCAAAATGACAGGTGGGCGAAGAGGGATTCGAACCCCCGACATCCTGCGTGTAAGGCAGGCGCTCTAACCAGCTGAGCTATTCGCCCCTTCGAGCTACGGGCACAACCAGGGCCTGCGTGAGATCCCCTATCGCCGGATGATGGCGATCGGGATGAGCACGCAATACCCCAGCACGAGCAGAATTGGCGCCAGCGTGATTCCGCCGCGGATGAGATCCAGGTATCCGAGAACCAACGCGAGTACTGCGAGCCCCCACCAGAGGAGCGAGCGACGCGGCTCGGTAATGTTAAGGTCGGTCATAAGAGAGTTATGGTAGACGCGGCCCAAATAGCTGTCAAGCGAACGTTTGCGACTCGTAAGCCGATGCTGTCGGAATCGGCCATGTACAGGCCTGCGCGGGAGGGGCCGATCCGGGACCTGGATGAGCCGGATGAGGGGTGTACGCGCGAGTCATGCCAGACGCTGTGGCAGCAGTCTATACCGGAGCTCGAGGAGACCCTCTCGCAGGCCCGGATTCATCATTCGCATCGATTCCCGACTGGTCTGCCATGGCATTGTCGGGCGATCCATCCGTCCGCAGAGCGCGGGAATCAGCTCCACCTCGCACCTCTCCTGCCTCCGGCGACGGCATCTGCTCGATTCCCAGCAGTGCCTCGACAGTGATTCCGGCGGCCGCCGCCCGAGCGTCCAGCATACGGTCGACACGGCGTAGCCGCTCCATGCGTTCTCCATCCCGGCGACGCCGGATCGCGACCAGCGGGATCATGATGGCCAGGGCGAAGATCGTGGCCACAGTGAGATCGCCAACCACTGCCAGCACGCCGTAGCGCAGCCTGGTGCGTCGCTGCCAGCGCTCCTCGAATCCATCCAGGGTGATGCCATAGGCACGCCTAACCGCGTTGTCCAGCCGCCCGCTCTCCTTCCAGTAGCGAAAAAGGTTGGTGAGACCGCGCTCCGGATCCATCGCCGCCAATTCGGCCACCGCCCGGTGGGCCAGGGCGTACGCGCTCCGCGCCTGCACGGGCCCGCCCGTCAGTCGGCCATTCAATGCATCCAGTGACGGGAGGGGTCGGAAGAGGAGCGCGATGCTGGTCGCGAGCAGCTCATCGCGTCCCCATTCGCCGGCTGCATAGCTGGCATAGCCTTCGTCGAACCAACGCGGCGACAGGTTGCCCATGGCCTCGTGGAGCGCCAGGTGGGCCAGCTCATGCCTGAGGACGACGCGCGGCTCGCCGCCAGCGGTGGCTCCGGCACCCCGGCCTCGAACCACGATGCGACTCCGCGACGGGATGGCGACGGCAGCTCCCCATTCCGGTACGTTCGGACCGATCCACTCGCGGAAACGTGCCACATCAGGGGCGACGGCGATGATCACCGACTCGCGCGGACGAGGAAGTCCGGGGAAGCTGTCCCGCGCCAGCGCCGACGCCAGCAGCGACCGCGCCAACTGGAGGTCCTGGGGATAGGCGACGATGGTGAAACGGCCTGCATCGAGTCGGACCGGATCCCCTGGTGGCACGATGGCCTGCGCCCCCAGCGACGCGCTCGCAGCTACCTGAGCGAGGATCAGCCAGGCGGTGATGAGGAACAGCCAGACGACCGGGACCGCGTCCCAGCCTAGCCGCTCCGCAGTGGCGCTCCCCCTGACTCGACCGTCTCCAGCATCTCTGCGCAGCGCTTCCCCCATGGACTGAACTTGTTCGCCGTGAACCCCTCCCGCCACGCTTCGCGAGCGCGGTCCTGTTCACCACCGAACCAGTGCGCGCGACCGAGTTCGTAATATGCCTCGATGAGGTTGGGACCGAGCCCCAGTGCCTTCCGGAAGAAGGCCTGTGCGTCGTCGTACATGTCCCTCTCCAGATACACCAGACCGAGATAGAAGTGCGCGTACAGCGTCGCCTTGCGGTCGTTGTCGAGTCGGATCACCCGGGACAGATGCTCGATTGCCTCACCGAAGATTCCCTTCTTGAGGCAGGTATAGCCGACGTTGACGCGGGCCAGTGAGTTGTGCGGATCGCGCAGCAGCACCTGCTGGAAGAGCAGCATGGCGTCGTCGTATTTCTCCTGCAGCATCCGGGCCCAGCCCAGAAGCGCTTCAGCCTGGATGTCGCCGGGCGCCAGCTCGAGGGCTCGATTCAACGATGCCTCGGCTCCCACGGCGTCGCCGACGGAGATCTGGTGCCACCCCTTCTCGATGTAGGTGGAGGCTCCCAGGTGGTCCGCCAGGACCACGGTCCGTGCGTCGGCCATCGGCAACGGGTGCTGACTCGACTCCGGCAACGTCTTCCATTTCTCGATTAGTGCCAGCGCATCCTGTTTCACCGTCGCCAGTTCAGCCAGCTCGAACTCGATCGACCTGTAGAGCGTCGCCAGCTCGCCTTTCAGGCGTTCTCGCTCTGCCGCCGCGCCGGGGGCGGCCAGTCGCGAGGCAAGCGCGCTGGCGCGGCTTCTCAGTTGGGCGGACGAGTCGGGCATCGGAGCTCAGGCGTCAGCAGATGCGTCGGCGAGCATCATCCGCTCACTGGCGGAGAGGAGGCGGGCAGCGTGGAGAACAACGATGAGGCGCCCATCGCGTCTCAGGACTCCCTGAACGTAGTCGGCAGCGAGCCCACGAAAGAGAGGGGGCGCAGGATCGAGTTGCTCCGGGGCCACGCTCGTCACATCCACCACCCTGTCCACGATCGCCCCCATCCGCCCCCCCTCTCCTCCGACAACGACGATGCGCAGCTCCGTACCCGCTGCCGCTGGCGGGAGTTGGAACCGGCGACGCAGATCGATCACGACGAGCGAACGACCCTCATGCTCCAGCAGCCCCGCAACCCAGTCAGGCAGGCGAGGTACGGGCGCCGGTGTACGGTAGCGGAGTACACGCTCCACCTCCAGCACATCCGCCGCAAACAGCTCCCCACCGACGGCGAAGGTGACGATGTGACGTCGGATGGGTTGGCTCACGCGACCCTCCCCACGAGTCCTGCCGGACGATCGAGAACCTGGCCGGCAGACGGTGCGCCGGCCAGTATCGCTGCTCGCAGGGCAGCCGGATTCAGGATGGCGATGAATGACTGGCCGGCCAACGCGACGAAACGGGTGACACGATGCTCGTCGGAACGGCCGGAGAATGGACGGAGAACAGACATGGGCAATTCACGGACATCGCAGAGCTCATCAACGGCGATGGCCAGCGGTTGCACTGGATCCGCAAGGATGAGCACCGCCGCGCAGTCGAACTCGGAGTCGATCCCGAACGGGCCCCGCGCACCCACGAGCGGGAGCCGTCGACCCCGCCATTCAATGTAGCTGGAATGCTGCCCATCCACGCCGGCCACGTCCAGCACTGCCGGCGCGTCCAGTGCCTCGGCAACCGATTCCACGGGCAGGCCGAACTGCTCCGTTCCGACCCGCGCCACGAGGTAGGAATCATTGCCGGATACACTCCCGGCGACTCGAGTCTGGTGAAGCTCATCAGCCGCTCCGGACAGCGGTGCGCGGACGGCATCGTCAGCCACCTCGTACACTGGCGCGCCGGCGGTCTGGGAGATCGGGTGGACGACGGGGCTCATGCGGCGAACTGGGGGAGAGACTGCGAGAAGGCGGTCGCGGGGCGGTACGCACTCTAGGAACGACGCACCTCAGCCGAGGTCACGCCGGCAGCGCTTCCTTCAGCGCGACTGGAGACCGGTAATGATCGCATCCGCCGCATCACCGAGGGCAACCACCCGGTCTGCGCCCGCGACGGCCAGTGCTGCGCGCGGCATCCCGTAGATGGTCGCCGTGGTCTCGTCCTGGACGATTCCGAAACCGCCTGCCGTGCGCACGGACAGCAGGCCGTCGGCGCCATCACGCCCCATGCCCGTGAGGACCACGCCGATGCAGCGAGCGCCAAATGCGGCCGCCGCCGACTGGAAGAGCGGATCGGCGGCTGGCCTGACGCCCCACAGAGCCGGTGTCTGCTCAAGGCGCAGCCGCATCGTCCCGTTCTCCGTCGATACGCGCATGTGGGATCCGCCGGGCGCGATGTACACCCGATCAGCCATGAGCTGCTCACCGTCGCGCGCTTCGGCGACAGTGAGCGCGCTCAGGCCGTCAAGTCGTCGCGCCAGGCTGGCAGTGAAGCCGCTGGGCATGTGCTGTACCACCAGTACAGCCGCCCCCAGCGGAACTGGCAGACGCGGGATCACGTCGGCCAGTGCTCGTGGCCCACCAGTTGATGCGGCAATGACGACTACCACTGTCGCCGCCGTCCCGGCAGAGGAACGATGGGCAGCCTCGGCAACCGGCGCAGTCCGGGCGAGCATGGGCACGCCGCGAAGGTTCACATGGCGAGCGGCTTCGAGCGCCGCGATCAGCCGTCCACGAACTCGTTCCAGGTCCAGGCTGATTGGTCCCGAAGGCTTCCGCACAAAATCCACCGCCCCCAGCTCGAGGGCGCGGATGGTCAGGTCGGCCGAGCCATCGGTGGTGACCGCGCTCAGCATGATAACCGGGCGCGGTGTCTCACTCATGATGTAGCCCAATACCTGCAGGCCGTCCAACCCGGGCATCTCGACGTCCAGCGTCACGATGTCAGGGTCCAACTCATTCACACGCAGCAGCGCTTCGTGGCCATCGCCAGCGGTACCGATCACGCGAAACCCCGGCTCGGCATCCACCAGTTCGGAGATCAGCCGTCGCATGAAGGCGCTATCGTCCACCACGAGCACAGTCCGCACGCGGAGGGCGCTCCGGGCCGGCGTGGCGGCCATCGTGGTCTCGCGCGACGAATGTCGCGAGACCGACTCAGATGTCACGATCGCCAGCGGAGACGCTGCGCACGATCAGCCGGCCGGTAGCAACGTCGAAATATACGCTCCGGCCGTGCTCACCCCCGGTGTCCTCGGCCACGAGTGAGATGCCGGCGACGGACAGCGCCTGACGAGAAGCGGATACGTTTCTCTCACCCATGTTGACACCGCCGTAAGCAAGGAGGGAGCGGAACATGCTCGCGCCACCCACGAGTCGCGCGGTGATCTCACCAGTAGCGCCGAGGCGTTCCATATCGTCCAGCAGCGCAGGCACCGCGGTGCATGGAAATTTTGCCGGATTGTCGTTCTCGCGTGACATCTCGGGCGATGGAAGCAGGACGTGGGCAAGCCCGCCAACTCCGCACTTCGGGTCATGGAGAATGATGGCCACGCACGACCCGAGTCCCACGGTGACCAGGCGCTCGCCGTGGCTCGCAGCCGCCATATCGGCGACGCGCACGCGCACATCGCAGGGCAATTGGCTGATCATATCCGCCTGAAGATCCGCTCGCGGGCGTCCACCGCGACAAAGCCACGCCTGGAATCACCGAGGAGCGTCTCGACCTTGCCCAGGAAGAGTACGCCGCCGGGAAGCAGATGCTCGCGGAAGAGGGCGAACAGTCGTTCCTGCGCCTCACGGTCGAAATAGATCAGCACGTTGCGGCAGACTATGAGGTGACATGGCTCCGACGGTGCCGGTTGGTTGAGCAGGTCGTGCTTCTGGAAGCGCACGCGTGCGCGCACCTCCGGCGCCACCTGAGCCGGGAAGCCAGTTGAGAAGTATCGATCCCGCAAGGCCGGCGGCGTGTCGGCGAATGCCGACTCGGGATATCGTCCCAGCTCGGCAGTGCGCAGGCTCTCCCGGTCTATGTCGGTGCCGAGCACACTCACCCTGTCTATTCTCCCGACCTGACCCATGGCTGCTGCATGGGCGACGAAGAGAGTGGCGATCGAGTACGGCTCCTCACCCGAAGCACAGCCAGCACTCCAGACCTGGATCCCGGTTGCATCCCGCTGCCATAGATAGGGGATGATGTTCCGGGCCAGCGATTCGTACGCCTCGGTATTCCGGAAGAACTTCGTGACGTTGATGGTGAGCGCGTCGAGCAGGCGCTCCCACTCCGCTTCGTCACCGTCCAGCAGGCGTGCGTAGGAGGCGAACGAATGTACGCCTCGCGCGCGCATCCTCACGGCAATGCGTCGGCGCAGGCACCGTTCCTTGTAGCTCTGGCATCGGAAGCCGCTACCTGCTGCTACGAGGTTGACGAGCGCGGCGAAGCCCGCTGCATCCTCGTCTCCGATGGCCTCGTGCTGAACGACAGCCAGTCCGTCGGTCGCAGCCCGTTCGCCCGGCACGCTCATGCCACTCCTGCACGGCGAACCGCGTCGAGATTGTTCCGAACGATGGCATTGTGGGGATCGAGTTCCAGCGCGCGCGACCAGCACCGTTCGGCCTCGATCGGCTCCTGGCGCCGGAAGCGAAGGTTGCCCAGCTTGAGCCAGACGTCGTCTCCCAGATCAGGATCGCATCTCACGGCTCGCTGGTACGACTCCAACGCGTCGTCGTATCGACCGGCACGATAGTGCAGGTCACCCACGTTCTTGTGCAGTTGGGCCACGCTGGCGTCGGCCAGGAGGCCGCGTTCAGCGGCCGCGAGCGCGCCGACGGAGTCGCCGCGGCGTTCGAGTGCGGCGGAGAGATTGTTGTGGAGCGGCGCCGCGTGTGGATGGGCGTGTACACCGTCCTCGAGCAACTGGGTCGCGCGAGGGAGATCGCCGCCGAGGGCGGCAGCCAGCGCGGAATAGTGGAACCATGCCGCCGGCGGGGTGCGACGTCCCCACAACGCCTGGGCCGCGGAGAGGAGGTCATCGGCCATGGCAACATCGCCGCGGCGGAGTGCAAGCACGCCGCGTGATGTCTGCAGCTGTGGATCCTCGGCCCCACCACGGCGGATCGCCTCGTCCAGCGCCGCCCACGCCTCGTCGTAACGCCCGAGGCGCTCGAGCGAGTAGGCCAGGTTATGGAAGACCGGCGGCAATGCCGACGGGTGCTGAGCAGCGCCCTCGTGGATCTGGATGGCCTCCTCCCACTGTCCCTGACGCATCAGGCAGAGACCGGCGAAGAAACGCGCCGATACATCCTCGGGGCGAAGGTCGAGGACGCGACGGAACTCGCGCATCGCCTCGTCGTACATCCCCGTCTTGTAGAAGGCGACGCCGAGATTTCGATGCTCCTCCAACCGCACTTCCGAGACCCGCGGCGCATCGACCGCGCGGGATTTCCCGACCCGGTGGGCAAAACCTGCGGATATGAGCCCGTAGAGCGCCTTGCCAACCTCGAACTCCACGAGCCCGGATGCGTCCACGAGCGCATCGACGTCGCGAGCGCCATCGATGAGCGGCAGCAGGATTTCCTGCTCGGCGGTCAGCGCCGGTTGACGCTCCTCCAGGAAGGGGCGGTCGATCCCGAAGATGAGATCGAAGCTGGAAATCTTCTTCTCTATCAGGCTCCATTCGTCGATCCGGCGCGCTCCCTCCAGCAACAACGATTCCGGGTTGATGGAAACGAGCAGGTCCTCGTGATCGGGACGCAACTCAGGTTCGAAATTGAAGGTGCCATCGGTCCACGTGAACAGGTGGTAGACCGCCTCCTCGATCTGCAACAGGATCTGACGGTCCAGCACGTCGCGCTCGATGGCTCCCCGGGCAACGAGGAGGTCGCCCAGCCGGAGGTCGGGCTGGTCGCCCTGGTCGCCGATCGCCTCGTCCAGGACCTCGCGCGCCAGCAGGCCGCTCTTCACCAGGATGTCGCCCAGCCTGTCGCGCCGGTTGACGATCGTGGCATAGCAGATACGACCCCGGTCGAAGTAGATGGAGCCGAAGCTGCTGCGATGCGTCACGCTCAGGCAGCCGCTCTTCTGGCCCATGGCCAGAAGCTGCAACACGTCCGGCAGGCTCGCTTCCCTGAGACTTCCCTTGATCGCCATGATTGAGACCCCTCAGCGAAGCTCTTCGATTGCTCGTCCGCCCACGTCGGGCCAATCCCAGATGATCTTCTCGTCGTCAAGGAAGAAAGCGTCCGCCACCCCTGCCACGTGAGTGGGAGCGACGGCCGGAGAGACACCACCTTCCAGCTCGGTGCGCGCCAACGACACGCCCAGTGACACGCCGGCCACCTCGGCGGCCGTCATGAGCCGATTGGCCGTGCCCAGGATCTCGCGCACGCTCGCCACGGCTCGGTCGGCGAGGTATGTCACCACCTCGGCCGCCACGCTGCTTCCTGAATGGGCAAAGGCCCGCCGGTAGAGTTCCGCGCGAAGTGCGCGATCGGGCGGATGGAGCTGCGCCACCAGCCCGCCTTCGAAGCGCGTACGCAGACGGTCGGCCAGCTCATCCAGCTCTCGTGGCGGCCTGTCACTGGCGAAGACCAGTTGCTTTCCCTGGGCCACCAGCGCGTTGAAGATGTGGAACAGCTCCTCCTGGGTGCGCTCCTTGCCGGCCACGAAATGTACGTCGTCTATCAACAGCGCATCGAGTGCGCGGTACCGCGCGCGCCACACGTCCAGGGTGCCCATCTGGAGCGCGGCGATGAGATCGTCCACGAAGCTCGGTGCACTCACGCAGGCGACCAGTCTGCGTTCCTCGCCCGACTGTTGCAGTCCCAGGCCAATCGCGTGGAGGAGGTGGGTCTTCCCCACTCCGCTTGGCCCATGGATGAAGAGTGGATTGAAGCGACGCCCGGGTTCGCCGACCACCGCATCAGCGGCTCGCACGGCGAGTTGATTGGACGCACTGACGGCAAATCGATCGCGAGCATAGTCGCTGGAAGGGCGCGGAAGCGGTGCCCCGGCAGCCTGTACCCGTTCCAGGAAGGCCTCGGCAGCGGCCACACCCTCGGGGTCGCGAAACACTCCCAGTCCGCGCGTGGACTGGTCGATCGTCGCGGCAGCCTCCTCCAACCGCTGCAGGTGCGACACCGCTGCTTCGAAGGTGGCGAGAAGGCCGTCCACGTCGGGGCTCCTGGGGAGAGCCAGGGCACGCTCCAGAACAGTTGTCCTGTAACCCCGTTCGCCCCACGTCGTCACTGCTTCGCTCAGCCTTGCCTTCCACTCCTCGACGGTGGATGCGACCGCTGCTGAAACGTCGGCCACGAAGCTCAGGAACTCCCCGTCGCCGGCCGCCGTCGCGACTGTATTGTGGCGAGGCGTGCCGGGTCGCGCACCCAGTAGTCGGCGAACAGTGCCCGCTATTACTGGCTCATCCCCGAGCGCAGCCACGGCCACCAGCCGATTGAGCGCGCCCTGGAGTTCGCGAACGCTGGCGAATTCCAGTCGCGCGACCTCCTCCAGCACATCCGCGTCAAAATGCACTTCGCGCTCGGCGCACTTGCTGCGGAGGATCGCGACCTTGGTCTCGAAATCGGGCGAACCGATGTCCACGATCAGTCCGCCGGAGAGGCGCGAGACAAGCCGCTTGTCGACGTCCGGTATCTCCGACGGAGGGCGGTCACTGGTCATGACCACCTGCCGTCCAGCGTCCTGCATCTGGTTGAAAAGCCGGAGCAGTTCGCCCTGGGTCTCCCGGCGACCGGTCAGGAACTGGACGTCGTCGAGGAGGAGAATGTCCATGCGCGCGTAGTTCTGACGGAAGGCTTCCGCCTGGCCGGTGGATATCGCGACGTGGAGTTGCTCGACGAATTCATCCACGGTGACGTAGTCCACCATCGCATCCGGCTGACGCTGGCTGACCTGCCAACCGATTGCGGCGGCAAGATGGGTCTTGCCGAGTCCCGACGCGCTGTAGATGAACAGCGGGTTGTATACGGTGCCAGGCGCATCAGCTACCGCACGCGCGGCCGCGGCGGCCAGGCGGTTGGCCGATCCGACGATGTAGTTGTCGAAACGTAGGTGCCCATCCAGACGCACGTCAGGCTCCTGCCGCTGGCTGGCTCAGGCGACGCAACACCAGTTCCGCCACGCAGCGCAGCGTCTCGAAGACGCCCAGCCCGTGGAGCGCGTCCGCGGCAAAGTGGGGCACGTCACGGAAGTTGAGTTCGTCCTGCAGCTCGGCCACACCAAGGATGAGATCGCGCGGCAGGTCCTGCTTGTTGTACTGTATCACGAGGGGCAGCGAGCGTACGTCCACCCCCTGCTCTCCCAGGTTCAGGTGCAGGTCCTGCAGACTCTCCACATTCTCCTCCAGCTGACGACTCTGGCTGTCGGCGACGAACACCACGCCGTCGGCACCCTGGAGCACGAGATTGCGCGTGGTGGCGTAGTACGACTGTCCGGGTACGGTGTAGAGCTGGAAGCGCGTCGTGAAGCCAGCTATGGAGCCCAGGTCCAGGGGCAGGAAGTCGAAGAAGAGAGTCCGGTCGGTCTGTGTGGCGAGCGAGATCATCTGCCCGCGTCGCTCCGCCGGCAACTGCTCATAAATGTAATGCAGGTTCGTGGTCTTGCCGGCGCGTCCAGGCCCATAATACACGAGTTTGCAGGTGATCTCGCGCGTGGCATAGTTGACGATGGACACGGCTCAGGCTCCGGGCTGATGGCCGGTTGACGACCGCGCTGCGCGGCCGCCCGGACAGGTCTGACGCATGGAAGCGCTCATGGCACGAGCGCCTCTCTCGCGCGCAGCATGGAGAGTCTGAGCAGGGCAACGTTCGCCCTCGGTTCGGCCACGGCAGCCAGCACCAGCTCACTCGTACCCGTCACGCACAACCACCCATGCTCCGCCTGTAGCTGAAAGTATGCTCCGGCGCCATAGTTTGCTGTCGCCGAGGCACGGCAGGCGTGGTCGAAAAGCGACGCGGCAAGCGCCGCCACCGCCTCGCCATCCACGCCCACGGCGAGAGTGGACTCGATGGGGATGCCGTCCACCGCGTCGACGATGAGAGCGCCCAGAATGCCGCGCTGCCTCATGATGACCTGCAACGTGGCGCTGAAGGGAGAGATACGGGCGGACGCGCTCATGCGGCTCTCCCCCAGGCCCGGGCCCGTTCACTCACCCGGTCGAGCAGGCGACGCAGGCGACCGACGGGCGTCGATGAGGCCGTGGCGACCAGCGCCAGTCCGTCCGCGACGGGAGTCATGGCAAACATCGCATCGGTGGCTTCGACGACTATCGTCTGCCAGCTACCCAGGGCCAGGTGCCGCATCGCCCGGGTAGCCTGATCGCCCACGACTGACAGTTCCGCCGCGACCGCGGCGCTCACGTCCCGCCCGTCCACCGCCTCACAGCGACCCGCTGTCACGAGGCCGTCGGCCGCGACCAACAGCGCCGTCAGGTCACCCTCCTCGAGCAGGGCGTCAAAGAGGGCTCGACCATCCGGGTCACCCAGACGCTCCCTGATCCGGCTCCGCGCGGCCGATATCGCCGCCGCGTCGCCACCAGCGGCCGCCGCAGCATCCAGGTAGCGATCGGCGTCCCCAAGGCGATCACAGCGGTAGCAGAGAAAGGCCTGCGTCTGGCGTGCCCGGGAAATCTCGGCCGCGTCGGCGGAGAGCGTGGCTACCGCATCCAACGCCAGCAGCGCCTCATCCCACATCCCCCGTTCGGCGGCCAGTCGGGCGAACAACGAGAGTGCCGCGATGTTCCTGGGATGACGCCGGCTACCGCGCTCGACCAGTCGCCAGGCGGCCTCACGCTCGCCACGGGCCTGCAACAGGCCGGCCAGCGTGATGAAGGCCAGACTTGCCGGTTCACGAGCCAGTTCGTCGCTCAGACGGCGGATGTCGTCAGTTCCAGGCATACGCCTCCAGCATCTCGTGCAGCTCGGTGGCCGACCGGAGTGCCTCACGAACCTCGTCACGTTGCCGCGAATCGGTTGCCGCGTGCAGGTAGAGGCGCCAGTTCATGATCGCCTCCGCCAGCTGTCCGGCCCGGGCGGCAGCGTAGCCGAGCGCGCGTTGTACCTCAGTGTTGTCACTACTGGACAGCGCTGCCCGGCGTAGCTCCTCCACACTTTCCTGTACGCGACCCATCCGGTCCAGCGCACGCGCCGCCGCGAGATGAGCCGGCACGCACGCCGGGTCGGCGGCTATCCCGAGTCGCGCCTCTGCCAACGCCTGTTCGAAGTCGCCATCGGCGAGCAGGACCGCGGCCCGCTCCGCCTGGCTGTACGCCGCTGCGTCGCCGGTTCCGTCGAGCTGGTAGGGCGTACGCATCTCCAGAACCCGGGCACGTACCAGCTCGGCGGCGCACTTGGCGACGTCGAACTCCGACCGACCCAGTACTGTCGCTATCGCTCGCAGATCGCGGACTCCGTCCACCGCGGCCAGCACCTCCCACTCCTCGAGCCTGAGGTCCAGCGGAGTATCGCCGGCCGCAGACTCGCCCTCTGTCGTGGCGAGAGCAGGGATCGCGTCCAGACTGGGTACCTGATCGGCAATCGCGCCCCACTCGTCCATGCGTCGAGCCGCCTCCATGAGCAGCGACTCGGCGGAGATACGCACCGTCGCCTCCGCAGGCATCTCGGCCACGTTCTGCTCGACGAACGAGAAGAAACCCTCGCGCCACGAGAGAAGCTCGAATACTACGGCCTCGATCTGCAGGCGTAGCTGACGATCGAGTTCGCGCGCCGAGATGAAGCCGTCGTCAACGAGGAGCTGCCCCAATCGACGGCCGTCACGTTCCTCAGCCTGACGCAGTCGCGCCCTGGTCAGCTCACCCTCCGTGATCCTGCCGGAACGGATGAGCATCGCGCCCAGCGGGTGCGGGTTGCTGCGGACTGCGGCATAGACCACCTGCCCGGCGTCGAAATAGACGGTCCCCTCATTGTCCCGGAGGCCGGAGGTGACACGCAGCGCGCCGGTCTTCCGGCTCAGGTCGAGGAGCTGGAAGACGTCATGGATGCCAAGTTCGCGCAGCGGTCCTTCGATAGCCATCGGTGTAGCTCGCAGGGAAGTGACTGGGGCTTGTCAGGCGACGAGCCCGAGGGGTGTGGCGTCACCGGCACCGGCGGCGGCGCGACGAGCGCGCTCGGCAACCACTCCGGTGACATCGGTGGCGATCGCCTCGTGCCAGCACGCAACAGCCTCGCGCATGCGGTGCTGCCGCGCGTGCAATGCACCCTGCACGTAGAGGGCACCAGCGTGGGACCGGTCGAGGCGGAGGGCACAGGTAACGGCCACCTGGGCATCGGCAACGGCACCGCTTTCGAGCAACAGATCAGCCAGTTCGGCCAGCGCTCCAGTGTCATGAGGATCGCGGCCCAGGGCATCGATGAGCAGCAACCGCGCCTCGCCGTCGCGTCCCCCCTCACGCAGAAGCACGGCCAGGTCGAGCACAGCCGCGGAGTAAGTGGGGACGGTATCCAGAGCCGCGCGCAACTGCTCCTCGGCAGCGCCCGGCAGCCCCGCACCGGCCAGAAGTGTCGCGAGGGAACGCCGCACCGCTGCCCTGTCCGGCTCGAGGGCCAGGGCATCGCCATATGCGGTGGCAGCGGCAACATTGTCTCCGTCCAGATTGTGTGCGTCGCCCAACCGCTGCAGCGGGTCGGCGCGGTGCGGGGCCAGGACCGCGGCCCGGGAGGCGTTTGCAATGGCCATCCCGGCATCGCGGCCGGCCAGGGCAACATCGGCAGCAACGATGAGGAGTTCGACATCGTCAGGACGCCTGGCAAGCAATTCGTCCAGTCGCGAGCGTGCATCGTCGAGTCGGCGTAACGCGAGCAGCGCTCGGGCGGCACCCAGCTCGGCCACCTGCAACGACGGCACCAGCAACAGCGCCTGTTCGAACCGCTCCAGTGCCTCGCCATGGATTCCCTGCAGCACGAACTGCTCGGCGCGCCGTACCAGCGCCATGGCCTCCTCGGCCGGCGCGAGGACTGGGGACTCGGCTACCGCAGGTGACGCTCCGCTGCGCGGCGCCAGCGAGCCGAGGAGGGAATCCAGCGCGTCGGCATCGAACGAGAATGCTTCGATCGGAGCGTCCCCGCGAGTTTCCGGCTCCACTTCGGCCACAACCGACAGGTCCGGGCTCTCGTATTCGAGATCTATGGCCAGCTCGAACTTCTGGGAGACGTAGAACGGATCCAACTCGAGGGCGCGGCGGGTTGCGACGAGGGCCGCATCGAACTCACCAAGATTGGACAGCGAGAAGCCGAGGTTGTAGTGCGCCTCGGCATAGTCGGGGCGCGCCTGTATCGCACGGGCGAACGCGGGGCGCGCATCGGAGAACTGTTGCTGGTCCAGATGGGTGCGGCCGAGCCCGTTCCAGGCAACCGGCTCCTCGGGATCCACCGTCAGCACTCGGCGGAAGCACTCACGGGCATCCTCAAATCGGCCCTCGCGCACATGCAGGAGTGCCCTGTTGAGTAGCGCCTTGATGAAGCGCGGCTCCTCACGCAATGCGGCGTCCAGCACCGCACCCGCGCCGTCCGGCTGGCGCAGATGATGGAGAGCGACACCAAGGTTGTTGAGAGCCAGGGCGTAACCCGGGTCGGCCTCGATCGCGCATTCGTAGGCCGACCGCGCCTCCGCAATGCGGCCTGCATGATGCAGCGCGACACCGCGTTCGTTCCAGAGTTTGGGGCTGTGCGGTGCCGCGGCAAGCAACTCGTCGTAGAGGGCCACGGCAGCGGTTGTATCGCGCTGCAGCAATCTCACCTCAGCCAGCGCCTGCAGGACCAGGCTCCGTTCCTCGCCCCGCTCCAGCGCCAGCTCGTACTCCCGCGCCGCCTCGATCAGATATCCCTTGTGCCGGAAGGCGAGCCCCAGGTTGAAGTGTGCCAGGTGGCGTCCGTCGCATGAAGGCCGGGCTGGCGTATCCTGTGCCATTCTCCACGCGTTCGCACGGTCCCCCTGCCCCACCGGCCGCTGCCCGGCGCCTGCCTCCAGCGAGAGATTCGCCTCGGGGCGGGCCATTCCCGGATTCAGTTCAACTGCTCGCTGAGCCGCTATTCGGGCGGCGTCGTGGTGGCCGAGATCGCCGAGCACGAAGCCAAGCAGGTGGTAGGCGTCGGCATTGCTCTCATCGAGTTCTACCGCGCGCTCCAGCGACGACAGCGCGCCTTCGGTGAGGCCGCGGTTGTAGAGCACCTCGCCCAGCGCAAGACAGACGTCCGAGCGATCGGGAGCGAGACGCACGGCATGCTCGAACCAGCGCTGGGCGTCCGCCAGGTCACCGCCGGCCTTGACGGCCATCCCGGCCTGGATCATCGCCTCCACGTCTGTCGGATCGCGCGCCAGCAATTCGCCGAACTCGGCGACTGCGTCATCGTATCGACCCGCCAGCGCGTACGCACGGCCGAGTTGCATCCGCGGCAGTCGCGACAGTGGGTTGGCACGTACCGCATCAGCCAGTTCCGCCATCCGCCGCCGGGCGTAACCAGGATGCCCGTGGACAATCTCCAGATTTCGCCTGGCCACGCGAAGCCGCGGCTGCAACTCGAGGGCGCGCGCGAACATCGATACGGCCTCGTCCAGCAGGCCCTTGTTGAAATAGAGCACGCCGAGGTTGTTGTGCGCGCCAGCGTCGCCCGGCTCCAGCCGGCGGGCGAGGGCACGCAGAGTCTCCACGTCGCGCTGTGATATCAACACCGGGGCCATGATCGCCTCACGCCAGCCGGACTGCGCGCAGGATCGCCTGCAACGACGGGAAATCGGGGAGCAGGAGGAAGAACCCGCGCAGCCGCTCGGTCGAATCCTGCATCAGGAACTCGCTCTCGACGCAGAAGACGTAGTCTCGATCGGGACTGAACTGCAGGTATGCCGTGGAAAGGATCGCCGACGCCGAATCCACCGCGAGGCTGGGCGGCGATGGGAGAAGGATCATGCCGAGAAATTCGCTCAGGGCGTTCATGTAGGCACCGCTGAGGATGTTGCCGGCCTCCTTCACGGCCGACTCTTCGAGCTCACCGAGAGTTTCCGACGGCGGCAGTGGACGACGGAGCATGAGCTCGGCGAGCCGTCGCGCAGTGCGGTTCGGGAAGACCAGTAGTGTTCGCCCGGAGAGGTCACCGAGCATGCTCATCAGCACGGCAGCCACCGGCTCCTCGGTCTCGGCAAGTTGCGGGGGCAGCTCCTCGAGTCGAGCGATGTTGATCGTTGGCACGCTGATGAGGATCGTCTTGTCCGTCATCTGTGAGAGCGCCGTTGCGGCGTGGCCGGCACCGATGTTCGCCACCTCACGGAGCGCATCCAGGTGCAGCGGCGAGAGGGAGCGCAGGTCGCCGACCTGCGAGTCGTCCAGATGGAGATCGTTCATGGCGGGCCTAGGTGAGAAGTCGTCCAACATCGACGATCAGAGCTGGCATTCCGTTGCCAAGCACTGTCGCCCCGCTGAAGCAGGGCAATGCACCCCGCACCAGGTCGAACCGTTTGACCACCGCCTCCTGCTCTCCCAGCAGTTCGTCCACTACCAGACCGAGGCGCCGGTCCCCTGCTTCCAGCACCACCAGCTCGCGCTCGGCTCCATCTCCCGCCGGCATCCCCACCAGCGTCCGGAGATCGAGTGCAGGCAGGACATCCTGCCCGAGCAGGAGCACCGCTTCGCCACGCAAGGTTCTGGAGCGCGCGGCCGTGAACTCCGCAGTGGCCACGACGTGGCTCGCCGGCAACGCATACACCTCATCGCCGACCCTGGCGATGAGCGCACGGACAATGGCCAGGGTGAGCGGCAGGCGGAGCGTGACCGTCATCCCCTTGCCCGCCGAAGTGCGCATCTCCACCGAGCCACCAAGCTTCCGGAGACGCTCTTCCACCGCATCGACGCCCACCCCTCGCCCCGACATGTCGGTCACCCGCTCGGCGGTGGAGAATCCAGCTCGCGTCACCAGTTTCACGAGATCCTCATCGTCTGGCTGCGAGTGCTCATCCAGGAGCCCCAGTTCGCGAGCACGACGGACGACCCTCGGGCGATCGAGCCCACGACCGTCATCGGCCACGCGCAACAGCACTGCGTCGCGGTCGCGAATCGCGCTGAGAGTGAGGCGCCCGCGTCGCGGTTTGCCGACAGCAAGCCGCTCGGCAGCCGTCTCTATTCCGTGATCGATCGCGTTCCGCAGCAGGTGCACCACAGGGTCGCCGATCTCGTCGAGCAGCGATCGGTCCAACTCGATCTCCTTCCCCTCGACCGCGAAGTCGATCTCCTTTCCCAGCGATCGAGCGCTGTCGCGGACGAGACGAGGGAAGCGATCGAATACCTGCCAGACCGGCACCAGACGGGCTGAGAGAACTTCCGTCTGCAGGTCACCGACGAGGCGTGAGAGATGATCCAGCGCACTTCGTGCATCGTGTGTGAGAGCCGTCCCGAGCGATTCCCGCAGCCGCCCACGAGCAATGATCAGCTCCCCCACCACGTCGAGCAGTGAATCCAGATGACGTACGTCGACACGAACGCTGCGGGTGGCGCGATTTGCCTGCGGACGGAACTCCACCGGCTGCCCGCCCTCTCCGGACTCTTCTGATGCCGTGGCGGCTGACATCGACGACAGTACAAGCACGTCTTCCTGCGGTGATGGTCCAGCAGCCCGCTCCGGACGCTCCCCAGGCATCCATACCTCCACGCTGGCCACATCGCCAGCGGATCGCGCTGCCTGGGCAATCGCAGCCGCATCCACGTGTGGGCGCGCCAGCAGTCGAACAGCAAAGCGATCGTCGTAGCGCTCGGCCTGCAGCTCGGCCAGGGTAGGTGAGACCTCCAGCACATCGCCAATGCTCTCGAGCTTTCTCACGACGAGCATGGCGCGCACGCCTCGCAGCGGCGTGTCGGGCGCCTGGACGACCTCCACGAACCAGGCATCGTCGGCCCCCTGGTTGGTGCATGGCACACCTGGCTCCGCCGACTGATCGGAATCCGGCACCGACCCCATAGACAGGGATCTCAGTCGCCCGATCACCGCCGAACAATCCACGCTGCCGTCGGCGCCCTCCATGGCCGCAGCCACGGCATCCTCCAGGCAGTCAGCCGCAGCGAACAGGACCTCGGTCGTTCCATCGACGACGACGCAGTCGCCGCTGCGAAGTCCATCGAGCAGCGACTCCATCTCGTGCGCCAGTTCGGTCACGGCGGAGTAGCCCATGGCGCCAGCCATTCCCTTCATGGAGTGGACGGCGCGGAAGAGCGAGCGGACCGCGTCGTCCGGTGGGCGACCTCGCTCCAGCTCGAGGAGCACGTCGTTGACGGCCGAGAGGTGCTCGCGACTCTCCGAGAGAAAGAGCTCGGCGTAGCGGGCAGAGTTCATGGCATGGGTGGACGGAGCGCGGTCGACGGCCGCGTGACGACTTGGACATCAGGCCCGACCTGCGGCGTGGTGCGCGGTCGAGCCTTGCAGAGCGCTCAGGCGAGTACGCGCTGGACCGCCTCGAGCACGCGACTGGGCTGGAACGGCTTGACGACGAAGTCCTTCGCGCCGGCCTGGATTGCCTCCACCACCAGCGCCTGCTGACCCATGGCGCTGCACATCAGAACCTTCGCTTCCGGATCGAAGGACGAGATCTCCCGAACAGCGTCGATGCCACCCATGTCCGGCATCACGATGTCCATCGTGACCAGGTCGGGACGCAGCAGCTTGTACTGCTGCACAGCTTCGACGCCGGTCTCCGCCTCGCCCACGATCTCGAATCCTGCCTGCTGCAGAATGTCGCCGACCATGGTGCGCATGAAGATCGCGTCGTCACAAATGAGGACCGTGCGGCTCAACTTTCCCCCGGGAAGAGGAGTGTATGTCTGACCAGTACAGGGAGGTCGAGCACGGCGACCATGGTGTCGCCGGCGTCTCCTATTCCGATGACGATCCCAGGTGGCATCCCGTTACCAATGTGGGTGGGCGACAGCAGCTCCGGCAGCGGGTGGACACGCCTGACCTCATCGACGCGACAGCCGACAAGTCGGCCTTCAGCCTCGATAACCAGCACCTGGCCCTGCGGCGCCAGAACGTCACGCACACCGAGGGCTACGCCCAGATCGAGCACGGTAAGGAGCGTGCCGCGCAGGTTGAGCAGGCCTATCACGTGCTCGGGGGCGCCGGGAAGTCGGGTAGTGGGACGGTGAGGAATGATCTCCCGAACGTCGGATAGCGGACAACCGAACTGTCGCTCACCAACCATGAAGGCCAGAAGCTGCGGGCCACTGTCGTCGTCCGCGCCACTCACCAGGTGCCCCTCGGCGCTCGAGGCCTCAGGCCCGGGCGAGTCGCCTGGATCAGCCGACTCCGGCCGGCCTGGCGGGACGTCAGTCTCCGCTGGCGGTGTCAGATCGGGCGAGCCCGATGCCGTGTTCGTCGAAGAATCCAAAGAAATCGAGCGGGTCAGGGTGGGCAGCAAGTGAGGGATCTCCGGCGGCGATGGCCAGCGACGATGCCAGCTCCGGCGGCAGGGGAGCCCTGAAGTCCAGCGCTTCGCCCGTTATCGGGTGCCGTAGACCGAGCCACGCGGCGTGCAGAAAATGTCGGTGAGGCGGCAGCGCCAGCAGGCGTCGGCCGCCCCCACCGCCATAAGTATCGTCACCGACCACCGGATGCCCCACCGAAGCCAGGTGCACACGGATCTGGTGTGTCCGACCCGTGTGCAGTTCCGCCCGCAGCAGGTCCACCGAGTCGAACCTCGCCAGTCGCACGAAGTCCGTGCGTGCGGCCCGTCCTCCCTGGACGATCGCCATGCGCTTCCGGTCTCGCGGATCCCGGGCAATCGGCCGGTCCACCGTCAGGCGATCTTGCTTCAGGTGGCCCCACGAGACGGCGGCGTAGCGCCTGGATACCCGCCGCGCGGCAATCGCCGATGAGAGCAGCCGATGTGCGCGGCCGGTCCGTGCTACCAGGAGCAACCCCGAGGTTTCCTTGTCCAACCGATGGACGATCCCCTGTCGCTCCTCCCCTCCCTCGTCGCTCAGGGAACCGCCGCGCCCGATCAGGGCGTTCACGAGCGTGCCAGTCCAGTTCCCGGGGGCAGGATGCACCACCATTCCCGCCGGCTTGTCGACCACCAGCAGGTGCTCGTCCTCGTAGACGATGGAGAGCGGGATCTCCTCGCCGATGATGTCGCGATGCGCTGGCGGCTCGATCTCCACCGTCACCGCCTCGCCCCGGTGTGGACGGTAGCTGGCTCGTTCCCGCCGGCCGTCCACGCGCACCTTGTCGGTGGCGATCAACGTCGCCGCCTGGGTGCGGGAGAGTCCCAGGCGCTCTGCTATCAGCAGATCCAGGCGAATCTGCTGGTCGGTCGCGATCTCCAGCCTGTGACGTCCCGGTCCGGCCGTCGGCGGTCCGGAGCCCGTCATCTGACGATCAACGCGCGTCGCGTTCGGCGGGTAGGGCCGAACCGGCCGTGGCCACGGAACCGGCGACAGATTGATCCTCTCCCCACAGCACCCAGGCGAGCATGAACGCTCCCACACTCACGGCCATGTCAGCCACGTTGAATGTCGGCCAGCGCATGGAACCTATGCCCACGTCTATGAAATCCACCACGCCACGCTCGGAACGGATGCGGTCCACGAGGTTCCCCAGTGCTCCGGCCGTAACCAGCGCCACGGCGAGCAGCTTCGCTCTTTCATGAGCTCGCGTACTGCGATACAGACGCCAGAGGACGATGAGGGCGGCCAGGGTAAGCGCCATGAAGATCCAGCGCGAATACGAGCCCAGGTACAACCCGAACGCCGCCCCAGGGTTGTAGACGAGTCGGAACTGCACGAACTCCCCTGCCACCCGGCGCACCGAGTAGTGCGGAACGAGAGTCGCCACGGCGATCGCCTTCGTGATGAAGTCGGTCACCAGGACGACGACTATGACGGACCAGAACCGCACCGCCAAGGCACTACTTCTTTCCATCTTCCTCCTTCTGCTTGCAGGTGATGCAGAATCGGGCATGGGGCAGCGCGTCCAGGCGTTCGAAACGGATCTCGTCGCCACAACTGTGGCAGTGGCCGTAGGTCTCTGGCTCACGGTAGAGCCGTCGGAGTGCCTGGTCGATGTGCCAGAGGAATCGTCCCTCCTGGCTGGCGAAGAGGAAGGCCTTCTCGCGCTCCATGGCGTCGGTACCCTGGTCGGCCATGTGGAAGGAGTATGAACTCAGGTCGCCGCCGGAATCGTGCAGCGTCGCCCCGAAGGTATCTCCATGCGTGCCCAATTCCTTGAGTACGCGGGCACGCTCCTCGAGCAGCCGCTTCTCGAAGTGGGCCAGGTTGGCCTTGGACATCGGTCTGGCCTGGTTCGCTCCGCTCGGTGTGGGCATTCTAACTATCCCTATTCAGGGCGACGCGTACACTGGTCCCGTCCAGGTCCAGGGTACGTGCCGCGTGGTCGCCGCTCGGCCAATCGGGGCCGAAGATCAGCGTCGTGGTCAGGGTCTCGCTCGCGATCCACTCGGCGTGCTCACGCAGCGCCGCGATTCTCGCCGGATCACCGTCCACCAGAAGACGAATACGATCACTAACTGCAAACCCCATCTCTCGACGGGTGCGCTGGACCTTGCTCACAAGCTCCCTCGCCAGTCCCTCGGAACGCAATTCAGTCGTCAGCTCGGGATCGATCGCGGCAAAACGTCCGTCCGCTTCCTGAACCACCAACTCGCCCGTGGCACGTCGCTGAATGGTAACCTCGTCGAGCCCTACCGGGTGGGTCTCGCCGTCCACGGTCACGTCCACCGTCCCGCCTCGTTCGACCACCTGGAGACTGTCACCGTCGAGCTCCGAGACTGCCCTGGCAGCCAACGGTGTCCGCGATCCGAACTTGATACCCAGCGCACGGAAATTCGGTCGTGCCGAGAGCGAGACCAGGCTATCGGCTGACGACGCCAGTTCCACTTCCTTCACGTTCAGCTCTTCACGGAGTAGCGGCAGCAGCTCGTGGATCACCGATGGGGTGGCTGGCGGTACCACGCACACGACCCTCGAGAGCGGCTGTCGCACCCGGATACCCGCCTCTTCCCGTGCAGCTCGCCCCAGGCGGGCCAGTTCCCGCACCTCCGCCATGGCTGCCTCCAGCGCCGGGTCGGCCAGCGGCGGGTGGGCTCGACGATAGCTCGCCAGATGCACAGATTTGCCGGTCAATTGCCGATGCATCCAGTCGGTAATGAATGGTGCGAGCGGCGCCAGGAGGCGGCAGGTGACCACCAGGACTTCGTGGAGCGTGGCGAAAGCCGCAGCATCCAGAATCCCGTCCGGAGACTGGAAACGCGACCGGTTCCGCCGCACGTACCAGTTGGAGACATCCTCGATGACAAAGGTCATCAGCAGGTTGGACGCCGCTGTCGCATCGAAGTCGCCGAGTAGCTCGTCGGCCTCGCGTTCCACGGTCGTCAACCTGGAGAGAATCCAGCGGTCGGCGAGCGGGCGCTCCTCGTACACCGGGGCGGAGTCCGAGGGCGACCAGCCGAAATTCGCGTACTGGGCAAAGATGCCGCTGTAGACGTTCCGCAGGGTGACGAGGAATCGACCGGCGGTCTCGCGCAGCGAATCCTCGTCGAAACGGCGCGGTACCCACACCTTGCTCGACGCCAACAGGAATAGCCGGACAGCGTCCACGCCGTGTCGCTCGATGACATCCCACGGATTCACGACATTTCCGCGGCTCTTGGACATCTTCTGGCCGTTCGCGTCCAGCACCATGTCATTGACGACCACGGTGCGGAATGGAGCCGCCTGCGGCAATGCCGGAGTGACACCGTCACCGACCGACGAGATCCCGCCATTACCCGGCAAAGCATCGCCAAGGCCGGTGGCGATGGCGAGCAGCGAGTAGAACCATCCGCGCGTCTGATCCACCCCCTCGGCAATGAAGTCGGCCGGATAGCGCTGCGGCAGCAACTCCACGTTCTCGAACGGATAGTGCCACTGCGCGAACGGCATCGAGCCGGAATCGAACCAGGCATCGATCACCTCCGGCACGCGGCGCATGGTACCAGTGCCCGATCGCGCCGGCCAGGTGTAGGCGTCGATGAACGGCTTGTGTGGATCGAAGTCCGGTCCGAGTTCCCGACCCACTCGCTGCGCCAGCTCGGCATAACTTCCAATGACCTCGACCTCGGTCGGGTCGGCATCGTTCACCCACACCGGCAACGGCGTGCCCCAGTAGCGATCGCGCGAGATCGCCCAGTCGATGTTGTTCACCAACCACTCGCCAAAGCGCCCCGAGCCCACCTCTGGCGGGTGCCAGTCGACGCGAGCATTGCGCGAGAGCATGCGATCACGATAAGCCGTGGTGCGCACGAACCAGGAAGTGCGAGCGTAGTAGAGTAGCGGTGTGCGACAACGCCAGCAGTGTGGGTAGCTGTGCGTCAGCGCGCCCGCCTTCCACAACGAACCGTGCTCGCGAAGGTAGTCGATGAGCGCTGGGTCAGCTTCCTTCACGAACTTTCCACCTACCCGAGGCATGGTTTCGGGAAAGCGTCCCCGGGCATCCACAGGTTGGAGGAAGGCGAGGCCGTGTCGGGTGCCCGCGGCATAGTCGTCGGCGCCGAATGCTGGTGCCATGTGCACCACGCCCGAGCCGTCGTCAGCGGAGACGAAACTCTCGCCGACGATCACCTCATGGTCGCCGTCGTCGAACGTCAGCCAGTCGATCGGGCGGCGGTAGCGCCACCCCACCATCTCGCTTCCCTCGCGCCGTGCGACCTCGGTCCACCGGTCGGCCCAGTCCAGGCCGAGCACTCCAGCCACGCGACTCTCGGCCAGCGTCAATGTGAATCCGCTGTCGCCGCTCTTCCGGCGCAACTCCACATAGACGAGCGACGGATTCACGGCCAGGGCAGTATTCGAGACGAGCGTCCACGGCGTCGTCGTCCAGACCAGGATCCGCCGTGTACTGCGCGGTCGGCCTTCGGCGTCCACACCCTGTTCCACCGGGCCGTCGTTGGTGAGCACGATGTCGAGCGCCACGTAGACGCTCGGATCCTCCACATCCTCATACCCCTGTGCTACCTCATGACTGCTGAGGGAGGTGCCGCAACGCGCGCAGTAGGGAAGGATCTTGTGGCCGCGATAGAGTAGCTCGCGCTGGTGGAGTGTGCTCAGTGCCCACCAGACGCTCTCGACGTAGTCGTTGGAGTAGGTGACGTACGGGTCGGAGTAGTCCAGCCAGTAGCCCATTCGCTCGCTCAGCCGCTCCCACTCGCCGCGGTAGGTGAAGACACTCTCGCGGCAGAGCCGGTTGAACTCCTCCACGCCCAGTCGCTCGATGTCCTGCTTGCCGCTGATGCCCAGTCGCTTCTCCACCTCGATCTCGACGGGCAGGCCATGCGTATCCCACCCCGCCTTGCGCGGGACAAGGTATCCGCGCATGGCGCGATGACGGCAGAACAGGTCCTTGATCGTGCGCGCGAAAACGTGATGGATCCCGGGCCTGCCATTGGCTGTCGGCGGACCCTCGAAGAAGACCCACGGTTCACCGCCGGCGCGCTCGCGCTGCAGTTGGGCGAACAGCTTCTCCGCTTCCCATGTGGCCTGGACTTCGCGCTCCAGCAGGTCGGGCGACTGATCTGCGCCCAGGATCGCGAAGCGCGCGCCGGCGCCTGCGGTCGGAGCCGCAGTCACCTCGTCATGGTTGTCGGCCGCGCCCGCCTCGGTGGTCGTCACGTCGGGATCCGGAGTCTGGTACAGGTCGTCGTTCAAAGTCGCTCCACTATGCCTTGCACGATCGTTGTGAGGGCAGGTTCGGCACCGGCGGCCACGGCCAGGATGTCCTCCAGTCGCGCCGGCACGAGGGCGTCGGGCAGGCATTGATCCGTGATGATGGAGAGGCCGACGACCCGCATCCCGCCGTGGACGGCAACGATCACCTCCGGAACGGTCGACATGCCTACCACATCGGCGCCCATCGTGCGGAGCATCCGGTACTCCGCGCGCGTCTCCAGGTTCGGCCCGACGACGGCTGCGTACACTCCTTCCCGCAATTCGATGCGACGACTCGCCGCCACGCCACGCGCAAGTTCCCGCAACCTCATGTCGTAGGGCTCCGACATGTCCGGAAACCGCGGTCCGAGGGCATCATCGTTGGGCCCCACCAGAGGACTGTCGCCGAGCAGGTTGATGTGGTCGGCTATCAGCATGACGTCCCCCGCCCTCCAGAGAGGGTGCAGCCCGCCACAGGCATTGGAGACTACGAGCGTGCCGGCGCCCAATGCCCGCAACACGCGCACCGGGAAAGTTGCCTGTTGCAGCGAATACCCTTCATAACGATGGAATCGCCCCTGCATGGCCACCACCGGTCGTCCTGCCAGTGTTCCACACAGCAGCCGACCGGCGTGGGACTCGACAGTGCTGGGCGGGAAACCGGGCAATTCAGCGTAAGGAACCGTCTCCTCCACCTCCAGGCAGGCAGCGAGACCGCCAAGACCGGTGCCGAGGATGATCGCGGCGATCGGCGTCCGCGACCAGCGCGTGCGCACTACTTCCGCGCAGGCATGAGCATTCTCGAACGTATGCGCCCAGGCCGGCGCAGTCTCATGCCGTCGGGGTACCGTGTCGACCGCCCTCACGGCTCCTCGACTCGTCCGAGCCAGGCCGGAGTCGGATAGCTCGGACGCGGGTCGCTCTCGTTCGTGCCCGCGGCAGCGTCCGCCGCAGCCTGCTCGGCGGCGTGTAGCTCGGCCAGTTGGCGTTCCAACAGGTGCCGGAGCTGCGACACGTTCGCCCGCCGCTGGCGCTCCAGCGATGCGACCTCCTCCTGCAGCCGACGCACTTCCCCCCGCGCGCCATCCACTATGCGGGCGCCCTCGCCTTCCGCCTCGCGCAGTATCAGTTGAGCCTCGCGTTCAGCCTGCGTGCGCATCTCGGAGCGAAGCTGCTGAGCCTGGACCAGCGCTTCATTCAGCGCCTTGTCACGGTCGCGAAAGGCACGCAACTGCTCGTGAAAACTGCGCGCCTTCGCCTCCAGGTCCTGGTTCAGCTTTGCCAGACGCTCGAGTTCGCCAGCCACCTGTTCGCGGAACTGGTCCACGCGAACCTTGTCGTAGCCGCGGAGGGCGCTGCCGAATTCATAGCGGCGAACATCGAGCGGGGTGAGGTGGAAGGCGTCGTCGTCGATCATCTGGCTCTCGCTCCGAACAGGTAGGTACCGAGGCGCACAATCGTAGCGCCCTCCTCCACCGCCACCTCGAAATCCTCCGACATGCCCATGGATAGCTGATGCGCCGGATGGCCCACCTCGCGGAGGATGGACGCAGCCTCGCGCGCACCACCGAATGTGGCCCGGAGCACCCCCTCGCTTGCACCGTACGGAGCCATCGTCATGACCCCGCAGATCCTTACCCCCGACATCCCGACCAGCCGTTCAGCCTCGGATCGAACCTCGTCTGGCGCGAGGCCGCCCTTGGTGTCCTCTCCAGCGACATTCACCTGAAGCAGCGCGTCGATCGCTCGCTCCCGCTGTCGACCAAACCTGTCGACGGCGTTCGCCAGCCGCTGGCTGTCGAGAGCGTGGAAGAGAGCGAACTGGTCGAGCGAACGCACCTTGTTGCGCTGCAGATGTCCGATCAGGTGCCAGCGCACGGGTACTTCCACCGCCTCCATCTTCGCAAGCGCTTCCTGCACCCTGTTCTCGCCGATGTCGTGAATACCCGCATTCCAGGCAGCCGCCACGGCGGCCGGACCATGAGTCTTGGTCACTGCCACCAAAGTTACGTCCTGGCCATGTCCGCCGCGGCCCACTGCCGCCGCCACGCGTCCACGCGCCTCGACCACCCGTTCGTCCATGTCGGGAAAAGGCATAACATGGATAATTACGGAAGGTTACATCGCGAATCAAGTAAGAACCTGACCGTGCTGTCGGCCCCCGGCCCTGCCCCGTCGGCTACCAGCCTGGCGCATTCCAGGAATGATCGCATCCGGCGCGCCGCCGGATTCGTGGACGGAGGCAGAGGTCCGCTTCGCGGAAGCTGACGGCGCACGAGGTTGACGGTCCTTGCCGCAGTGACGCCATCCAGGCTGGCGGTGCCCAGCGCCGGCGGTGTGCGACCATCTCCGGAACGTCGACCGTGATCGATTCGCAGGTTGACCACTCCGGCAGCCGCCCAGTCGCCGCCGACAGCCCCCAGCGTTCCTGCCCCGAGGAGCGCCGAGGCGGCGACCGGTCTGCCCTGTCGCCTCGCGGCCTCGGTTATCTGCTCTACTGCCGCCTCCTCCCCCTCCCACCTTCCTCGCTCTGCCGACGGCAGCAGTTGGTGGCGTCGAGCCAGTTCCGCACGGTACCAGCCTGCCGGCAGCATGGGTACCACGACGACCGTCACGTCTTCCCGCATTCCCTGTACGGCCTGGAGATACCACATCGGATAACTGTCCAGGTCGCCAGCCGTGAGAACGATGGCGCGTGGGGGAGAGGCATCGAGTAGCGCCCGGCCTACGTCGAGCGCAATGGTAGCGTCCGCCCCACGCCGCCGGTCCACGGCGCTCCAGTTGAGCACGATCGGCGACGCTACGACGATCACCGCCACGGCAACGGTCGCTGCTGGTCCGGGGAGTCCCGCGCCGATGCCACCGGTTCTCCTCCCGACGAGCTCCCGCAGGTGACGGGCGGCGGTGACAGCGCCAAAGCCGGCCCAGGCCCCCCAGAGCCAGAAGGCGAAGACAAAGAAATAGTCCCGTTCACGAGCCTCATGAGGCACTCCCTCGGCGAGCAATCCGTGGCCAATTGTTGGGCCGGCCCTGAGATTCAGGTAGAGCACCACACCGACTGTCGCCGTTGCCATGAACAGCACCAACGCTCGCCAACTTCGCCTGTCCAGCCGCCGGTGGCTGGACGCCCCGACAAGCCCCAGAATGGCGAACAGCGTGGTGACCACTGTGCGTCCCCAGTCTGGCAACGGGCCGGGGGCCAGGGCAAGGGCGAACTGCCAGTCCGCGTACTGCAGCAAGTTCCCGAACTGGAGCCAGAGCGGAGCCTGACGTGGCCAGAGCGAGGCCACTGAGTACTGGCGGCGAGCGACGACATCGATCAGGGCGGCGATCGAGCTCGGATTGCCTTCGTTCAGGAAAGGGTCGAACCGGGCCCGGATGATCAGAACGGCCAGTGCGCTCAGACCGAGGGCGGCGATGAGGAGCAGCCGTGTCAGGACGAACGAGCGTCGCCCGTGGACGTCCCTGTCTCCCTGGAATCGACGATACATGTCCAGTGCCGCTACGGCTGCGCCCGCGGCCACGAGCAGGGGGAGCCGGGCCGTACCGACGGCTGTTATGCCGAGCAGCACAGCAGACAGGGACAGGCCACGCCTGCCGCGCCAGCGACCGGTGCGGTCGGTGGACGCCAGCGCGATCGCTCCCGGGGCGGCAACGAGGGCAAACAGGTGCAACGGCACGGCCAGCGAGAACAGGTAGGCGACGAGCACGGTCCATCGCAGATCGTCTTCTCTCCCTGCCCTGTCGGCCGCAAGGAGCATGGCGGCAGCGAGCAGCAGCGCAACGGCATAGACCTCGGTCTCCGTTGCGTTCAACCAGACGGTGCTCCCCACTCCGGCGCTGATCCCGGCGGCAAGAGCCGCCACCGCACGTCCGCTCCACCTGGCCATCAGCGACGCCAACATCCCACACGCCGCCGCCGTAGCCACTGCCGACAGCATGTTCGCGGCCTGCGCCACGCCGAAGGGGGCCAGAACCAGGGTCCAGACACGGCCGATCGCGACGAACAGGGGTGTTCCGGGCGGATGCGGGATACCCAGAGTGTGGATCGCCGTTATGAGCTCCGCCGAGTCCCACAACGTCGCATCAGGGGCCAGGGTGAGCAGGTAGACGGCGAGCAGCACGAACACCGTCGCAGCACCACTCCAGCGCGCCGGAACTCCTTCCTGGCGCGACGGCCGCACGGGCTATACGGCGGCGGCGCCGATCGCCGGCTGCTCGGCCGTGGCGGGACGGGACAGTTTGCCGGCCAGGATATCCTTCACCTGCGACGCCGTCAGCGGACGCTCGAGCTCGCCCATGCTCGCCACGGAAATGGTTGCCGTCTCCTCCGAAACCACGATCACGAGCGCATCGGTCTCTTCCGACAGGCCGAGCGCCGCACGGTGGCGGGTGCCCAGGGAACGATCGGACATCTGTGCCTGTGACAGCGGAAGTATGCACCCGGCGCCTATGATCGTGTCCCCGCGGATTATGACAGCCCCGTCATGCAACGGTGAGTAGGGAGTGAAGATGGTCGTCAGCAGGTCGGCAGACACCTTGGCCTGCATTTCCGAACCAGACTGGACAAAGTCCCCCAGCCCGATCTCACGCTCCACTGCTATGATCGCGCCGATTCCTGACCGACTCAGCCGCTCCACCGCATCCGCCACCTCCTCGGCCACCTGACTCGTGTTCATCCGCTTGAAGAAACGCGTCACCCGGGACTGCCCCAGGTGGGCCAGGCCCGCACGCAACTCGGGCGCAAAGAGCACGACCGCCGCTATCGGGGCGAAGCTGAAGATGAAGTTCAGGATCGTCAGGATCACCGTCAACTTGGCGACCCAGGCGGCCACATAGACGAGCACGATCACCATGATGCCGACCAGCATCTGTACCGCGCGCGTCCCGTGGAGCAGGAGAAGCGCCCGGTAGAGTGCGTAGGCCACGATGCCGATCTCCAGGAGATCGCGCCAGCCCAGGTTCAGGAAACGGAACTGGTCGAAGATGCTCACGCCGCACGTCCAGACTGAAAGATGGCCCAGGCGACATCCAGCGCCTGACGTGCCGCGCGTACATCGTGCACGCGAAAGAGCGACGCGCCGAGGGCCAGCGCAGCAACGTTGGCCCCCGTGGTGCCATCAACTCGTTCGACGGCGGTTGTCACTCCGGTGATATCTCCTATGAAGCGTTTGCGCGACACACCCACCATCACAGGATATCCCCACGCGACCAGCGACGGCAGTCTCCCGAGTACGGCCAGGGAGTGCTCCGTGCGCTTGGCGAAGCCTATCCCGGGATCAACGACCATGCAGTTCCGGTTCACGCCTCCGCGTTCGGCGAGTTCCACCGACGCTCGCAGCTCGGCGTGCACGGCGGACACGGGATCGGCGCCGTAGATGGCGTGCTCGAAAGTGCCCATCTCGGCAACTCCGCCGCGGGAATGCATGAGGATCACGCCACATCGTGCGGCGGCACAGATAGCGGCCATCGTCGGATCGAGGCGCAAGCCGGAGACGTCGTTTATCGCGTCCACGCCGGCATCCAGCACCACCTCGGCCACCTCGCCCTGTACCGTATCCACGGACAGGAGTGCCTCCGGAAAGGCGTCTCGCAGACGCTTCACGACGGGAAGGATCCGACCCAGCTCCTCCGTCGCACTAACCGGCGTGGCGCCTTGCGGGCGCGTGGACTGGCCGCCGATATCCAGCATGTCGGCGCCATCGGCAAGCATCCGCGCACCCTGCTCGACGGCGGCATAGGGCGCGAGAAAGTGCCCGCCGTCGCTGAAACTATCGGGTGTGACGTTCAGGATGCCGACGACCGCCGGTCGATCGAGCACGAGCCGGCGATCGCGAAACTGCCAGACGGGCGGTACTTGCATCGGGGAGGCAACGGAGGTGGAGATGGTCAATAAACAACGTCGGGCGCCGGGAGGCCATCCTCCCGACGCCCGACGCGTGACATGTCACACCGAACCGCTTACGCCGGCGCGATTTCCGGCCCGCCCAGCAGGGGGGGAGTCGCGCGCCGCGGCTCCAGTGCCGGCGCCGGTGGAGCGGTACGGGTGGTCGGCGGCGACTGGCGCGGAGGAATGTCCTCGCCTCGCATGAGATAGCCGATGTCGTCGCGGCTCAGTGTCTCCCGCTCCAGCAACGACTGGGCAACCTTGTGAAGCAGGTCGATGTTGTCGGTCAGCACCGACTTCGCCCTCATGTATGCCTCATTGATTACCCGGGAGACCTCGGCATCCACCAGTTGCGCCGTCTTCTCGGAGACCTCGCGCCGGTTCTGCAGTTCACGGCCGAGGAATACCTCGTGCTCATTCTCGCCAACCAGCACGGGCCCGACCGCGTCGGAGAGCCCCCACTGGGAGACATATCGACGAGCTATGCCAGTGGCCTGCTGGATGTCGCTGGCGGCACCCGTGGTGACGTGCTCGCGGCCGAAGACGATCTCCTCCGCCACCCGTCCGCCGTAGGCCATTACCAGCCGGGCCTCGAGCTGCTCACGCGTTACCGACACCCGGTCATCCTCGGGCAGGGTGAAGGCCAGACCGAGAGCCCTGCCGCGGGGCACGATTGTCACCTTGTGCAGGGGATCATTCCCCTTGACCATCATCGCGCACACGGCGTGGCCGGCTTCGTGGTACGCCGTCAGGCGACGTTCAGCCTCGCGCATCACCAACGACTTGCGCTCGGCGCCGAGCATGACCTTGTCCTTGGCCTCCTCGAAATCGGCCATGTAGATCTTCTCATGACCGCGACGGGCGGCAAGCAGGGCGCCCTCGTTCACGAGGTTTGCCAGGTCGGCACCGGCCATTCCCGGCGTGCCGCGGGCGAGGGCGTTGACGTTCACGTCCTCGGCGATCGGCTTGTTGCGCAGGTGTACGCGCAGGATTCCCTCGCGCCCTCGCAGGTCCGGCGCATCGACGACGATCTGACGGTCGAAGCGGCCCGGGCGCAGCAATGCTGGATCGAGCACGTCCGGGCGGTTGGTGGCGGCAATGAGAATGACGCCCTCGTTCGACTCGAAACCGTCCATCTCCACGAGCAACTGGTTCAACGTCTGCTCGCGCTCATCGTGACCGCCGCCAAGCCCGGCTCCGCGATGGCGGCCGACGGCGTCGATCTCGTCGATGAAGATGATGCACGGTGCATTCGCCTTGCCCTGCTCGAAGAGGTCGCGAACACGGCTGGCGCCGACGCCGACGAACATCTCGACGAAATCGGATCCCGACATCGAGAAGAACGGGCGTGCGGCCTCTCCGGCGACAGCGCGGGCGAGGAGCGTCTTGCCGGTGCCTGGCGGCCCGACGAGCAGTGCACCCTTGGGCAGCCGTCCGCCCAGCTTGGTGAATTTCTGTGGATCCTTGAGGAACTCGATGATCTCTTCCAGCTCCTCCTTCGCCTCGTCGGCGCCGGCGACGTCCGCGAAGGTCACCTTGGGCGTGTCTCCGGTGAGCATCTTCGCCTTCGACTTGCCGAACGAGAAGGCCTTGTTGCCGCCAGCCTGCATCTGCTTGAAGAGGAAGATCCAGAAGCCGATGAGGAGGAGGTACGGCAGGATCCCGATGAGCATTCCGCCGATGGAGGTCCGGCGCTCGTCGCCAGCGATGTTGACACCCTTCTGGCGGAGTGCAGCCAGTTCATCGTCACCAGCCACAGTGGGGAAGGTGAAGTTGAACTTCTCCGTCTGCTTGCCGGTCACCGTGATGGGCTGTCGGAAGGTGCCGATCGCCGACTTTCCATCAGTGATGGTGATGGTCTTGATGTTGTCCGCTTCCAGTTCATGCCGGTAGCGGGAGTAGTCGATCTTCTCGGCCGAGGTCCCGGCGCCGCTGCGGAACTGCAGGAAGGCGACAGGGATCAGGATGACGAGGATCCAGAACGACAGATTCTTGGAGAGGCGGGTCCAGTTCGGACCCTTCTTCGGAGGCGTTGATGGCATGGGTACTCGCAGTTACTGCAGACTCGCGATGTAGGGCAGGTGCCGGAAGTTCTCGGCATGATCCAGCCCATAGCCGACGAGGAACTCGTGCGGCGCGTCAAAGCCGAGGAAGATCGGCTCGTGGTGCAGTTCGGTCGCGATGCGCTTGTGCAGGAGGGCGCAGATCTCCAGGGATCGTGGCTGGCGCTCGGAGAGGAGCGTCATGAGACGACTTAGGGTGAGGCCGGAGTCGATGATGTCTTCAACGAGGAGGATGTGCTTGCCCTCCAGGCGGGTTTCCGGATCGTAAAGAAGCCTGACGTTGCCGCTGGAAGCGGTATCGCTACCGTAGCTGGCAGCGACCAGGAAATCGACCTGGAGGGGGCGGCGAATCTGTCGCACGAGGTCGCTCAGGAAGATGAAACTTCCCTTGAGCAGGCCGAGCACGAGCAGCTTGCCGTCGGGATAGGCATCAGTGATTGCCTCGCCCAACTCACGCACGCGCGCGGCGATCGTGGCCTCGTCGAAAGCCACCCTACGCACCGCTCGGCCTTCCAGCCTCGGATCAGCGACGGATACGTTCACAAACGTAGAGCAGTTCCGGCCGACCGGGCCGGGCGGTCGCCGCAAGTCCGCGGCACACCCCTGGGATCCAGACAATCTCTTCAGCGACCAGTACCACCGGCCACCCCTCCCGCAACGGGCCCGGAATGCCCGCTTCAGCAAGGTAGCGTTTGACACGCCGTGGCGCTCCTGTCCGCGGGCTCAGCATCCGATCTCCTGGTTGCCAACTTCGGACCACCGCCGACGGAACAGTGGGAAGTGCCGCCCACCACGGATCCGAATTGTCCGGAAAGGCGTACTCCGCCTCCCCGGGCTTCACTACCCGGAAGCTGAAATCACCAACTATGCGATCGCCGTCCAGCACCCCTTCGTCCAGGAGCGACGGCCGGCGACGACGAATGACGAAGTTGTTGGTAGATGCCACGACTTCGGCTCCACCGGAGAGCGGAACGCGACCTACTGAGGTTGCACTGATAGTAAACGCGGCGAGACGACTGGTTCCACGCCGGTCCAGGCGGACTCCAGCGCGGCCGGCCAGTGCCGGCCAGAGCAAGGCCAGCTCCTCGGGAGAATACCCGACCAGGGAAGCCCTGGCAACGACGGTCGCACCGGTCTCATCGCGCCGGGCGCCCAACCCGTCCACGAACCGGTCCATCGCGCGGCGCCATTCGGCTGCCCGCCGGCCGATGGCGAGCAGCTCGTCGTCGATGCCTGGATGCAGCTCGCGGATCGCCGGCAGAAGATCGTGACGGATCCGGTTTCGCTGATGGTCGCGGCAGACGTTGGATGGATCGAGGACATGGGGAATACCGACTGCTTCCGCCCAGGCCGCGAGGACGGCCCGCTGGATGCCCAGCCAGGGGCGTCGGACAGGGGACGGGGCCAGCAGCGCTGCCAGACCACGCGGTCCGGCGCCGCGCAACAATCGCTGGACTACTGTCTCGACCTGATCGTCACGGGTATGCGCCGTGACCACGGTCGCCCGCCGTCGGGCGGCGACTCGTCGCAGGAAGCGCCAGCGCGCCGCACGCCAGGTGGCCTCGTTGCCGCTGCCCAGACGTGCGCGCCCGAGCACCACAGGCAGACCCAGCCGCCGCGCCTCACCCTGCACCAGAGCGGCCGCACGACGTGCCGCCGCTCCCGTACCATGGTCAAAGGTTGCAACTGTCACCGCCACCCGCGATGGTCGCCAGCGAGCCACCGCGTGGAGCAGCGTCATCGAGTCCAGGCCGCCGGAGACAGCCAGAACCAACCGACGCCGACCAACCAGGGAGCGCTCCAGCGCCCTTGTCAGTTGCGCCGGCACGGGCGCTTCGTCGCCAAGCAGCGTGCCGCCGGGCAGGACACTGGCCGGAGGTGAACCCTCTGTCCGGTCGGCACGGCACTCAGCGGTTGACGACGCGGCACGGAGGTCGCGGTTGGTTGTCGGACACATGCTGGAGACGATCACAAGGGGAGCGGCTTCACGCCACCTTCGCCAGCCCTCTGGAACCCGGACGGCTGGTCGCTTAAGTTAGCTCCGACCTTCCTAACTCACGCCGGGAGAGCCAAAGTGGAATCACATAGTGTTCTGGGAACGTTGTGGGCGGGACTGGGCATGGGCAGCTACTACATCGCCCTCATCTGGATCAACCTGCTGCTCGCGGCCTTCCTCACGCCGCTGATCATCATGCCGGCGACCCACCTGATGGATGCCGTGAGCGCCCGCCGGAAGCAGCGGCCGGCAGAGCGCTGACCGGAACGGCTCTACCCCGGCACACGGGCGGCAGACATGAAGTCTGCCGCCCGTCGTGCATTCAGGCGAGTCGTGGATCCTGCACTGCCACGGATATGCGCCCGCAATCGCAGCCTTCCGTCACCTGTTCGGGAGCGTCGACGCTGCCAGTGCACCGCCGAATCACCTCGCGAACGTTGCGCTGGGCAACCACGCTCCTCCTGGCGTTCCCCGTCGTCGGCACGCCGTACTCCCGCGCGACGGCGCAGTACCTCACCCGCCCCGAACTCGCCTGGCGCAGCCTGACAACCGAGCACTTCGAGTTCCACTACCCGGAGAAGATGACGATCTGGGCGAACGACGTGGCGAGCCGCATGGAAGCGATGCACGCCGCGGTCACCCAGCTCGTGGGATATGAGCCCGAGCGACGGGTCACGGTGCTGGTCGAGGATCCCAGCAATGTCTCCAATGGTTTCGCTCTCCCCTTCCGGGACTCGCCCACGATCTTTCTCTGGCCCACTCCGCCAGATCCCTCGGGCGGGCTGGCGCATTACCGGGATTGGGGCGAGATGCTGGCTGTGCACGAGTACGCCCATCTTGCCCATCTGCTGCGTCCATCGCGAAACCCCCGCCAGCGACTTCTCTGGCGCCTCCTGCCGGTGGAGCTGGGTCCCGTCGCGCGTCGCGCCCCGCGCTGGGTCTTCGAGGGTTACGCGACCTACGTGGAAGGGCTGCTCACAGGAAGCGGTCGACCGTCCGGCGTGGGTCGCGCCGCCGTACTACGCCAGTGGGCGCTGGAGGGTCAGCTCCCCACCTACGGCCAACTCGATGGCAGCGGCCGATACATGGGTGGCAGCATGGCCTATCTGGCCGGGTCGGCCTTTCTGGAGTGGCTGGTGGAGAGAGAGGGGCCGGAGAGCCTGACAGCTCTCTGGCGCCGCATGAGTGCTCGCGAGGACCGCGGCTTCGATGCCGCCTTCATCGGTGTCTACGGAGCAAGCCCGGCCGAACTCTACGGGCTCTTCACTGCCCAACTCACCAGTCGTGCGCTGGCCGTGGACGACTCCGTGCGCACTCGCGGAGTCTCTGCCGACACCCTCGTCCAGCGATTGGGCTGGAGCACCGGCGCCCCCGCCCTCTCTCCCGATGGAGCGCTGACGGCGATCGTGCTGCGAAGCCCCGATCGACCGTCGCGCCTGGTCATCTGGAACACCCGGGACTCGGTCGACACAGCGGCGGTTCGGAAGGCGCGACAGCGGGCGTTCGAGCGCGATCCCGAGGACGTCCCGGCCGTCCAGCGCCGGCCGCCCCCGAAGCAGGCCAGGCATACCCTGCACCCCGTCGCCGGCCGCGGCTACGATTCCCCGCGCTTCATGCCGGACGGCCAACGCCTGCTGGTCACGCGCTCAGTGCCCCAGGGCGACGGGAGTGAGCGCCCGGACATCTTCATCTGGTCATTCAGTACCGGAGAGGTGCGAAGGGTGACACGCGGTGCGGCGGTACGTGACCCCGATCCGGATCCGTCGGGCAACCAGGCCGCTGGCGTACGCTGCCTGGGGGGAATCTGCGACCTGGTTCGGGTAGACCTCGCCAGTGGGGCCGTGGCAGTGGTGGCCGCCGGCTCGCCTCGGCGCTCCTTCTACCGCCCGCGCTGGTCGCCGGACGGTCGCCAACTCCTGGTCAGCATTCATGAAGACGGGCGTTGGCGCACCGCTCTCGTGCCCGTCGGCGGCGGCACGCCCGTCTTTATCGGTGATGCGAGCGCCAGCCGCTACGGAGCCGACTTCGTGGACGACTCCACGATCGTCGCGACATCAGACGCCGGCGGCATCAGCCATCTGGAGTTGCTCTCGCTTCGTGGAGCGGAACCCAGACGTCTCACCCGCACGAGCGGCTCCCACATCCTTCCGGAGAGCTCGCCCCACGACAGGCAGGTGTACTTCCTGGCGCTTCACTCCCGCGGCTATGACCTGCGGCGGGTGGCCATCGATGCCTACCTTCCCCCCGCCACGCCGCTGGCCGCCGGAATGGCACTCTACCCTGCTCTTCCGCCGCCGCCGTCGACGCCTCCAGACAGTTTCGACCCGGCCGCCCCGCCCGCCGACCGGCCCTACGGACTGGGCCCTCGCCATCACCGTCTGCTGCCGGGACTCATGGCCGGCGCCGAGGGAATGGTGGGCAGTCTGGTGCTGAACGGCATCGACCCGGTCGGACGATTCTCATGGCTGCTGCGTGGAGCCGCCGGTTCGGAGTCCGATTGGCGGGGCGGCTCGCTGGACGCCGAGGTCAGGGCCTGGCCGCTGGCCTTGCGCGCATCTGTCTTCAGCGCGCGCCATCAGCCAACTGTCGGGCGCGAAGGAGCCATCACGACGGCCACGACCGGCCGTGCACTGGACGCACGCTACGCCGGCGGCCTCGTCAGTGCTGCCATGTCCAGGGACTACGGCACGGTAGGCTTCAGCGGCCGGCTGGGAGTATCGCTGGGCCACCTGGAACAGCTCCGCGGCAGCAATGTTGCAATCTCTGACTCGGACCCGATGGACGGCCAGCGCAATCTTGCGCTTGCTGAACTGACGGCCGGGGCCAGGTGGGACGGGGATCGACGGTTCGTTGTACCTCGCCTGAGCTTTCGGGGCGCTACCGGGCGCACCGGCCGCTCTACCTGGACCCGCGGAACGGCGATGGTCACCATCGATGCAGCGATGCACGGGCTCGGCGGACGTGCCACGGTGCGATATGGCGCCGTCAGCGACGGCGCCCCGACCTATGAGCGGCTGGTCGTGGGTGGGCTGCCATCGCCGGTCATTGACGGCTTCCTGCTCGATCAGCGGTGGGCGGCGCCAGCGCTACCTGTCGCCGTGGCAACTGGCAACCGGGCGATCTCGTACCGCGTGGAGAGTTCAGTGCGCGGCCTCCGCCCCTTCATCTGGGGAGGAGCAGCCGGCGACGGCCCGTGGCAATGGCACCGGGCGGCAGGACTGGAGTACGTGTTCAACGTTGGCCCACTGGCCTTTGTCGGATTGCCAGCGGTGCATGTGGTGGGCGGTGCAGCACGCTCGCTGGACGCTCCTTTCGAGCGTACTCGTGCCTACCTCACGATCGGCTACTCGCCTTGAAGTTCGGCATGGAGTGCCGCGACGAACTGTCGGCGCGAGGCATCGAGATGTTACGCAGCAGATCTTTCGAGCGACATGTCGCCGGAGATCGCATTGAACGATTCATTCTTGAGAGGTGAGATGGATGGCCACCACAACTGTTGCTGACGTGCGCGGTACAGTCCTTGTCCTGGTAGCTGACGACTACGAGGACCTGGAGGTCTGGTATCCCAAGCTTCGCCTGGAGGAAGCCGGCTACGAGGTGAAACTGGCCGGACTGGGCGCTACCAAGTACCACGGCAAGCACGGCTACCCCTGCACGGTGGACGGCGACGTCGGCGATTTCCCCGCGTCCACCCTGAGCGGGGTGCTGGCTCCGGGCGGCTGGGCGCCCGACAAACTGCGGCGTGATGCCACCGTATTGGACCTCGTGAGAGAGCTGCACGAGGCTGGGAGGATGGTCGCAACCATCTGTCACGGGCCGTGGATCCTCATCTCCGCCGGGATCCTGCACGGTCGTACGCTCACTTCCTCCGTCGGTATCCGGGACGATGTGACCAACGCCGGCGCCGTCTGGGTGGACCGGCCAGTAGCGGTGGACGGCAACATCGTCAGCTCGCGAATGCCCGCCGACCTTCCCGAGTTCGGCGTCGCCATGATCGACCTGCTCGCCGGCCTGCAAGTCGCACGATGATGGACCTGGCCCGCGTGGATCGGCCTGACGAACCAACCGGGCGCAGCCGGTCCAGCCTGGCCAGGATCCATGTCAGGTCCACCACCCGGCTCCGGTAGCGGAGGAGGGGGCATGGGTGGCGGGCCCCGGCCGAGGTCGCTCCCGGAATCGTCATGGCGTGACCGGTTGTCGGCGCTACGTTACGTGCCGGCCCTGCTCGAGCTGGTCTGGAGCACCCACCGCGCGTACACCGCCATCATGGTCGTACTGCGGGTGTCGCGTGCCTTCGTGCCTCTGGCGACGCTCTGGATCGGCAAGCTGATCATCGACCTCGTAATCGCCGCTGCGACCTCGAGCCCGGATTGGACGCGACTCTGGGAGCTGGTGGCGATGGAGGTCGCCGTCGTCCTGGTCGGCGAGGCGCTGGCCCGGGCCTCCCAGTTGGTGGAGAGCCTGCTCGGCGACCTCTTCTCCAACAGCGTGAGCGTCCGCCTGATGGAGCATGCGGCGACGTTGGACCTGGTGCAATTCGAGGATCCGGCGTTCTACGACCATCTCGAACGGGCACGCCGACAGACCGTTGGAAGGATCGGCCTCCTCGCGCAGTTGCTGGGTATGGTGCAGGATGTTCTGACGCTCATCACCCTATCGGGCGCCCTCGTCGTGTACGCGCCGTGGCTGCTCGTGCTCCTCGTGGTCGCCGTGGTGCCGAGCTTCCTGGGCGAGACTCACTTCGCATCTCTCGGCTACTCGCTCCTCTTCCGGCGGACTCCGGAGCGCCGACAGTTGGACTACCTGCGGCTGGTAGGAGCGAGTGATCGCACGGCCAAGGAGGTGCAGCTCTTCGGGCTGGCTGGCTGGCTCACGGATAGGTACCGCCTGTTGTCCGACCGATTCTACGAGGAGAACAAGGCGCTCAGCATCCGTCGTGCCGTGGTGAGCATGGCCCTGTCGCTGCTTGGTACGGCCGCCTACTACGCCGCCTACGCCCTGGTCCTCGCCGATGCCGTGCGCGGCCTGATCACGGTCGGCACGCTCACCTTCCTCGCTGGCGCATTCTCGCGCAGCCGCGACCTCGTGCAGCGACTGCTGTCCAGCGCCACCGACATCTTCGAGCAGGCACTCTACCTGCGCGATCTCTTCCTCTTCTTCGAGATGAAGCCGTCGATCGTGAGCGGGCCGCGCAGGCTTCCGGTTCCCCGGCCCATCCGGGAAGGATTCGTCTTCGATGACGTCGGGTTCCGCTATCCGGGCAGCGAGCGGTGGGCCGTGCGTCATGTGAACTTCACGCTCCATCCTGGCGAACGACTGGCACTGGTCGGCGAGAACGGCGCAGGCAAGACGACGATCACCAAGCTGGTCGGTCGTCTCTACGACGTCACCGAAGGCCGCATCCTGCTGGACGGCGTGGACCTGCGCGAGTATGACCTGGCTGACCTGCGGGCTTCGATAGCCGTCATCTTCCAGGACTTCGTCCGTTACGACCTTGCGTTCGATGAGAACGTTGCCGTGGGCCAGATGGACTCGGTGCGCGAGTACTTCGACACGCGCGAGGCGGCCGCATACGAGCACGCCGAGGCGACGGGTACACCGGCTGACGAGGCAGCTATCCAGAGCGACGCCGAGACGCCGGAGCGGATCGTCACCGCTGCCGAGCAGTCGCTGGCATCGCTCCTCCTGCCGCGCTTTGCTGATGGCTACCGACAGATGCTCGGCCGCCGCTTCGAACGCGGTGTGGACCTCTCCGGTGGAGAGTGGCAGAAGGTTGCGCTGGCCCGTGCCTACATGCGGGAAGCCCAACTTCTGGTGCTCGACGAACCCACCGCCGCACTCGATGCGCGGGCCGAGTTCGAGGTCTTCGCGCGTTTCTCCGAGCTCATGCAGGGGCGGATGGCGATCCTCATCTCACACCGCTTCTCCACCGTCCGCATGGCCGACCGCATAGTCGTGCTCCGCGACGGACGGGTCCTTGAGGAAGGCACACACGAGGAGCTGCTGACGCATGAAGGAGGGCTCTACGCGGAACTGTTCGAGATGCAGGCCGCCGGCTACCGCTGATGCAGCCTGGACGTGCGAGCTGCGTCATCGTTCGTCGGCCACCGGCAGCGACACGTAGAGGCGTCCACGCCACTGGCGCGGTCGGCGCAGACTGGAGATGAGAATTCGTAGAGCGGCAAGAGGATCAGCCAGGGGTGAGAGCCAGAAGGTGATGCCTCGCTTCTCGTAGGAGCGGGCCAGCGCGACGTTCATGGCGATACGGATGCCGAACAGCGACGCGTTGACGACGAGTAGCGCTGCCTGCGCCGCGGTCAGCGGTTGTCCACGCATCGTGGCCCATGCCAGATGGATCAGCAGCGGGACCGGCAGGCCCATCACGAGAAGGAGGTAGACGACGTCTGCAGCCTGTCGCCGCGGCGTGGTGCCGTCCTTCAGATCCAGCGACCGACCCCATTCCCGCCACGCCTCGCTGGCTGAACTGTAGGCGTGCACATCGAACAGTCGGCTCCCATCCATGAACCCCACTCGCACCCCGCGGCGCGCGAGGTGCCTGGCAAGGGTGACGTCATCGCAGAAGGAAGCGCGCGCCGGCTCGTAGCCACCCTCGCGCAGCAGCACTTCCCGGCGGGCCAGGAAGCACTGCCCGTTCGCCATCACTCGCATCGGATCGGTGTCGGCCTTCGTCTCGCCGACAGCACCCACGCGGTAGACCAGCGTGGAGAGGAGTGCTGGCTGCAGCCAGCGCTCGGCGGCAGTCTGACCGGCGAACCGCGGTGCGAGGGAGAGCACATCATAGCCAGCCTCCTCGGCGGCGGCGACCACGCCTCCGGCCAGACCTGGACGCGGTACCGTATCGGCGTCGACTCCCAGCACCCAGCTTCCTCGCGCCTCACGCAGTCCGCACTCCAGCGCCCAAACCTTCCCAACCCAGCCGGCCGGAAGTGGACCGTCATCGATCAATCGCACACGTGAGTCCAGGGCCGCCGCCTCGGCGATTATCTCCCGCGTGCCGTCGCTGCTTCTGCTGTCCACCACCAGTATCTCGCCCACCTCCGGTCCCTGCGCCATCAGGCCGTCGAGGCACCGGCCAACGCGGTGCGCCTCATCGAGCGTCGTGAGGACCACGCTGATGCTCCCCGAAGCGGCGGACCCGGGCGCCACGGGCGGTCGGCGTCGACGACCCGGCAACAGTCGGGATATCAGGACGAGAAGAGCCGCGCCCTGGACTGCGGCGACGAGCGAGATGGACATCGGGATGGCTCCGATGAAGGTGGACGAGCACTCGCGATCAGGAATTTACAGCATGGAATGGCTCGCCGCCGTGACAGAATGCGACCTGGGCGATAACTTCTGCTCCGCCAACATGTATCCCATCCACCCCCGGTTCGATTCCGGAGCATACTACAGAGAGGCAGAATGCCAGCCGACGTGATCGACTATCGCCTCATTGGCGACGACCTCCAGGCAGTAGTGGTGACCCTCGACCCGCAGGAGGCCGTGATCGCGGAGGCAGGTGGAATGATGTACATGCAGGACGGTATCCGCATGGCCACCACGCTCGACACCACCGGGCGTGGCGGCGGGGTGTTCGACAAGCTTCTCGGTGCCGGAAAGCGTATTCTCACAGGTGAATCGTTCTTCATCACGATGTTCGCCAACGAGTCGTCACAGCGCCGCGATGTGGCGTTCGCTGCACCGTTCCCGGGCAAGATCATGCCGATCGACCTGGATGATTGGGGCGGCACCCTGATGGCTCAGAAGAACGCGTTTCTCTGTGCCGCTCGCGGCGTGGACATCGGAATCGCCTTCACGAGAAAGATCGGCGCCGGTTTCTTTGGCGGTGAGGGCTTCATACTGCAGAAACTCACCGGCGACGGCCTCGTCTTCCTGCATGCCTGCGGGTCGCTGGAAACTCTGACTCTCCGCGCCGGCGAATCGCTGCGCGTCGACACCGGCTGCCTGGTCGCCTTCGAGCAGTCTGTCGGCTACGACATCCAGTTGGTGCCGGGCGTGAAGACAGCACTGTTCGGAGGCGAGGGGCTGTTCTTCGTGCATCTCACCGGGCCCGGCCGTGTCGTGCTCCAGACACTGCCCTTCTCCCGACTGGCTGACCGCATAATCGCGGCTGCTCCCAGCCTTGGTGGCAAGCGTCGCGGTGAGGGAAGTGTGCTCGGTGCGCTGGGCGGTCTGCTGGACGGCGATCGCTGATCGGCGGTACCAGCCCGGGGAGAGCCGTCATGGAGGGCTCCAACTCCGGCTGGCAGATCAGACTGCAGTGTCGCCGTCGCTCGCGAGCCAGGCGTCAGCCGTCCTCGGGCGCCACGGCTCGTCGGGTTTCCTCTCGCACGACAGGAATGTGCATCTGACCGGCGCCAAGCTCACCCACGATTTCCGGGTTGACGTCGCGCTCCGTCATCGCTCCACCCACACCCAGCAGGTAGCTGAAGTCCCTGTCCTCGTCGTTGGCGCGACGGGACGCGAGCATCCTGCGTTCGTCGAAGTGCTCGTGGTCGTAGAACGCGTCAGAACTTCCTTCCGTCGATTGCGCCTGCACACGACGAGCCGACTCCTGGGCCGCCTCTTCGGCGACGAGATCCATCGGTAGCTCCAGGGCGCCGAGTACACTGCGGCGCAACTGGATCTCGTAACTGCGGGTCAGGGTGCCGCCGGTATACGCGGCAAGTTTGCGCACGTTCCCGGAGGTAACCGTCAGCACCCGCACGATGTCCTCGGACGCATCCACCGAAGCGAGGCCGACCGGGACCAGCACGCGGTGGCCGGCGCGGTCGGCGAACGCTGGGGACAGGTCCAGTTCCAGGTAGCGGACGCGTCCGGCGGAACGGTCCACGATCAGGTCGCGTACCTTGCCCACCACCTCGCCATCCGCCGCTTCAACGTTCCAACCGCGTACGTCCGGCAGGCGCGCGTCCAGCTCGTATTCGGGCGCTTCCGAGAGCGGAACCAGCAGCATCTTCTCGTCGCTCATCCATCCTCCAGTTGCAGCAGCGCGTGGCGCGCTCGGTGACGTCGGAACGGCCATCGGCCGCCGTCGGAGTGACGAAGGCGACACAGGGCAAGAAGCATGCGCTGCAACGGGACTCTTCCCAGGGGATCAGCCTGCATGCAGCCGGTCGGCTGGCCTCTGCCTTGCATTTCTGGCAACCACACCCGGCGGAGTGCTCATACTTCGAACAGGAGCCTTCATCATGACCGAGATTGAACGCACTGCTGACGGTTCGAAGACCGAAAGCAAGCCCGATCCGCGCGATTGGAGCACCGATGATGCCTTCTGGCAGGCGAGTTACATATCGCGCCCGTATGCGAGCGACGACCGGCCCTACGAGTATTATCGACCAGCCTACCGCTACGGTCACGAATCAGCCAAGAAGGACAGCAGCCGCCAGTGGAAGGAAGCGGAGAACGATCTTCGCGCGGGCTGGGATCGTTACGAGCACAGGGGCGCGTCCGACAGGTCGACCTGGGAAGAGATCAAGGACGCTGCCAAAGACGCCTGGGACCGTGTACGCGGTCACGGTGATCCGCACCGAGACGATCGCTCGTGATCCGGGCCTGACGAACCGCTCGCCGGCTCAACCGAAGCCACTCAGTGTGCCGCAGGGTGGATGTGGCGACGGAAGTCGGCGGGAGGGTTGGGCCTTCCGGTGATGCAGCCCCTCCGACAGATGAAGCCGGAGTGACCGCCAGCGACGGCTCACTCCGGCTTCAATCACATCCGGCCATTGAGGTTGTGCTACTCTGGCGGCATGGGCCGCATCTGCAGCGGCGCAACGTTCGCCGCCCTCAGCGGCACCTCGATGGTCGCGCGGTCGCCGACGATCACTACCGCCATGTGCTCCGGGTCCACATAGCGACGTGCTACCCGTTCGACGTCCGCCTGGGTGACCGCGCCGATGCGCTGTGAGTACGTGGTGTAGTAGTCCAGCGGCAGGTCGTAGAGAGCGATCGGAACGAGTTGACCCGCGATGTCACGTGTAGTCTCGAAGGCGCCTGGTAGCTGGAGCTGGAGAAAGCTCTTCGCCTGTTCCAGTTCCGCCATCGGCACCACCTCGCGTATGGCGCGCAGTTCGCGGAAGAACTCGATCAATGCCGAGTCTGTCTTCGCCGCCACGACCTCCGCCGATGCCCTGAAAGGCCCGGCCGACCGGCGCATCGCGAAGCCGGAACCTGCGCCATACGTATAGCCGTGTGTCTCGCGCAGGTTCTGGTTCAATCGGCTGGTGAAGGAGCCGCCAAGGATGTTGTTCATCACGAGGAGCGGGAAGTAATCCGGCGTACTTCGGGCCACCCCGACCGAGCCCACCCTTACCGATGACTGCGCGGCTCCCGGCTTGTCGATCACATAGACGCGTGTGGCCACGGTAGTACCTGCCGGCCCGAACTGCGGCGCCATGACCGGCCCGGGCTCCCAGGCACCGAACAACCGCTCGGCCCGACGTACGAAGTCGTCCACCGACACATCGCCCACCACAATCATCGTCGCGTTGTTCGGGCGGTAGAAGTTGTCGTAGAAACTCCTGATGTCGGCGCGCGTGATGGCCTTCGTGGTGGTCTCGGTTCCCGTCAGGGGACGGCCATACGGGTGGCTATCTCCATACAGCACTTCCGGGAACACCAGGTCTGCAATGGCCGGCCCGCGATCGCGCAACTGGATCAGCGAGGTCAACCTGTCCTCCCGCAGCCTCTCCAACTCGGCGCCTGGAAAGGTGGGTCGGAGAGCGATGTCAGCAAGCAGTGCCAGAGCGCTGTCCAGCCGTGCCGTGGGGGCGTGCAGCGACAGCATGGAGAGATCGAAGCTGCTGCTGGCGCCAAGGCTGACGCCCAGGAATGCAGCCTGATCGGCAATGGAGAGCGCGTCGCGGTCGGCCGCCCCCTCATCGAGCAATCCAGCGGTGAGTGTCGCGAGCCCCAACCTGTCCTGTGGATCCATCTCCGCGCCGCTACGGACAACGAGCCGCACGTCCACGAGGGGCATCTCGTGGTGCTCCACGACAAGCAGCCTCAGGCCATTGGCGAGCTTGCGCTCGATCACCGGTGGAACCGTGAGAGGCTTCACCGGGCCAAGCGCCGGCGGTGACGTCGGGAAACCCTCGGCCGGCGACGCCGTCGGCGCGGCTGCGGTGACCGCGACGCGTGGAGTGGTTGCGGCGGTGTCGGCGCGCGCCGAGCTGTCGCGCCCGGGCGCTGGCGTTGTCCTGACTACTGGCGCGGGAGCCGCCTGCGGCGAACTGGCGCAGCCAGAGGCGAGAAGGGCGACGGCGAGCACGGCCAGGCGGCCCGGCCTCGTATGGAGAGCGTTCACTGGTTCACCCCCGTCACCATCAATTCGCGCTTGCCCATCGGCACCACGGTGAGCGTCACACGTGGCCTGCCCAGGTACTCCCGCGCCACGCGCTGGACATCCGCCGCCGTGGCCTGCTCGTAGCGCGCCATGTCCTGGCGTGAATAGTCGGGCGTACCGGCAAAGTAATTGTAGAGGTTGAGCTGATCCGCCTTCCCGAGCACGCTGGCCAGGCGATCGAGCATGCGCGCCTGGAAACTGTTGCGCGCCCGCTCCATCTCGCGCGGTGTGACGCCCTCGCGCTGAACCCGATCCAATTCCTCGTTCACCAGCCGCTGCATCTCGGACGGCGACTGGCCGGGCTTGGGCGTCACGACGATCTGGAACATTCCGTCCAGCTTGCCACCCCAGTTGTACGCGCTCACGTCCCGGGCGACCTGCAGTTCGTACACCAGCCGCTTGTAGAGGCGGGAGTTCTTGTCACCGGCCAGTACGTAGGCCAGCAGATCGAGCGGTGCCTCGTCCGCGGCAAAGGCCTTCACGGCGTGCCAGGTATCGTAGACACGCGGTAGCTGGACGCGGTCCTCCAGTACCAGGAAGGTGTCGCGCGGGACGACGAAGGACGGCGCCACTGGTCGCGGCGGCATCTGCGGTCCGTGCGGGATGCCGCCGAAGTACTGCCGGACCCACGCCCTGACCGAATCGGGGTCGAAGTCTCCAGCGATCGCGATCGTGGCGTTGTTGGGCGCGTAGTAGGTGCGGAAGAACTGCTGGACATCAGCCAGCGAGGCCGCGCTGAGATCGTCCATGGAGCCTATGACGTCCCAGGAATACGGATGACCGGGCGGAAAGAGCGCGGCGTAGATCATCCCGTCGGCCAGGCCGTACGGGGCATTGTCCACGCGCTGTCGCCGCTCATTCTTCACCACGTCGCGCTGCAGGTCCACCTTGGCCTGGTCCATCGTCGGCAACAGGTGGCCCATGCGGTCGGCTTCCAGCCAGAGGGCGAGCGGAAGGGCATTGGACGGTAGCCACTCGTAATAGTTGGTCCGATCCTGTGTGGTCGACCCGTTGTTCTGACCTCCGGCGGCCTCCAGCCACTGGTCAAAAGCCCCTACCGGCACGTGCTCCGAACCCATGAACATGACGTGCTCGAAGAGATGCGCGAATCCGGTTCGACCGGGTTTCTCGTCGCCCGAGCCGACATGATACCAGACATTGACCGCGACGAGGGGCACGGAGTGATCCTCGTGGAGGATCACCTGAAGCCCGTTGGACAGGGTGAACGACTCGTACGGAATCGCCGGCACGCCCTGGGCGTTCAGGGCGGTCGGGGCAGCGGCTGGGACGCCGAGCACGACTGCCGTTGCGACTGCGGCGAGCACGACCTTCGAACTTCGCAAACTCACGATGCCCCCATGTTTCGCGGCTGTCCCTGGTCAGTCTGCGCGGCGCGACCGGATGACAACAATCAATCAGACGGCTCCGGTCGGCCACAAACGAAATACGCACCGCTGGGGCGGTGCGTCATCACGGCATCGGGGACCACGGCGAGTGCCGGGCTCCCGAAGCCCTCCACGGCGTCAGAGTTCTATTGCACGGCGTGGTGTGAAACTCCGCGGCGAGATTTCTACTCGCGAGATGGTGCCCAGTTCCAGAGTACGGAACTCGTTGCGGAGATAACTGAAGGCATGCAACACTCCGTCCTGGATCGAATACGGCTCCAACTCCCGCTCGTATTGCGTCCCGGGCGCAGACTCGAACCGCACCAGTACCCGGCGCTGCTCGCGGCCAGCCTCTCGAATAAGTTGCTCGAACTCAGGCATATGACCTCCTGACGTTGAGGGTGGTCGTGGCGACGCCGAATGGCGCCATGAGATTTCGTGCTGTCCTACCTCCCGGCCGTGCTCGAGACGGCACAGTGCAGCGCCAGGGGCGCGCACAGGGTTGACGGGTCTACTACTGCCCAGGTCGCTTCCGGACACGGTGCCCGACGACCATGATATACATCACAAATTACCTCGCCATACACGAACGCTGCAAGAGGGACCCCTCGACGAATGTGTCAGATAAGTGCCTCTCCCTTCGCGCGTCTCGAGACGGGAATTCCAACCAGCTTCAGCCATCTGGTAGCTGCGAAGATGGACGCGCACACAGATGCAGAGGCAGCTGCGAGAGTGGCGGCAGATGTGGATGCGCCGCTACGTGCACAGGTAGATACGCAGACGGACGCGGCCCCCGCGTCGTGTAACGCGGGGGCCGCTGCCCGTAGCCGGATCGAGACGGTGCCCGAACCGGAGTTCGCTCTACCGTACCGCGATCAGGCGACCGCTTGCCCAGCTCGAACCGGCATGGGGACTGAGACCTCTAGACAATAGGATCACCTCCTGGATGCAGGGTTGGACATCGGGCAGGAACAGTCGCAACAGAGCAACCAGAAGTGCCTTCGCCCCGCCACGACCGCGACGTATACCCCACCACGCTCTCACGGTTCCGCCTCCTCGCTCCAGAGCTCCGGCTCCGGTGACAGCGCCCCCGCACCACGCTACCTTCTGCCAGCCACAGCGGCTTCGGATCTGTCCTGACGGCCTCGCCTGACCCCTCTTCCCGCTCATAGACCCGCTTCCATGCCAGGTACGGAGCAGCTCGCCTTCGCCCTTCTCGCCTTCACGTCACTCCTGGCGATCGTGAATCCGATCAGCGCGATACCGATCTACCTATCCCTCACGAGTACCCTGCCCGTCCAGCGACGGCGTGCCACACTCCGCCGAGCGACCATTACCGGCGCGATCGTGCTGATCGTTTTTGGCCTGTTGGGAACGTGGATTCTCCGCTTCTTCGGGATCACGACCGATGCCTTCCGGATCACGGGCGGATTGCTCTTCCTGGGCATCGGCTCCGACATGCTCGCCGCCCGCCGCTCGCGCGTGAAGACAACGGCACTCGAGGAAGAGGAAGCCGAACACTTCGACGATGTCGGCATCATCCCGCTCGGCCTTCCCACCCTTGCCGGCCCCGGAGCAATCACGACGGTCGTCGCCCTGGTGGCGCAGGCCCGCACGCCGGTCGAGCGTGGCTCCGTCTACCTCGGCATACTCGGAGTGATGGCGATCGCCTGGATCATTCTCAGCATAGCCCCATTGCTGCTGAAGCGCTTCGGCAACACCGGCCTCAATGTCCTCACGCGGGTCATGGGCCTGCTCGTGATGGTGATCGGCATGCAGTTCATCATCAACGGTACGGTCAACGTGCTCAACGGGGTCATCAATCCGGGCTGACCGACGTTATCGGCACGCGGCCCACCCGTCTCGACAGCCAGTTCAACAGTCGCGGCCCGGCTAGCCTGATCACCAGGGCGACGGCGAGAAAACGCAGGCCCCGCCCCACGAGCAGTGCCGGCGCGAACTGCCAGGCCGGCACACCAAAAGCTCCGGCGGCCAGACAGATGGCCTTGGTGGAGAGGGGCGATATCGTACTCAGGAGAACGAGTTGCCAACCGTGGCGAGCAAAGGCCGCCCGGCTCGCATCCAGCCTCGCCGGGCTCACCCCCATCAGTTCCAACAGCGGCCTCCCCAACTGATCGAACGATGTGAGACCGATCGTGTAGGCGATCAGGCCGCCCGCCGTAGCGCCAAGTGTCGCCCATGCCGCCAGCCGGAAAACCCTGCCCGGGTCGGCGATGCCGAGCGGGATGAGAACAGCGTCCGAGGGACCTGGCACTACTGAACCCTGAAGCAGTCCCCAGCCAGCGACCGCTGCCCCGCCCCAGCCAGATTCCGCCCACCGGTGGCAGCGAGCCAGTATCCGGTAGACGAAACGCGACAGCCGGCCACCGCTGCCTTCGTGGTCGCCGCCAGCCACGGCGGGAACGGTTACGTCACCGCCACCGCGATCGGTTCTCCCCTGGTCCTCCTTCCCGTCGTTCATGGGCTGGCCGGGCATCCTTCACCACCGCGCCCCCGGTCAGCGACCCTGATAGGTGATCCGGAAGATGGTTCCTCCCTTGTCGTCGGACACATAGATCGCTCCGTCAGGCCCCTCGGCCAGCCCGGTCGGGCGGTGCACGGCCCCGGAAGGCGTAACCGTGGCGCCGGCAAAGCCGTCGGCGAAGATCTCATAGGCGCCGCTGGGCCGACCGTCACGCATTGGCTGGAAGACCACGTTGTAGCCACCCTGGGCAAGCGGAGCACGGTTCCACGAACCGTGGAACGCGATGAAGACACCTTCCCTGTACCGCGCAGGAAACTGGGAGCCGGTATAGAACAGCAGCGCCATCGGCGCCCAGTGGGCCGGGAATGCCGTCACCGGACCCTTCATCTGGGCGCAGCGACCGATCGCCTTCCCGCCGTCGCCGCCGTACTCCGGAGCAAGTACCATCTTCTTCTGGTTCATGTCGAAGTAACAGTAGGGCCAGCCAAAATCGTCGTTCCGGTTCACCCGCAACAGTTCCTCACCAGGATTCTCGGCGCTCTGCTGTTCGGTATACAGATCGCCCCAATTCTGGAACAACTGATCACGCCCATGTTGCACCACCCAGAGTTGGCCGTCGGGGGCCCTTTCCAGGGCGACAGCGTTTCGGATCCCGGCTGCATAGTGCTCTCCATCTTCCACCTTCTGGCCAGGTCGGTCGGCCTCGAAACGCCAGAGCCCGGCGCGCACATCGCGCTCGATACAGGGATCCACGCCCGGCGAACCCTTCCCGCGGTCTCTCTCCTGACAGGAGTTGGTGCGTGAGCCGAAGTTCACGATCATCCCGCCACGGCCGTCGAGGACGAAATTCCGCGCTGCATGCCCGCCCGTCGGCAGGCCGCTGACTATCGTGTCCGGGCTGCCGCTGGGCTCTAGTGCCGTCGAGGGAAGCGGGTATCGGATTATCGACTGCCTGGCATCCACGTAGAGATGTCCGTCGGCAAGCCGGATTCCAGTGCCGCCTAGTGGGCCGAAGAGTTCACGTACATCGGCCCTGCCGTCCCCATTGGTATCGCGCATGGCGACCACGCCAGGCTGGCCATTCGGACCGGTCTGCCGGACGACGAACACGGCGCCGTCCTCGCGAACCGTCAGGTGACGCGGGCCGCCCAGACTATCGGCGAAGATCGCTGCGCAGAAGCCCGCTGGCAGTTTCAGCCCTGGATCGCTGGGGCATGGCTGCGCAGCATCCGCTCCTGCCGTCTCAAGGGCGACGTCACCGCCACGCTCACTGACGGAAATGGCGGTCCGGTCCTCGATGACCTCGTCGGAACCGCAAGCACTCACCACGACCGATAGCACGAGAGCCAACGCCAGCAGGGGAGGTCGCGACAGGCTGTGCTTGTGGTCTGGCGTGCCACCGTTGCCGCGACCGGTGGGACGGGACGATCCCGGGGAATGGATGAGGGCGATCATGGGTTCACTGGTTGGGAAGATGTTGCCGCACATGTCCCGGAGCAGTACCGGGGACACGAGCACTGACCGTCATGCGAGTTCGGTGCGTCCTCCTCGCGCGTGATCCATACTGCAACCACGAACGGTGCCAGTGCCAGTGCCGCAGCCGTCGCTCGCCCTTCCATGCATACCCCCGGCCACGGCCACGGTGCTTTACCGCAGGTCGTGGTGGCAGGCCAGTGAACCCGTCCGGTAACTGCCCGTGCAGGCTGGATTCCCAGCCTCCCGCCAACTCCGGATACCGAGGGGGGAGTGCCTGATCAGTTGCTCCCCCTGTTGCCATTCGTCGACAGAGGGTGTTAGTGCTCACTGGACCTGTTGCAGGAGCCGACACGACGCACCTGCGGCACCTCGAGATCTCCGGCGTGTAGACCACCTGCGATCCGCGCGCCTGCGCGGTCCGTCCGGAGTTCGACGTCGTTCGGTCGCCACACGCGCCCGGTCCATACCACTAGTTCTCGCACCGTCGCCTGCTCACGCCGGCGAGCCCCTCGGTTCAACTGTCGTCAGATGTCATCCCAGTCACCTCGCTCCAGAGCTGGCCAACGCACCGCACGGCCGCGAATCGAACGACGCCGGACAGGCCGATTCCTGTCCCGCCCCGGAGTACGCGGTCCCCTGCGCTACTGGCCGTCGGCGGTGCTGCTCCTCGTCCTCGTCGCCGTCACGGTAGGGAGTTGGCGGTTTGTCGCGGGCAGGCCGTCGTCGCCGCATGTCATGCCGTACACCGAGCTCGCTGCCCTGCTCACCGCCGGCGAGGTAGGCACCCTTCAGGTGGAAGATGGCGGGGGTCGCCTCGTGGGCTCCCTGAAGACTCCGCTCCCTGACGGCGCCAGCCGCGTCTCCGCCACACTGCCATCTCGCGCGGTTTCCCTCCAGGACCTCGAGAGGTGGGGCGCCGCAGGTACGGTGGTGGAAGTCAGCAGCTCCGACCCGAATCGGTCGGCTTCCCAGTGGTTGCAGGCCTTCCTCCTGCTGAGCGCCGTCGGCGTGGTGGGCTTCGTATTCTACCGGCAGAGCAGTGTCGCGATGGGCCACCGCTTCCAGGCCACCGCTCCCTCCCGTCAGCTAACCATGCAGTCGGTGGGCGGGGCACGCGAGGCTCAGGCCGACCTGGGCGACGTTATAGCGTTCCTGCGCGATCCGCAGCGGTTCCGCGCCGTTGGCGCACGCTGTCCGAAAGGAGTGCTTCTGGTGGGCCCGCCGGGCACCGGCAAGACTCTCCTCGCCCGCGCTGTCGCCGGAGAGGCAGGAGTCCCGGTCATCGTCGCCGCCGGCTCCGACTTCAACGAGATGTACGTGGGTGTCGGCGCCGGAAGGGTGCGCACCCTTGCCAGGCGCGCCCGCGAGCAGGCGCCGTGCATCGTCTTCATCGACGAGTTCGACTCGCTTGGCGGCCGACGCGGGAGGCCCAACCGCTCCGGAGAGGAGGAAGTAACACTCAACCAGTTGCTGGTCGAGATGGACGGAATGGGCGGCAACGAAGGCGTGGTCTGGATGGCCGCCACCAACCGTGAGGACATGCTCGACCCGGCGGTTCGCCGGCCGGGCAGGTTCGACCGCGTGGTCGAAGTGCCCCTGCCCACGGCCGCCGACCGGCTGGAGATCCTTCGCATCCACGCCGAGCAGTCGCCGCTGGGCGACGACGTGGACCTGGAGCGTCTGGCCCAGCTCACCGTGGGGCACTCCGGCGCCGAACTGGCCAACCTCCTCAACGAGGCGGCAATCGTCGCCGTGCAGGACGACGAGACACATATCCATGCTCGCCACATCGAGGCAGCGCGCGACAAGATCCTTCTGGGTCGCATTCGCTCCGGCGTCGTGGTCAGCGACGACGAGCGGCGCCTGATCGCGATCCATGAAGCCGGTCACGCCGTGGTGGGACTGGTGGCCTGCCCGGAAGATCGTCTTCACAAGGTCACGATCGAGCCCCGCGGGCGATCGCTCGGCGCGGCCCACTTCGCGCCGGAAGCCGATCGTCACCTCTACCCCCGCCACTACCTGGAGGGGATCATTGCCAAGGCACTCGGCGGACGCGCCGCCGAACTGGTATTCCTCGGCGAGGAGCACGTGACCTCGGGTGCCGGCAGCGACCTCGTGCAGGCCACGAGCATTGCCCGCCGGATGGTGGCCGAGTTCGGGATGAGCAGCGAGGTGGGGCTGATGAGCGCCGACCCGTCAGCGCACGGCGGCCATCTGAGCGCGCAATTCCAGTCGCGCATCGACACCGCGGTTCACAAGCTTCTGGAGGCCCAGATGAAGCGCGCCGAGGAGCTGGTGCGGCAGTACCAGGGCGCGGTGCAGGCGATCGCCGATGCGTTGCTCGCGCACGACGTGGTTGTGGCCGCAGATATCCACGCACTGGCAGAGGAGCACGGGGTGCCACTTTCACCACTGAACGCCGGGACGCGCGAGCGCGACCTGGTGGTGGCCTGACGGAGCCGGCGCGGGGCGCTGGGTTCGCCCCGAATGGCGACCGGTCAGATGACTGCAACCTCTCCCCTGCGTCCCCTGGTGTCGCGCGTGCCCTTGTGGACGCCATAACCGACGGCGATACCGAAGACGATGGCCGTGCCCGCTCCCACGAACGGCAGGAGCGCTACCACCGGCATGGCGATCAACGTCGCGATCACTCCGGCAATCCAGGGCGCCTTGCCTGAATGCGCTGCGTCCACGTACCTGAGGCGATCACGGACGAATCTCCGTGTGCCTGCGAAACCGCCTACCGAAGCCGCGCCGGCGGCTGCCAATCCGATGATCTCGAACATTTGCTCCTCCGCGTTATGAATCCCTACGTGCTGAGGAAGGGCAAGGTTTCATGGGATCCAACGTGCCGTCACTGCACGAACAACTGCGCCGATCCCACCAGCTCCACTCGCACGACGAACGCATTCGGTGTCACGTGCAGTCCGGTCACTCGCACGCCAGTGATGCCGCCGCCGACGGACACACCCGGCGCGAGCTGGCGATTCAACTGTGCGTTGAGCTGCAACCGCGCCGTATCGAGTTGGGCGCCCACCCCCAGCCGGCCGTGCGAGGTCGCCCGATCGATCGCCCGCCGGACGAGTGGCGCGCCAAGCCTCACCCTGAGCCGGGTCATGAGATGGGTGCTCTCCACGGTGTAGCGCAGATCGTCCAGGCGGAGGGCCCGGTCGGCGGGGTCGTAGCGCATGCGGCCGGCAAGGTTCAGTGTGCCGTCCACACGGCCCTCGAGCTCCACCCGCACCAGCAGCGTATCGGCGACACCCCGCACGTGGACTTCCCGTACCCGGATGTCCTTGCCCGCGTTCTCCACGGCGAGCAACTCCGTGGCCCGTTGGCCCAGGTCGTCGAATGGAAGGACGACGTCCACCGGGACGCGCAGCCCTGAGCTGTGCGGCGCGACGGTCAGCGATGGCAACGGCCGGGTGGTGGGCTGGGGTCGGTCGCCGAGAAGGACACGTGGATGGGCGGTGAGCACAACCGCAGTGCGAATCGTACCGCCAATGCCGGTTGCCGGCGCGAGCCCGACCGCGTCCGGTTCCAACGCCAGCCAGAGGCTCCCGGCACTATCCAGTGCCATGGGCTGTTGCAGCAGGCGCCAGAGCGAGTCGGCGGCCGGCCTCAGGTCCACCAGCGCCGGAATGATCGAGTCCAGTTCGCGCCGCATGTCCAGTAGCTGGGCGTCGGCGATACGGCGCATGAGCGGCGTGACGTCGAAATTGAGCAACGTTACGTCACACCGATCGCTCAGTTCGGCGCCGAGTACGGTGCCCCTCGTGCCCAGTCGCCAGTCGCTGCGCCAGTAGAGCGAGGTGGCGAAACGCAGCTCGGCTCGACGCATGCGCTCCGGAGCGTAGCCACAACTTGCCAGACCACCCATGACGGGGAGCGCCACGCGACCCCGATAGCTCAGTGGGGCAACGAGCGAGAGGCGGTCGCTGGTCATCGCCAGTTGGAATGGGTCGCGGCGATAGACGTACTGGTGACAGACCGCCCCGCCGAGCGCGCTGCAGCGGGCGCGATCCAGACTGTCCGACAGGGGAAATGCGAGGTCCAGCCTGGAGCTGACCGCGGACAGCGAGATCGTCACCGGGAGCGCCATCACCGCCGGCAGGGCCGGAGTGAGCGGCGTGACCAGCGTCGGGCCGTCCGCCGCCGGCACGCCCGGCGACGAACTGCAGGCGGCGACGATGGCGATTGCCGCAATGATCAGCGAACCCGGATGGGTCAGTCTGTTTCTATTCATCGACCCTTGAAGTCTAGCCGACGGGAACGCCCACCACCTCACCACCGCCGGGAGCGTCTGCCGCCTCACCACCGCCGTATCGCCGCTTGTCGCCTCACCAGGTCGGATTCTGCGGTTGGCCGGACAAGGGCCGTCTGCCGCGCGTACCGACCGACGATTCACCCTCCGTCCCGCCAACCGCTTATCTTTGATGCATGTCCGCACCTGACCCGTCCTCATCCAGCCAGACAGAGCCATCGTCGGGAGATACCGCCAGGTCTCCCCTGTCAGGCTGGGCATGGCTGCTGCTCGCCGTCGTCGCAATTGGCGGGGGCGCCTGGCTGGGAACGGCGCTCGATGGGAGCAGGAGTGACGGAAGCGGCGAGCGCACGCCGTGGCAGGTTGCCGAGAGCGGAGCGCGGGCGGACCTCAGCGATTACAAGGTGGTCATGGCTGACGGCGCCCGCGTGCCACTTGCCGCCGAGGGCGTGCCGACCGTCGTCATGGTCAGCTCGTTGACCTGCGCGGTCTGCCACAGTGCCCTGCGCGACTTCGCGACTCAGGCCGATGCGGCCGGGCTGCCGCGGTTGCGTATGGTGACACTCGAAGGGGCCGCTGCGGGCGACGAGATGCTCCTGAACACCGGCCTGCCCGGAATCTGGCACGCCGGACCGGCCGATCACGCAGGCGGGACGTTGCTGACCTTCCAGTTTCCCGGTACGCCGACCTTCCTGCTGCTGGACGCCACAGGCAAGGTGCGCGCGGCGATGCCGGGTTACCCCGGGAAGGAAGTCTTCCAGCCCTGGTTCCGGGTGATGACCGGCGAGGCCGAGACGCTCTGATTCCTCATCCGCGCCGTGAACCGGAGCGGCATGTCGGAGCGCCACTCGGCGTGAGAAAGCCCGCGACGCCGGAGTGGCATCGCGGGCGAATTTTCTCTTCGGGGCCAGACCACGCTCCGCATAAGGATCACACGATAGCAGGGGCGGGGATCGAACCCGCGACCTCACGATTATGAGTCGTGCGCTCTCACCAGCTGAGCTACCCTGCCGTACTGCCCTTGCCGCGACGTATACAAATTCGTACGACGAGGGCTCCCACGCAAACGGCCGGCCCATAGGGACCGGCCGTTTGCCATAGCGGGGGCGGGATTTGAACCCGCGACCTTCGGGTTATGAGCCCGACGAGCTACCAGGCTGCTCCACCCCGCGTCAGTCCGAAAAACATACCTGTTCCTGAAGCCGGTGTCAACCCGGAGGACGCCTCCAGCAGCTCATTTCTACCCGCCCGTGGTATGCCACAGACTGCCGGGGGATGGATCGTGGCGCGCCTCAGTCAAATTCAGCGACTGCTGTCCGCAGCAGCGGCTGACGGGTCGGCAAATCGGTACAGCCGCTCGCCCTCACGTATCATCCCGAACTCTTCCCGGGCAACCCGCTCCTGCACTTCCGGATCCTCGGCCAGCGCCGTCCTGTAGGCCCGCAATGAATCGATGACCTGTTGCAGAGAGTCGACCGTGAACTGCAACCGCTCGCGCCGGCTGCGCTGCTTGAAAAGGTCTGATGTGCCATACTCCCCGCCCTGCACCGAGAAGAACACGGCCGCCGCAGCCAGCGCCAGCCAGGCGAGGGTTTTCGGGGTGAAACGTGATCCAGATGCGCGGCGGGCCATGTGACTGGTACGCTCAGGAGTCGGGGCGGTTTCGTGCCTGGTCGTCCGGGACGTCGTTCTATCAGAGGCCGTAGACGCTGCCGCCAGGGTACTCGGCTGCCTCACCCAACTGTTCCTCGATGCGCAGCAACTGGTTGTACTTGGCCACCCGGTCGCTGCGCGAGGCCGAGCCGGTCTTGATCTGCCCGGCAGAGGTGCCGACGGCCAGGTCAGCGATGAACGTGTCCTCGGTCTCGCCGCTGCGGTGCGAGATCACCGACAGATAACCGGCGTTGCGCGCCGTCTCGATCGCGTGAAGGGTCTCGGTGAGGGTGCCGATCTGGTTCAGCTTGATGAGGATCGAGTTCGCCACCGAACTCTCGATGCCGCGCTGGAGTCGCTCGGTATTGGTCGCGAACAGGTCGTCACCAACGAGCTGCACCTTCTCACCCAACTGTCGCGTCATCGCCTCCCAGCCGTCCCAGTCGTCCTCCGCCAGTCCGTCCTCGATCGAGACGATCGGGTACTCCTCCATCCACTCCTGGTAGAGCTCGATCATCCCGTTGGCGTCGCGCGTGCCGGCGCCGCTCTTCTTGAAGGTGTAGGTGCCCTTCTTGTGGAGTTCGGAAGCCGCGACGTCGAGTGCGAGAGCGATCTCCCTGCCCGGGGCGTAGCCGGCCGACTCGATCGCCTCGATGATCACCTTCAGCGCTTCCTCGTCGTTCTTCAGGTCGGGCGCGAAACCGCCCTCGTCACCCACCCCGGTGGCCAGCTTCCGGTGGATGAGCACCTTCTTCAACGAGTGAAAGACGTCGGCGCCCATGCGCAGTGCATCGCTGAACGTCTCCGCGCCCACGGGGACGATCATGAACTCCTGGAAGTCCACCGTATTGGTCGCGTGCGCACCGCCATTCAGGATGTTCATCAGCGGCACCGGCATCATGCGCGTCATCGGGCCGCCGAGATAGCGGTACAGGGGCAGGCCCACCTCCACGGCGGCAGCGCGCGCAACCGCCATCGAGACGCCCAGGATGGCGTTCGCCCCGAGCTTGCCCTTGTTGGGCGTACCATCCAGGTCGATGAGCGCCTGATCGATGCTCATCTGGTCCACGGCCGACATGCCGCGGAGCGCCGGAAGGATGCTCTCCTCCACGTTGCGGACCGCCTTCAGCACCCCTTTCCCGCCGTATCGACGCTTGTCACCATCGCGAAGTTCAACTGCTTCGTGCTCGCCGGTGGAAGCGCCGCTCGGCACCGCCGCGCGCCCGGCCGCCCCGCTCTCCAGTATGACGTCGCACTCCACTGTCGGATTCCCGCGACTGTCCAGGATCTCGCGCGCGATGATGTCAACGATCGTAGGCATAGCGTTCGGCTCTCGGGGATGCGCGGCTCAACCCACAGCCGCGGAATGTTTGGACGCCGATCCATCATCGACGCCGTAGATGTCATGCAGCGCGTCACTCATGCGGCGCCACACCTCGTTGCTCAATCTGTCACGGTCGCCGTAGTTCAGGCCAGTCGTGGACAGAGGTTCCAGAAAGTGCACATTCACCGTGCCTGCGTTCATGCGCCACGATCCACGCCTCTGAACGGCGATGGTGCCATGCACGACCACGGGCACGATCGGTACCTGGGCAGCTATGGCGAGGACGAAAGGCCCCTTCTTGAGCGGGCGCAGTGTGTAATCGTAGCCGCGAGTCCCCTCGGGAAAGACTATCACCGAGGTGCCAGCACGAATTCGCCGCGCCGCCTCGGCATAAGCACTGAACGCGGCCTTACGGTTCTCCCGCTCGATCGGTATGGTGCCAACGGCCCGTGCGGCTGGGCCGAAGATGGGAATGCGCAACAATTCCGCCTTGGCCACGAACTTGTAGCGTGGGATGACGTTGGCAAGGACGAACACATCGAACCAGCTGACGTGGTTGCTCGCATAGACGCGAGGTCCCTCGGTGAGCCGCTCGGTGCCGTGAACCACGATACGCACCCCCGCGGCGCGTATCAGCAACTTCATCCACACGCGCGTCGCCCAGTCGTAGACACCACCTGGCCGGTCCTCCACGCCGCCGATCGCGGCGAGAACGACGACGAGACCCAGAAGGGGGGTGAAGACAAGCAGGGTGAGGTAGACGATGATGGCGCGCATCAGCCGGAATAGTGGTCGTAGCCGCCCGGCAGGTCAACGCGAGCCCCGACCACCCCCTTCTCGTGCCAACCGTCCACGCGGCCCACAACCGTGAGTGGAATCCCGAAGCGGCGCTCGAAGCCGACATGGTCGAGATCGGGAGGTGCAGCGACGAGAAGCTCGTACTCCTCGCCGCTGGCGACCGCGTCCAGGGGCGTGACTCCCATCATGCAGGGTACGGCGTCCAGATCCAGCCAGATCTCCACGCCGCTGGCGGAGGCCAGGTTGCGAGCATCGGCAGCCAGGCCATCAGAAATGTCGACCGAGGCGGTGGCGCCCGATCGTCGCAGCCAGCGAGCCTCCCGCAATCGCGGGCGCGGGGCGGCAAAGCTATGTCGATGCGCGAGAGCTGGAGTGCGGCCGGACAGCCACGCGGTCACCGCCGCCGCCGGCCCGCCCAGCCGGCCCGTCACGTACAGCAGGTCGCCCGGGCGGGCACCGCTGCGCCTGAGAGGCGACGCGCTCTCGCCATAAACCGTGACCGCCAGCGCCAGATCGCGCCCCATGGACAGGTCACCGCCCAGCACGGGTGCGCCGCTGTCGAGCACGGCGTCGCCCACCCCGTTGGCCAGGTCGTCGGCGTGCGTACGCCAACGTTCGGGGAGCGTCAGCGCCAGCATGAGTCCCAATGGCTCGGCAGCGACGGCGGCGAGATCGCTCAGGGCAGCAACGCACGCCCGGTAGGCAATCTCCCGCGGTGTCAGCCAGTCGGCCCGGAAGTGGACACCCTCCACGCTCACATCCGTGCTGGTGAGAAGTCGCAGGCCCTTGCCCAGGCTCACCTCGGCGCAGTCACCGCCCAGGTCCACCGCCAATGGACCCCACAGTTCCTGGAACCGTCGGATGATGTCGAACTCCGCGCCCGGGCGTAGCCGCTGGGCGCGACGTCCATTCTCGTGACTGTCAGTCACCTGATGGGCAGACTCGATTTCCACACCTCATCGTCGCTTCTCCCTCAATGTACTGCAGGGAGTTGGGCGAGCACTGGCAGCACGGGCGTGACGCCCCTTTCGCGCCACACGCGGGGCAGTGTGACCAGCACGTCATGGAGCGTGATCCCCCTCGCTCCGCTGCCTCCGCAGGCCAGCTCGGCGGCCCTGCCGTGGGCCCACGCCGCACAGGCGCCGGCGCGCAGCGGATCAGGGAGCTGGACGAGCAGAGTCGCCGCGATTCCGCTCAGCAGGTCGCCGCTTCCGGCAGCGGCCAGCGCGGGGGTGCCGGCCGCGCTCACCATGCGGCGGCCGTCCACTCCCGAGATCACCGTCGGTACGCCCTTGAGCAGGACCGCGGCGCCGACCGTCATCGCCAGCTCACGACCCGCTTCGAAGCGTTGCTCCAGCACCTGGTCCACGGTCATGCCGGTCAGTCGGCCGAACTCCCCGGGATGCGGAGTCAGCAGCACGGGCCGTCCGGCGATCATGGTAGCCAGATCGTCCAGCCGCCCGGCGAAGACGTTGAGGGCATCGGCGTCCAGCAGTACCGGTCCGCGCCAGCGTCTCAGCACCCGTTCCACCAGTCTTCTGGTCTCCATCGTGTGACCCAGGCCCGGCCCGATCAGAACGACGTCACTCCAGCCCGCGACCTCCTCATCCACCTGCTCGTCGGTGGCTGGCCATTCGCCAGCCATTGCTTCCGGCACCGCGCCCTGCACCACGGGCAGGCTCGGCGCGCTGACCAGCAGACGCACCATGCCGATGCCGGTCGCCATCGCGGCACGCGCTGCGAGCACGGTCGCGCCGGCCATTCCTGTCGCGCCACCTATCACGACGAGCTTCCGGCGGGTGCCCTTGTGGGCATCCGGTTCCATCGCCGGCACCGTCGCCCTGACCCAGCGGCCATCCACGAGCAGTGGCTCGTCCTCGCCGGATCGCGGCAACAGTCCGATCTCGAGGACGGCGATCTCGCCCGCCGCGGCACGTGCAACGAGCAGGCCGCGCTTCACGCTGCCAAAGGTGAGTGTCAGGTCGGCCTTGACCGAGCCCGAGCTGGCGCCGGTGGTGGCATCCACGCCGGAAGGCACGTCCAGGGCGACGACCACTGCGCCAGCTTCCCGGGCAGCGGCAATCCTGCGAATCACATCGATCGCCGCGCCGCGCGGCTCTCCCTTCGCGCCAGTACCGAGCAGCGCGTCCACGATCACGCCGGTGCCGCCAAGGGCCGCTGCTGCATGATCATGGACCGTCGACGTGGTCAGCAAGGGCTCGGCAAGCGATCGCTCGGCGCGTGCGTCGTCGGTACGGCCGTCGCCGATCGCGATCACCTGGCACCGGATGCCCGCGGCCGCGAGTGAGCGGGCCACCACCCAGCCATCCCCGCCATTGTTACCTACACCTGCGTAGACGACGACGCCGGCGTGGAGCCGATCAGGAAAGCGTCGCGCGATCTCCGCGGCGGCGGCGGCGCCGGCGCGCTGCATGAGCGCCCGTGAGGGCACTCCGGCAGTGATGGTCGCTGCGTCCGCGGCGGCGGCCTGGGCCGCTGAGCGAACAGGGACGGTCGGCTCCTTCAGGGCCATTGCGGGTTCTGCATCCGGATCGCACCCCCTGACAGCCTGAGCAGACCTTCCACCTTCACTCCGACCGGGCGCCTGCCCGTCGTCGGGCGAGCGAGATATCAGCGTCCGGTCTCACGCCCTCAACGCACCGTGCCAGGGATAGTCGCGCTCGAATGCAGCCTCGAAATCGAAGATCTCGACGAAATCGTCGCGTTGATCGTGCGCCTGGCTGATGAGGAGCTGGAGGTCGACGAGGGTGAAGACGATATCGCCGATGTCCGCCGTGCTACGGATGCCCCAGTGCTCCAGCACGAGCTTCGACATCACGCCGAAGCGCTCCAGCGCGAGTTCGCGACAGGCGTGCGCGAGCTCGGCGCCGGAAATGTGGCGCCGCTCGGGAAGCTGTTGCTGGCAGAACTCCAGCGCCGAGAGCACGAAGAGATAAGCGCGCTCGTCAAAGCGCGGTTCCCTCATACGAATACGATCCATGATCCCGTCTCGAAAGGCCAACTGCTGCGCCAACGTCACTCCGTCGTGAAGAGGCCGAGACAACAGGACCGGGTGATCTACCCGGTCCCGACACAAGCCAAAGATGTGGAAGTGGCCGGCACTCCACAACCTCCAGTTGCATCATCGCCTCGCGCGGGCCAGGCGCCGCTCGTCGGCCCCTGATGGCAGCATCGGCCGAACGCGGCCAGAACTGTAGAGAGACCGTGGGCCCGTGCGCCGGAAAAATCATCCGCCACACGGGCCCTCGCGCGGCCTTGCCGGGCCGAACGGTCTCAGTAGAGCGGGAAGCTCGAGGTCAGCTCACGCACCTCGATAGCGACACGTGCAGCCACGTCCTCGTCGTCCGCCGAACTGAGAACCGTGTCCATCAATTCCGCGATCCGCGTCATCTCCGGCTCACCCATACCGCGCGTCGTGACCGCGGGTGTACCGACACGGATGCCGCTCGTCACGAACGGCGACTGGGTCTCCTTGGGGACCGTGTTCTTGTTGACTGTGATTGCCGCCCTGTCCAGCGCCTTCTCGGCCACCTTGCCGGTGAGTCCCTTGTTGCGCAGGTCGATGAGCATGAGGTGGTTGTCGGTACCGCCGGACACGATCTGGTAGCCGCGCCCGGCCAGAGCGGCGGCGAGGGCGCGAGCGTTGGTCACCACCTGGGCGGCGTAGGTCCGGAACTCCGGCTGCAGCGCTTCCAGGAAGGACACCGCCTTCGCCGCGATGACATGTTCCAGCGGTCCTCCCTGGGTGCCCGGGAACATCGCCTTGTCGATCGCCTTCTGATGTTCGGCCTTGCAGAGGATGAGACCTCCACGCGGGCCACGGAGCGTCTTGTGGGTGGTGGTGGTGACGACGTCCGCATGGGGAACTGGCGACGGGTGCACGCCGCCAGCCACGAGGCCGGCGAAATGAGCCATGTCAACCATCAGGAGTGCCCCGACCTCGCGTGCAGCGCGTGCGAAGCGCTCGAAGTCGAGTATCCGTGAATAGGCGCTGTAGCCAGCCACGATGATCTTCGGCCGATGCTCACGCGCCATGCGCTCCATCGACTCGTAATCGATCAGTCCGTCATCGTCCACCAGGTAATGCACGGCGTTGTAGAGCAGCCCGGACGAATTTACCGGCGAACCATGGGTGAGGTGTCCGCCATTGGAGAGGTCCAGTCCGAGGATGGTGTCGCCCGGCTTGAGGAAGGCCAGGTAGACCGCGGCATTGGCCTGCGCACCGGAGTGCGGCTGGACGTTGGCGTGGTCTGCCCCGAACAGTTGCTTGGCTCGATCGATGGCCAGTTGCTCCGTCCGGTCCACGAACTCGCAACCGCCGTAGTAGCGCCTGCCGGGCAACCCCTCGGCGTACTTGTTGGTGAGTGGGGAGCCCATGGCCTCCATGACCGCCGGTGAGACGAAGTTCTCGCTGGCAATGAGTTCCAGGCCGTGGTTCTGGCGCTCGATCTCACGTTCGATCCACTGCGCGACCTCAGGATCCGCCTCCCTGAGCGCGGCGCCTGGTGGCAGGCAATCCCACCGATTCCACTTGAGCATCAGCTTTCTCCGGTACCAGGTTCATGGGTGCCGCAGCCACGGCCGTCCCCATCTGCTTCCCCTTCCTCGCCGTCGCTCATCAGCGACAGCATGGTAATGGATCCGGCCACCTCGGCGCGCGAGTGCAACTCGATCTTCGCCACCCGTTTCTGATGGCGGCCGCCCTCGAACGGCGTGTCGAGCCAGCTACGCAGGATATCGCGTCCCTCCTCGTCACTGACGAAACGCGCGGGCAGGACGAGGATGTTGGCATCGTTGTGCTGCCGCGCCAGTCGAGCGATCTCCGGCGTCCAGGCGACCGCCGCACGTACGCCGGCATGTCGGTTGGCGGCGTAGGACATGCCCAGCCCGGTGCCGCAGAGAAGTACTCCGCGGCTCACCGCGCCGCTGGCGACCATGTCGGCGAGCGGGTGGGCAAAGTCGGGAAAGTCCACCGGATCCGCCGTCGCCGGTCCGAGGTCATCGACTTCGTAGCCCAACTCGGTGAGCAGGGTTGCAAGAGTGCTCCGGAGCGCGCAACCGGCGTGGTCCGACGCGATGGGGATACGTTCGCGACCGACGCCGACCCGCCCTCTGGAAAGGGATTGCGTCATTGTCAGGAGGCTCCCACGGACGCGGGAGACCGCGGCACGAGGTTCCGTACGTCGGTCAGGCGCTTCTCCGCCAACCGATCGGCCGCGACGTAGGTCGGCACGCTCTGCTCGCGGGCAATCTCGAAGACGTTGAGCATGGTGTCGTAGATCTCGTCGGCCTTGCGGAGGGAGCGCTCGGCGTCCCAGCGGTGAAGCTCGCCATAGACGTTGATGACGCCACCAGCGTTGGCAACATAATCCGGAGCGTAGAGGATCCCGCGCTCGGCCAGCATGTCGCCGTGCCGGGTCTCCAGGAGCTGGTTGTTGGCTGCTCCGCTCACCACTTCGACCTTCAACTGCGGCAGGGTCCTGTCGTTGATCACGCCGCCCAGGGCGCACGGCGCGAATATGTCGGCGTCCACGCCGTAGATGTCGTCACTGCCAACGGCAGTGGCACCGCACTCCGTCACCACCCGCCTTACACGCTCCGCGTCGATGTCGGTGACAGTGAGCTGTGCACCAGCAGCGTGCAGTTCGCGACAGAGATGATAGCCCACGTGACCGAGGCCCTGGACCGTCACGTGCTTGCCAGCGAGGTCGTCGGAGCCCCAGCGCTCGTGGGCTGATGCCTGGATCGACCGGAAGACACCATGTGCGGTCACCGGAGAGGGATCACCCGATCGGCCCGGCAGTCCGGCGACGTGGTCGGTCTCCATGTACACGAATTCCATGTCAGCCGGCGTCGTCATGACGTCTTCGGCGGTGATGTAGCGACCGCCCAGGCTGTCCACGAAGCGGCCGTGGGCGCGGAAGATCATCTCCCGGCGAGTCGTCTTGCCGTCGCCCATGATGATCGCCTTGCCGCCCCCGAGGTTGAGCCCGGCCACGGCGTTCTTGTAGGTCATGCCGCGGCTGAGGCGGAGGACATCGATTATGGCCTCCTCGTCACTCGCGTAGTGCCAGAATCGTGTCCCACCCAGTGCCGGGCCGAGGGTGGTGTCATGGATCGCGATGATTCCGCGGTAGCCGCAGGACTTGTCATGGCAGACGACGACCTGCTCGTGGCCCATCTCTGCGATCGTGTCGAAGAGGTTCATGTAATGGCGGAGAGGAAAGTGGTTATGGGCATCCGCACCGGTAACAGGTGAGGCAGCCGGCGGAGAGTGCTGCACCCCGGATGCTCAGCGATCTGCGCGCGCATCCGGACCATACAACTCACGAGCTATGACGATGCGCTGGATCTCCGAGGTACCCTCATAGATCTCGGTGACCTTCGCATCCCGAAACAGGCGCTCCACTGGATAGTCGCGCACGTAGCCATAGCCACCGAACACCTGGATTGCTTCGGTAGTGACGAACATCGCGGTCTCGCTGCAGGCCAGCTTGGCCATGGACGAGAACTGGGTGATCCGCTCGCCGCGATCCTTCGCCCTTGCGGCGGCGTACAGAAGCATACGCGCCTGCTGGACGCGAACGGCCATTGTCGCCAACTTGAACTGTATCGCCTGCAGGTCGCGGATCGGACGCCCGAACTGCTTGCGCTCGGCAGCGTAGGCGACAGCATGGTCGAGCGCGGCGCCGGCGATACCGATCGCCTGGGCGCCGATGCCCAGCCGACCGTTGTCCAGCCCCTGCATGGCATAGACGAACCCCTGCGACGGGTCGCCCAGCAGGTTGGCACCCGGCACGCGCAGTTCGTCGAACATCAACTGGACAGTCGGCGACGCCCGGAGGCCCATCTTGTCCTCCTTCTTGCTGACCGAGAAGCCAGGCATGTCCGGCGTGACGATGAAGGCACCGATACCACGGGCTCCCTTGCGGTCGCCGGGGCTGTCGGTACGGGCCATGGCCACTATCACATCGGCGGTGTTGCCGTTGGTGACCCACGCCTTCGTGCCGGTCAGCAGCCAGTCGTCGCCATCCCGCACCGCCTGCGTGCGGAGCGCGGCCGCATCCGAGCCGGCGTCAGGCTCGGAGAGGGCGAACGCGCCCAGCATCTCACCCCGCGCCATCGGACCCAGGTAGCGGCTGCGCTGGTCGTCGTTGCCATTGTGCAGGAGGAGTTGCGTGGGTAGCGAGTTGTGAACGCTCATCAGGACGGCTACCGAGGCATCCACTGCCGAGATGGCCTCGAGAGCGAGCAGGTAGGTCACGGTATCCATGCCAAGACCACCATGTTCCTCGGGGAGGAGCATCCCGAGAAATCCAAGCTCTCCGAGCTTGCCCACCACGGCGGGTTCGAAGTAGGCGTCCCGGTCCCATGCCGCGCTGTGCGGCGCGAGCTCTCCGAGGGCAAAGTCGCGTGCCATGCGCTGCACCTCGAGTTGCTCCTCGGTCAGTTCGAGCAATTCTCGCATCGGCCCGTCAGTTCGTGTAGTCGTGGAAGCCGCGTCCCGACTTGCGACCGTACCAGCCAGCGGCGACGTACTTCCTGAGCAGCGGGCATGGGCGGTACTTGGGGTCACCCAGCCCTTCGTGGAGTACCTCGAGGATGGCCAGGCACGTATCCAGGCCGATGAAGTCGGCGAGGGCCAGCGGGCCCATCGGGTGGTTCATACCGAGCTTCATCACGGTGTCTATGGATTCCGCCGAACCCACTCCTTCCATGAGGCAGAAGATGGCCTCATTGATCATTGGCATGAGGATCCGGTTGGCCACGAAACCAGGGTAATCGGCCACCTCAACCGGCGTCTTGCCCACGGCACGAGCCAGCTCCATGACACGTGCCGTCGTCTCGTCGCTGGTGGCGATGCCCCGGATCACCTCGACCAGTTGCATGACCGGAACGGGATTCATGAAGTGCATGCCGATCACCTGCTCTGGCCGCCCGGTTGCGGCGGCGATCTCGGTGATCGAGATGGAGCTGGTGTTGGAGGCCAGGATGGCCGTGGGCAGGGCGATCCGATCCAGGTCACCGAAGATCGCCAGCTTGATCTTGCGGCTCTCCGTCGCCGCCTCCACCACCAGGGCGGCATCAGCCAGGCCCTCCAGCTCACTGGCCGTCGTGATGCGGGCCATGGTGGCGGCGCGGGCATCGGCGTCAATGGTGCCCTTCCTGACCTGCCGATCCAGGTTCCTGCCAATAGTCTCCATTCCGCGTTCCAGCGCGTCGGTTGAGACGTCTATCATGGTGACGGGGAAGCCGCTCTGCGCGAAGGTATGCGCGATGCCGTTCCCCATCTGTCCCGCTCCAATGACCGCGACGCGGTCCGCCATGCTCAGCTCTCCTCGCGACGCCGGCGCCGCGACATCAGGTATGTCAGTGTGAGGGCCATGCCAACAGTGGCCGCAAGGCCACCTTCCGGGCCCCAGGCACCGCCGGTGGCCCAGTCAGGTCCGGCGTCCACCAGACGCCAGACGGGAAGTGCGAAATCCAGGCCGCTTACCGGCGCGTGGAAGACTGCGGCCATCGTCCAGTTCCAGGCCAGATGGGCCATCCAGGCTGCGTAGAGACTTCCGGTGGCCAACAGGACACCGGCCAGCCAGACTCCAGCGAAGACCACCTGGCCGACCGTCTGCAAGTTAGCCCCGGCGTTCTGGAGATGCAGAAATCCGAAGGCCAGGCTCGTGACGAGCACCGCCGCTGGTGCGCCCGAGGCGTCGCGAATCACCGAGAACGCATAACCGCGTACCAGCAGTTCCTCCCACAGTGCTGCCGGCGCCAGCAACACCAGCAGCCGGACGGCGGCAACGAACGCATTCCCTGGCTGGGATCGTTCAGGCCTCAACCAGCCCACGGCAAGCAGTACGGCCATCGGTAAGCCGATGGCCAGCATGCCGATGAGGAATCCGTGAGCCAGCACCACCGGCCGCGACGCCGCCCTCCCCAGGCCGATGGAGTTCCAGTCGTCACCGCTGCCGTCCAGTCGCATCGCGACGACATGGGCGAGGAGGAGCGCGACCGCCATGCCGGTGAAGTAGACCGTCAGGCGCGACCGTGTGAGAAACCAGGCCGCCCCCACCAACAGCGGCGCGAAGACGGCCTGTACGACCACCACGGCAATGATCGTGGCGGTGAGGAAGAGCGCGATGCGCCAGGGCGCACGGAGCGCCCCGGAATCCGTCTGGAAGAGAGATCGCGTCGTCACGACCGCCGGCGCGTACGCGGCATCCGGCGGCGCACGGCCGCCATCACGCGGACACCCTCAAGCGGCCGCCATCACGCGGACACCCTCAAGCGGCCGCCATCACGCGGCCGCCATCACGTCCGGTCCATTCACGCGGACTCCTTCACGCCATCACCATCAGTCGACACGCTCGACGCTCATCGCAACGGCGTCGCCGCCACCCAGGCAGAGTGTCGCCAGCCCGCGACTGGCACTCCGGTCACGCATGCCGTGGAGGAGCGTGGTCAGCACTCGGGCGCCGCTGGCTCCCAACGGATGACCGAGGGCGATCGCCCCGCCATTCACGTTCACTCGATCCCAATCCCAGCCGAGGCCACTGCCATCCGCCAGAGCCTGGGCAGCAAAGGCCTCATTGGCCTCGATGAGGTCGAAGTCGCCGATGGTGGTCCCCGTCAGGCGCATCAGGTTCTGCACCGCCAGGATTGGCGCAAAGAACAGTTCCGCCGGCTCGGTTGCCCCGGTAGCATACCCCGTGATGCGCGCCAGGATGGGTAGCCCGTGCGCGCGCGCAAACTCTTCCGAGGCGACCACCGTCGCTGCCGCTCCGTCGTTGAGACTCGATGCGTTACCCGCCGTCACCGACAGGTCGGCCGCGGCAATATCCCTGGGAGCGGCGTCGCCGAAAGCGGGCCTGAGACGTCCGAGGCTCTCCTCCGTGCTGTCGCGTCGGGGCTGCTCATCCACGCTCACGACTGTCGTACCCTTCCGGCCGGGGATCTCGACCGGAACCAGCTCGGCGTCAAAACGTCCGGCATCCTGGGCCTCGACCGCCTTCCTGTGGGAATTCGCGGCAAATTCATCCTGCATCTGCCGGGTTATGCCAGCCTTGCGGGCCGTGTGCTCGGCATGTCCGCCCATGTGGACGTTGCAACTGGCACACCAGAGCCCGTCCAGGATCATGCCGTCCACCATGGTCTGGTCGCCCAGCTTCACGCCACTTCGCATTCCGGACACATAGTATGGCACGTTGGACATCGACTCCTGGCCGCCGGCCACCAGCAATTCCCGGTCGCCCGCCTTGATCGCCTGTGCCGCGAGCATGACCGCCTTGAGGCCCGATCCACAGACCTTGTTGATGGTCACCGCGGAGACGGTTGCGGGGACGCCGGCCCCGAGTGCGGCCTGCCGCGCTGGGGCCTGGCCACTGCCACCCTGCAGCACCTGACCCATGATCACTTCCTGGATCAGTCCGCCGTCGACTCCGGCGCGCTGGAGCGCGGCACGGATGGCGACAGCGCCCAGTTCAGGCGCGGAAAGAGAGGACAGGCCGCCAAGAAAACGACCGATTGGCGTGCGAACGGCGGACACGATAACCGGTTGCCGGGAAAGATCTGCCATCGGATTTCAGGACTCGGGAGTCGGGCAGGCGTCGGCATGACGATGACGCCATCACTGACGCAGACATTCCAAGTTACCCAACACCGCGAGCCGTCACAACGCTCCCCGTCCCGCCCCGCGAACAGGAACAGGGGGCACGGAATCGGCTGCCGCAGGCAGCTCGCCGGTTGGAGCCGGCCTCGCCGACGATGGAATCATGCCGAATAGCCGGAGACCCCACTGCGCCGACGGCCCGACCCCGATGGCGAAGAAGATCGTACCGATTCCCACCTTGCCGCCCATCGCCCAGCCGGCGCCCAGCGCGGAGAGCTCGATGATCGTCCTCACCAACTGCACCGACCAGCCGGTACGCTCAGCGACGGCGAGCATGAGCCCGTCACGAGGACCGGAGCCCATCCGGGCGGCGATGTACATCCCGGTGCACAGCCCGATCACGGCCAGTGCCGGCAGGTAATAGACAAGCCCCATGAGCCAACCGTCGGCCACCGGCACGCGCGGCAGCAGAAGGTCGATGAAGACACCGATGAGGATCATGTTCGCCACCGTACCGATGCCCGGCCGGACGCCGAGCAGCGCCGAGCCGGCCACGATGACCAGTCCGGTGACAATGCTCGCCACCCCTATACTCAGCGGCGTCCAGAGGGAGATGCCGACGTGGAAGGCGTCCCATGGGCCGAGGCCGAGATGGCTCTGGATCATGAAGACGATGGCGACGGCAAAGCCGAACAGGCCCAGTAGCAACTGCGCGGAGCGCACGGCCAGCGAGTCGCGCCAGCGGCCAGGCCGGCGCGACTGTGGATGGGGCCTGATCAGACGGACACCGGCTCGATGCCCGCTGCCATGTTCGGGGCAAGCGCGCGCGAGGCGATCTCGCTCCGCACCCGGTCGATGAACTCGTCCACCGCGACTATTTCCTGCTTCTTGCCCGTACCGCGGACACGGAGGGCGATCGTACCACCTTCCGCCTCACGCTTGCCCACCACCGCCATGTACGGGATCTTCAGCATCTCTCCCTCGCGGATACGGTAGTTGAGCGTATCCGGACGGGCATCGAGCGTGGCCCGGATGCCCGCCTGCTTCATCCTCATGACGAGCTGCTGGCAGGTCGGGGCGTTCTCCTCGGAAATGGGAATCACGCGCACCTGCTCGGGAGCCAGCCAGACGGGGAAGGCGCCGGCGTAATGCTCGATCAGCCCGCCGACGAACCGTTCCATGGACCCCACCAGCACACGGTGGAGCATGACCGGCCGATGGCCGGCGTTGTCGGCTCCCGTATACTCGAGGTCGAAACGCTCGGGCAGGTTGGGGTCCAGCTGCACTGTCGGTCCCTGCCACTTCCGGCCGATCGCGTCTATGAGCTTGAAGTCCAGTTTGGGGCCATAGAAGGCGCCGCCCCCTTCGTCGACGGTGTACTCCTGTCCACGACTCTCCAACACACCGGCCAGGGTGCGCTCGGCCACATCCCACTCCTCGGCCGTTCCGATGGCGTTCTCGGGACGGGTGGAAAGTTCGACCGTGTAGGGGTAGCCGAAAACAGCCAGCATCTCGTCCACCAGGTCGAGCAGGCGCCCCACCTCCGTCTCCACCTGAGCGGGCGTGCAGAAGACATGGGCGTCGTCCTGGGTAAAGCCGCGCACGCGCAGCATTCCATGAAGCACACCGCTGCGCTCGTAACGATAGACCGTGCCGAACTCGGCGTACCTGATAGGCAGTTCCCGATAGGAACGCTGCTTCGACTGGTAGATGCAGATGTGACCCGGGCAGTTCATCGGCTTGGGACGATAGACGTGGTTGTCTATCTCCATCGAGCCGAACATGCCCGCCTTGAAGCTCTCCAGGTGCCCCGAGATCTCGAACAGCTTCTCGCTGACTATGTGGGGAGTGTAGACGAGCTCGTAGCCGTGGCGCAGGATGAGTTCGCGTTCGAACGTCTCGATCTCGTTGCGGATCGTGGCACCCCGGGGGTGCCAGAGGATCAGTCCTGGCCCGACGCGCGGATCGGTCGAGAAGAGGTCCAGGGCCTGCCCCAGCACGCGATGGTCGCGACGCTTCGCCTCTTCCAGCCGATGAAGGTATGCGTCCAGTTCATCCTTCCTGAACCACGCCGTGGCATAGATGCGCTGGAGCATCTGCCGCTTCTCATCGCCGCGCCAGTATGCACCGGCGGTGTTGAGCAGCTTGAAGTGCTTCAGATAGGAAGTATCCGGGACGTGCGGTCCACGACAGAGATCCACGAAGGGACCGTCCGTGTACGTCGAGATCACCTCGTCATCGCCCAACTCCGCCAGACGCTCCAGCTTCAGTGGATCATCGGCGAAACGCAGCCGCGCCTCCTCCTTGGAGAGTTCCTCGCGGACGAAGGGAAAGCGGTCGGCGACGACGCGGCGCATCTCGTTCTCGAACGCTTCCAGATCCTCGGGCGTGAACGGCTGATCGACTTCGAAGTCGTAATAGAATCCATCCTCGATGGCCGGTCCGAAGCCGATCTTCGCGTCCGGGCGAAGCCTGCGTACCGCCGTGGCAAGGATGTGCGCGCCACTGTGCCGGAGCACGTCCAGGGCGGCCGCATCGCGGGCGGTGAGAACTCGAAAATCACCGGAGGCTCGAAGCGGCGTCATGAGGTCCAGCACCTGGCCATCGAGGGTCACGGCGATGGCGTCCTTCAGCAGCCTCTCGCCAATGCCCGCCACGACCTCCCGGGCGAGTGTCTCGACGGCCACCTCGCGCACATCTCCGTTGGGGAGTCTGAGCGAGAGCATCTGACCGTCACTCACGCCGGTCGGTGACGCTCCGTTGTCCCTGACCGCTGTCTCGTTACTTTCCCGCGCCATCTGCGACATACCGTCGTTCGTAGGGTTATCGGGGTCGAGAAGCAGGTCCGGACGCCCGTCGGAGCCGCTTCCGTGGCCCCGCGGATGGCCTTCTTCTTGCCTCGTCCATGATGGCGAGCGCTCGACCTTTCGCTCGACACAAACTATCCTTCCGCAACACCTACCGCCACAGGGGACAATGCCTCAGATCCGCTTCCGTGACGATGATTCGCCGTCCCGCGGCGCCCTCCTCGTAGTCGCTGGCGCGCTGGCCGGCCTGGCCGCCGGTGTACTGCTCGCGCAACGCGTTGGCGGTCTCTCGGCTCTTGGCGCACGCGTTCGCCACCGCTTCCAGCAGGCCGAGGACGAGATGCAGCAACTCGCCGGCTACGACTACGACAGCGAAGGCTACGACGACCTCGACGACGACCTGACGCCGGAGGAGGAACTCGAGGAGCGCGTCCTCGAGGCCTTCCGCAACGATCCGGTGCTCGGCGAACGCGCCGTGGACATCGGTGGCATAGGCGAGGGAATCATCGAGCTCACCGGCTGGGTGCACGCTGCCAGCGAGATGCAGCTCGCCCTCACCATCACTCGCGGCGTTCCCGGCGTGAACACGGTCGTCAACCGGCTCACCGTGCGGAGCGAGGAAGACGAACTTGAAGAGGCCACGGACCATTACGACGCCTCCGCGGGTGGCGGGCACTGGGAAAGCATGCACGGCAGTAGCCGCCGGCGCCGGCGGAGTTCGTCGGCTGACGCCGACAATCTGGCCGAGCCGAAGCACTCCATGGAGAATCCCAGCTTGATTGTCGATGACGCCGTACGCAACGCCGCCGACGACATCGAGGGATTGGCTGAACGACGAAAGCACGAGGGCACGTCTGCCGGCCAGAGGGGAAGCGGAGCTGCAGCCTCGCCCACGGGGGTTCCGAAGGCCGACCATGTGCTTGACCCGTTGCCCAAGGAGAACCCCGCCAGCGGCAAGTAGCTGTCGGGCTGCGCGCCCGGGTTGGCCTGAACGAGTGCCCCGACGATCCGTCCGGATCGTCGGGGCACTCTCGTTCATCCCACAGTGTCCCCCTAACGCCTCTCTTCCCGGCTCGGTTAACTTCACGACACGATGACCTCTTCCTCGCCCCTCATGGAGTTGCCGGATCGCTACGACCCGGCGGCCACCGACGCCGATATCTACGCTGCCTGGCTTGCTGCAGGGCTGTTCACCGCCAGATCCGAGCGCTCCCGACGCATGGGTGGCACGCGCGATCCGTTCACGATCGTCATCCCGCCGCCCAACGTCACGGCGGTCCTCCACATGGGGCACGGCCTGGACAATACGCTCCAGGACGTGCTCATCCGCTGGCGGCGCATGGCCGGCGACGAAGCCCTCTGGGTGCCTGGTACCGACCACGCCGGCATCGCCACCCAGAACGTCATCGAGAAGCAACTCGCCGAAGAGGGGCTGACGCGCTTCGACCTGGGTCGGGAAGCCTTCGTGACCCGCACCGAGGGCTTCGTTCGGGAGACTGGTGGGGTGATCCTCCAACAGCTTCGCGCCATCGGAGCGTCCTGCGACTGGACTCGCACGGGCTACACCCTGTCGCCCGAGCTCTCGCGCGCCGTCCGCGAAGCCTTCGTCAGGCTCCACGAAGCAGGGCTCGTCTACCGCGGACACCGCGTGATCCACTGGTGTCCGCGCTGCCTCACGTCGTTGAGCGACGAGGAGGCCGAGTTCCATGACAGCACCGGGAAACTCTACCACGTGGCGTATCCTCTGGCAGACGACCCTGCGCGCACCGTCACCGTCGCTACCACGCGCCCGGAGACGATGCTCGGAGACGTGGCGATAGCCGTGCATCCGGACGATGATCGTTATCGCGACATCGTCGGCAGGAGCGTCCGACTGCCAATTACCGGGATCCTGATCCCGGTCGTCGCCGACAGCTACGCCGACCCGGAATTCGGCACGGGAGTGGTGAAGATTACGCCGGCACACGACGCCAACGACTATGAGGTCGGCAAGCGGAAGGGACTCTCCACCCCGGTAGTCATCGACGAGACGGGCACGATGCGCGAGGTGAGCGACGCCGCTGGCCGTGTGCCGCCGGCGCTCGCCGGCCTGGACCGCGTGGACGCCCGGAAGCGCGTGGTGGAGTTGCTGGTGGCGGAAGGACGACTGGTGAAGACGGAGGTGCACGAGCACGCCGTGCGTCACTGCTATCGCTGCGATACTGTTGTGGAGCCGAGGCTTTCCGACCAGTGGTTCGTGAGGATGGAGCCCCTGGCCCGCCCGGCCCTGGAGGCGCTGCGCGACGGGTCGCTCAGGATCCTGCCGGAGCGACACGAGGCGACCTACTTCCACTGGCTGGAGAACATCCGCGACTGGAATATCTCGCGCCAGCTCTGGTGGGGTCACCGCATCCCGGTATGGTACTGCGACTCGTGCAGCGATCCGATAGTGAGTCGCGACGATCTGTCGGCATGCCCGACTTGCGGTGGCGCGGTGCGGCAGGACGAGGATGTCCTGGACACCTGGTTCTCGTCGTGGCTCTGGCCGCTCTCCACCCTTGGCTGGCCCGATGAGGAGGCGGCGGACCTGCGCGCGTTCTACCCCACGGACGTGCTGGTCTCGGCTCCGGACATCCTCTTTTTCTGGATCGCGCGCATGGTCATGGCCGGCTACTTCTTTGTCGGCAAGAGCCCGTTCCACACGATCCTGCTGCACGGCATCGCCCGCGATACCCAGGGGCGGAAGATGTCCAAGTCGCTCGGTAACGGCATCGACCCGCTGGACGTGGTGGAACAGTTCGGTGCCGATGCGTTGCGCTATACGGTGGTCGCCGGAATGGGCCTGGGAGTGGATATCGCGCTGGATCCGGCAGATCTCGAGAAGTCCTTCGCGACCGGGCGCAACTTCGTCACCAAGTTGTGGAATATCGGGCGCTTCCTGCTCGGCAACGTGGGGCTGGACCCTGTGCTTCCGGTCGCCGGGCTCGATCCCCGATCGTTGACCCGGGCCGACCACTGGATACTGGCCCGGCTGGATGCGGCGATCGCCGACTGCGACGCCGCCCTGGGACCGGCGCGCCCCGACCACGCTGTCTGGCCAGCCGCCGAGCGCTCGTCGGGGCTACGGCTGAACGAGTTCGCCGAGAGTGCGCGCCACTTCGTATGGAACGAACTGGCGGACTGGTACCTGGAGAGTGTCAAGAGTCGGCTGGCCCAGCCGGGTCCGGACCGGGAGATAGCTCGGGCGGTGCTCGCGCACGCGTTCGACTTCGCGCTACGTCTGCTGCACCCCATCATCCCATTCGTCACCGAGTCGCTCTGGCAACGGTTGCCGGGACGTATGGCCGGAGAACATCTGCCGGTAGCCGCGTGGCCGAAGCAGGAGCGGCGCGCCGACCTCGGACAGGAAGCTGGGTTCGACCGGGTACGGAACGCAGTCACCGCGCTCCGTCAGATTCGCTCCGACTACAATCTTGCACCGGGCCGGACGGTGGACGCGGTCATCATTGCCGACGGGGAGGCCCGGACCACCTACGGCGAGGAACGAGCACTCGTGGGCCGGCTGGCTCGGGCGAACGTGACCGTGTCCGACCGCGCGCCTGAGGAAGCAGCCGCGCACGCCCTGCTACCCGGCGGCGCGTCGGTGGTGGTGCCGCTGGCCGGCCTGGTGGATCTGGACCGGGAGTGCGCCAAGCTGCGCACCGAACTCGGTCAGCTCGAGAAGCAGCTCTCCGCGCTGCAGTCGCGCCTGACCAATGAAGGCTTCCTGTCCCGAGCGCCGCAGGATATCGTGGCCGCTGAACGACAGAAGGCAGTGGAGTGGTCTGCGCGCCGCGACCAGTTGCGCGACAAGGTAGGCGCGCTGTGCGGCAAGTGATGCACAGATCGGTGTCCCGCTCGCTTTCACGGCTCCTGACGCTCCCGCTGCTGTGGGCAAGCGCGAGCTGTGCCAACCAGGCGGCGCCGCCCGGCGGGCCGCCTGACCCCATGCCACCCAGCGTCACCTCGATATCGCCCGATTCCGGCTCCGTCGACGTACGCCCACGCTCGGTCGTCTTCAACTTCGACGAGGTGGTTGCGGAGAAGCCCGCCAGGGCAACGACGCTGGCCGATGCCGTTCTGGTGTCACCGTACCAGGGAGAGCCGGACGTGCGCTGGCACCGTGACCGCATCAGCGTACGTCTGCCCGGTGGCTGGCGCGACAGCACGGTCTACGTCGTCACTCTGTTGCCGGGAATCACTGACCTGCGCAACAACGTACTGGACACGGCGGCCACGACCGTCTTCTCGACCGGCGGCCCGATTCCCGGAACCAGGGTAACAGGCGTGGTCTTCGACTGGGAGACCGGTTCGATCTCCCGGAACGCGCTCGTCCAGGCACTGGTTCCACGAGGGCGCGATACAACGCTGTACGTCGCCCGGAGCGACTCCACGGGGCGCTTCATCCTGCCCTTCGTGCCGTCAGGCTCGCTGCTGGTGCGTGGAATCATCGATGCGAACCGCAACTTCGCGATCGACCGCCGCGAAGGTTGGGACAGTACGACCGTTCAGCTGGTCGATTCCGCGTTCGTCGAGCTGTACACGTTCGTGCACGATACCGTCGGACCTTCCATGCGCGAGGTGACGGTGCAGGACAGTATGACGATCCGGCTCGATCTCACACGTCCACTGGCACTCGATCAACTGCTGGACACATCGCTGGTGACACTGCTGGATGCTGATTCCGTCCAGGTACCCCTGTCCGCGGTTCTGACCGTCGCTGCCGCTGACAGCCTTGCGGCGGCGGCACGGAGAGCGGCGGCCGACAGCTTGCCGCGAGCGGACAGCGCGGCGGCGCCGCCCATCGTCGAGCCCCCCATCGTCGCTCCTCCCGTCGCCGAGCCGGATGTGGCCCGTGCGGACACTGTCGGGCCGCCTCCCCTGCCCACCCCTTCACGCCCCATCCCGATCAGCTCGATAGTTGTCCGGACGGCGGCGCCTCTGGCTCCCGATACCCGCTACCGCATAAGGCTCAACCAGGCGCGCGGATTGGACGGACCTGCCAGGACCAGTGATCGCACCTTCCTGACGGCCGCGCGTGACACCAGTCCGCCGCCACCACGGCCGCCACCCACCGTGACGCCACCAGACTCGGTACCGCCAGACTCGCTCCCGCCGACTGCGGCACCGCCGCCCGCCGTGCCGCCGCCCGTCGCGCCGCCGCCCCGGATGGCACCGCCAGGGCCCTCGGCGGCATCGACCGCAGGACACGAAGAACCCACCGCAGGTGGTAGCGGTCGACCGTCAGGGCCGGTAACGCCGTTCGTCGCGATCACTCGCGGCTGGTAGGGCACACCGGTGCCAGGCGTCACCCCGCAGTGCTCCCGCGCAACCACGAGCCAGCCGCTGAGCAGACAACCGGCTGCCTTCCTGGACCGCGATGGCACGCTCATCACCGACGCACACTACCTCTCGCGGCCTGACCAACTGCGCCTCATTCCTGGCGTCAGCCGGGCCATTCGCACCCTCAACGACGCCGGCGTGCCGGTGGTGGTGGTCACCAACCAGTCGGGTATCGCTCGTGGTTACTTCACGCCGGAGGAGTACTGCGAGGTGGAGCGAGCGCTGGACGAGATGCTGCGTGATGCCGGGGCAGTGCTGGCCGGCAGCTACCATTGCCCCCATCTGCCGGAAATTTCCGGCCCCTGCGAGTGTCGGAAGCCGGGGGTCGCGCTCTTCCGGCTCGCCGCCCAGGAGCATGGGCTGGCGCTGGACAGATCGCTCTACGTTGGCGACAGATGGCGTGACGTCTCGCCCGCCCTCGTCCTGGGTGGAACGGGCGTGCTGGTGCCCGCGTCCAGCACCCCATCGGCGGAACGCGACAGGGCAACCGCGCACTCCATGGTCGCGCCCTCACTTGCCGCGGCAGTGGAGAGCTTCCTGCGCGAACCGAGCCAGGGATGAGGGCGCGTCCCTCACGTCGTGACCTTTCTCAGGTCGCGGGAGCGGGCTACAATGCCGGCATGACATCTCGAGTTGCCGTCCTGGCTTCAGGCAGTGGTTCCAACCTGCAATCGTTGCTCGATCATCTGCATGGCAACAGGCAGAATACCGGCGACCGGGCCGGCGCGGCTGAGGTCGTGCTCGTCGCCTCCAACCGCGCCGATGCAAGGGCGCTGGATCGTGGACGCGCCGCGGGTGCAGCGACGGCGGTGTTGAATGATGTCGACGACGGGGATGCCCTGGCCGCGCTCCTGGACGATCATGCCGTCGACCTGGTGGTCCTGGCGGGTTACCTCAAGCTGGTGCCAGCCTCGGTGGTCCGCCGCTACCCTGGCCGGATGCTCAACGTCCACCCGGCCCTGCTACCTTCCTTTGGCGGCCCCGGCATGTATGGGCGGCGCGTACATGAAGCTGTGCTCCACAGCGGTGCTCGTGTGAGCGGCGTGACGGTACACTTCGTGGATGAGGAGTACGATCGCGGCACCATCATCGCGCAATGGCCTGTTCCGGTGCTACCCGGCGACGACGCGGTCACTCTTGCCGCTCGTGTCCTGAGCGCCGAACACATCCTCTATCCGAGGGTCGTGGAAGCCGTCGCAGCGGGCAGGCTTTCCGAGCGGGGGCAGCGGCCACCAGCGTCGTCGCACTCGCACCTGCAACCAGCCAGTTCAGTACACTTCTCGCTCACCGTCGAACCGGCCGCCCTGGCGGCTGGTATGGATCAACTACTGTCGCTCTGAGCCAGACGCTCCGACCGCCACGCCCTACCGGACCTGCCATGCCCCGTGCCCTACTATCCGTCTCGAACAAGCTCGGTCTCGTCGATTTCGCCCGTGGGTTGGCGGCCCTCGGCTGGGAACTCGTGTCCACCGGAGGCACCGCCGCCGCCCTGCGTGAAGCAGGATTGGCACCGATCGACGTGAGCGACCTGACCGGCTTTCCGGAAATGCTCGATGGCCGGGTGAAGACGCTTCACCCGGTGGTGCACGGCGCCCTGCTGGCGCGTCGGGATCTACCGGAGCATATGGCGGCCATCGCGGAGCATGGTATCGGTCCGATCGACCTGGTCTGCGTCAACCTGTATCCGTTCCGGGAGACGGTTTCGCGCGCCGGCGTGACGGCGGAGATGGCGATCGAGAAGATTGACATTGGTGGTCCGTCCATGCTTCGATCGGCGGCCAAGAATCACGCCGCGGTGACGGTCGTGGTCGATCCTGCTGACTATGAGCGGGTGCTGGGTGCGCTGCAGGCCGGAGACGCGGATGTCGAGCTTCGTCGGGCATTGGCGGAGAAGGTGTTCGCGCACACCGCCGCGTATGACGCCGCCATTGCCGACTGGTTCGCCGGTACGCGGGGAGACCTCTTTCCGGAACGCCGGACGATCGCCCTGGAGCGCGTGCAGTCCCTTCGCTACGGCGAGAACCCGGACCAGCAGGCCGCATTCTACGCCGAGCGCCCGGGAGCAGGTCTTTCCGGGTTGAAGCAGTTGGGCGGCAAGGAGCTGTCGTTCAACAACCTGCTCGACCTGGACGGCGCCCTGCTGGCCACCGACCCGTTTGCCGACGAGACCTGCTGCGCGATCATCAAGCACACCACGCCCTGCGGCGTCGCCGTCGGCGCGACGGCCGCCGAGGCGTACCGGAAGGCCTTGTCCTGCGATCCGGTCTCCGCCTTCGGTTCGGTGGTGGCCTTCACCACGCCGGTGGACGAGGAGACGGCGGAAGCGGTCTCGAGCCTGTTCGTGGAGTGCATCGTGGCTCCGGAATTCTCCGAGACAGCGGTCGAGATCCTGACGCGGAAGAAGAATCTGCGCGTGCTGGCCGGCCGCGTACCGGCGCGGTCGGGATCGCTGGATTACAAGCGTGTGCGCGGCGGTCTCCTTATCCAGGAGTGCGCCCAGGCGGTCAACAGCGAGGATGGCTGGCAGGTGGTGACGCGCCGCCAACCGACCGAGCGCGAACTTGCCGACCTCAAGTTTGCCTGGCGCTCGGTAGCCAGCGTGAAGTCGAACGCAATCGTGCTCGTACGCGACGGAATGACCATCGGCATTGGCGCCGGACAGATGTCCCGGGTGGATGCATCATTCCTGTCCGTGCACAAGGCGCGGCAACATGGGCACCCCACCGCCGACGCCGTGCTCGGTTCGGACGCTTTCTTCCCCTTCCGGGACGGTGTGGACCAGGCCGCCGAGGCAGGTGTGAAGGCGATCATCCAGCCCGGCGGGTCGGTGCGGGACGCGGAGGTGATCGCGGCATGTGACGAACATGGCATCGCGATGGTTGTTACAGGGCGGCGTCAGTTCCGCCACTAGCCCGACGCAACCGGCCGGGCCGTGACCAGGGCGCTGAGAAGCTGCCACTGGTCCCGGACGGGCCGGTCGGGCATCTTTCATGATTGCCGCACGTCAACTGCGGCTCTGACCTACGCCACGCCGAGACGTGGCCTGCAGCGTACCCCAGACGGCCCTTCATGGCGACCCCGATCGCGACCTCGAACCACGACGCGCTGGACACCCGGCCCTCCTACCTGGCGGCCACCATCGCGGCGACCATCGTCTTCGCGCTCTATGTGATCACACTCGGCCCGTCGACGGCCATGTGGGACACGAGCGAGTACATCGCCGCCGCCTACACCATGGGGATCCCTCACCCACCGGGGAACCCCTTCTTCGTGCTCGTCGGGCGCGTCTTCTCGTTGCTGCCCATCGCCCCGAACGTGGCGATGCGGATCAATGTGCTGGCGGCCCTCAGCAGCGCCATCTCGGCCGGGATGTGGTTCCTCATCACCGAGCGCGTACTCGTCGGCTGGCTACCCTACAGGTGGCAGCGCGTGGTCGGCGGTTCGCTGGCCGCGCTCATCGGCGCCACGGCGTTCACCGTCTGGAGCCAGTCGGTGGTGAACGAGAAGGTCTACACCGTCTCGTTGGTCTTCTTCGCCATCGTGGCCTGGATCACCGTTCGCTGGGCCGACGACCCCGACGGTCCACGGGCCGATCGCTGGCTCGTCCTGATCGCGTACCTGCTCGGCCTGGGCTACTCCAACCATCCCGCCGGCTTCCTCGTAGGACCGGCGGTGGGAGTGGCAGTACTGCTCCGTAGACCAGCGACGCTGCTCCGCTGGCGCCTGATCCTGGCCTGCGTGGGCGCCCTGGCACTGGGAATCACGCCATTCGCCACCCAGCCCATTCGCGCCGCCTACAATCCGGCAATCAACGAGGGTGACCCCACCGCTTGCCGTGACGGCCTGGCCTTCGACTGCACCTTCTCGAAGGGCACCTACGAGGCGTTCAAGTACAACTTCAACCGCGAACAATACGGCAAGCCGTCGCTGTCCGAGCGACAGGCGCCGCTCTCGGCGCAGGTCGGCATGTGGTGGCTCTACTTCAAGTGGCAGTGGCTGCGCGACGCGCATCAGGAACATCCGGCCGCCCAGCAGGTGCTGGCCGCCGTCTTCCTGATACTCGGCATATTTGGCGGCTACGTCCACTGGATACGAGACCGACGAAGTTTCTACTTCTTCGGGCCGTTGATGTTCACGATCACGTTCATGCTGATCTTCTACATGAACTTCAAGTACGGCGCGAGCCAGGCCCCGCAACTGGGGGATTCAGTGGCGCGCGAGGTCCGCGATCGGGACTACTTCTATCTGTGGAGCTTCTCCGCCTGGAGCGTCTGGGCGGCACTCGGCCTGGTGTTCGTCTGGGAGGCGGCCGCGTCGCTGTTCAAATCCGAACGCGTGAAGGTCGGGTTGCAGACGCTCGAGCTGCCCATCAGGCGCAGTTGGATACTGGCCTCGCCGATCCTGCTCATCGCCTGCGTACCCTTGTTCGGCAACTGGTCGGCGAGTTCGAAGGCGGGCGACACGACGACGAGGGATTTCGCCCACGACCTTCTCGAATCGGTTGAACCCTACGGCATTCTCGTGACGGTCGGCGACAACGACACCTTCCCGCTCTGGTACGCGCAGGAAGTGGAGGGGATCCGCCGGGACGTCGTGGTGGCCAACACGTCACTCCTGAACACGGACTGGTACGTTCGCCAGATCATCGCTCGCGAGATCTTCCCGTACGACTCGGCCAACGGCGCTGCGGTGTACAAGGATCGGTCGTGGAAGCGCCCGACCGGCCCGGTGGTGAGCTGGACGATGGACGAAGCGGACGCCCTGCCCCTGTATCAGCAGCTCAACCAGCCGGCACAGTTCCAGGTTCAGGGCACGGAGATCAATACCACGGTGCCGGCCGGAATCCTTGAGCGGGCGGACCTGTTCGTCCTCAAGATGATCCAGGACAACCCGGATCGCCCCGTCTACTTCAGCAATACCGCCGTCGGCTACCCGTCCAAGCTGGGCCTCCAGCAGTACCTGCTCACCCAGGGCCTGGCGCGGAAGCTCCTGCCCGCTCCTCCCATGCCCAGCCTGGACACGATCCCGGTACCTGGACGTGGGATGATGGACGTGAAGCGAAGTGAGGCGCTCTGGTTCAACGTCTTCGAGGCGCCGACGTCGCTGATCGCCAAGGGCGACTGGATTGACAAACCCTCGGTCGGCATACCCTACCTCTACGTCGATGCCGGCCTGTCGCTGGCCCAGGCGCTTCAGCTTCGCGGCCAGGAGGAACTGGCAGGCAAGGCGTTCAACACGGCGATCAGCGTCGCCAAGGCCACACGTCTGTCGGACGACTTCGGACTGCCGGAATCGCTGCCACCCTCGCCCGTCCTGCCACGGCCTGGCGATACGGCGATCCAGTCAGTACTTCCGCCCGACTCGAACTAGGCTACGCCGGCCAACAGGTCGGCAGTCTCCAGTATCCTGACTCCGTCGGCGGCCCAGCGTGTGAAGGTGCCGGCGGAGTCGATCAGGCCCAGGCCCCACGTAGCGTCGCGGATGACGGTCACCGGGTAGCCGCGCTCGCGCAATCCTTCCACGGCCTGGCGGACGCAGACGTCCGTAGCCACCCCGCAGACCACGAACTCGGGCGGCGAGCCCAACGCTGCCTCCAGGGCACGGATGAGCGGATCGGTGGCCGCGTTGCCGTCAAAGATGGAGAACTCGCGCTTCTGAAGCAGGATCGGGAGGCCCTCGGACAGTGCGCGCGCGGCCAGCTCGCGTGCCGTCGCCGGCTCCGCGTCCCGGTCCAGCACGAGTACGTCGCTCCCCGGGGAGATCTCGTCGATGATGTGGGCCCCGCGCTGCTCTTCGGGATCACTGCTCAGTCCCATGCAGTGCGGCGGATAGGTCTCGCGCGCAGGATCGGGGGCCACCGCATCTATCTCGCGGTCGTGCATGGCGTGCCAGTCGGCGGTGTAGATGATCGCGTCGCAGTGGTTCCTCATCCAGGCCAGGACATCCTGCAGCAGCGGGACGATCTGACTGGCGCCCACATCCGTGGGGTCGCCGAGGTCGTGTACGTAGAGCCGCCCGCCCGGCGCCTCGGGCAGCATGAAGTCATTCTGCACGTCCACCAGCAGGCCCACGCGGGGGCGGGCCGTGGTGTCCGTCGTCAATCCGGATTCATCCATGTCGTTCCCTCCAGGTCCGGGAATGGCACCGCCGGCGGTCGGGATCACGCCCCGACCCGCTCGGCGGTCAGCCTCCATCGAGGAGCCAACTCCATACATGGATGATAGCTCGTTCGCCCGCTCACTGCGCGGCCCGGCCACCCTGGACGAGCAGCCTGATGCTTGCGGGTCTCCGGTCCCGACTGTATGGTGGTGCCGGAAGGTGGCAAGGGACGACCCGTGCGTTGCATCAGATCCAGCGCCCGACAAGATGGCACACTCCCACCCGAGCCCCGGTACGTCATGGACAACCTGTTATTCAGCGCGGACAGCATCTGGACGATGATCCATGGGATCGTCCTGGGTGGTGGCGCGTTGCTGGGGATCGCGGCGGCTCTCTTCTCGCTGGTGACCGTCCGCGTGGCCGACAGTGCAAACGCCAGCGCTCAGAGGCAGGCGCGCTACCTGGGCTGGCTCACCATGCTCGTTGCCGTGGCACTCTGGCTCACCGTGATCGTGGGCACCTACGTCAACTTTCCTCCGTACCGCGCCACGCCACCGGAGGGACTCACGGACCTCAGCCAGTACCCCAAAGCGCTCATAATGTCGGGCCCGGGGACCGCCTGGCTACACCAGTTCGCGATGGAGATCAAGGAGCACGTTCCCTGGATCGCCGCGATGCTTGCCACTGGCGCGGCGTTCGTGGCCACTCGCCATGGTCAGTCGCTCGCGCGCGACGCATCGGTCCGTAGGCTGACGACCACGCTGCTCGCGATCTGCTTCGTGCTCGTATCGTTCGTGAGCCTGTTCGGTGTCTTCATCAACAAGGTAGCTCCACTCGATTAGTGGAGCACGGAGCGTGAACATGGGCACCACCGCCAACGAACGTGATGCCGTCACCAATGGCGAACCACTGGCCGCGCTGCTGGCGGCAGGGGTGGGAGCGTTCGCATTGGGCCTGGTCGTCATCCTTCACGAGATAGGGCTGTTCTCGCCGCCAACTCTTTATGAGCCGTCGGGCGGTGTGTCGGGACGAACGACGCTGGCCGTCATCCTCTGGCTGGCCGCGTGGGCGGTGCTGCACCGCCGCTGGAAGGGCCGCCGGATCGAGCCAGGAAGGGTAGTGATGGCAACCATCACCCTCGTTGTACTGGCTCTCGTCCTCACCTTCCCGCCGCTCTGGGCACTTCTCTGAGCCGCCGGCTGGATGTGCCGCACGTCCGCCCGCGACGTCGGCCACTTCGATCGCTCGCACGAACGCCATAGTGGAGTTGCGGACGACCTCGACGGGATCGACGGGGATCCGAGCGGGAGTACGACGGTCGCGGGGGGTCGCGGCGCGCCCTGAACGGTGGCGGGTGTAGACCCGATTATATTCCCGTTCGAGACAGACATCCGCGGTGACCCGGCCACGCGCAAGTGAGGCGATCACGGGTCGGCGCACATCGTCGACCCGTAATCATTGCAGCCGATGCACCTTCTCCTGGCCATCTCGCGAACGGCCGCCAGCTTCACGTCGCTCGCACTCGTCGGCCTGCTGGTCCTGGCGACATCGACCTCGGCACAGCAGCCAGCGACAACCAACCCGACGGCGAGCGCGGATTCCACCGCCACACTGCACGTGCGTGTCAGGAGCGAGAGCCCGGACGGCCCGCCGGTGGAGTCGGCGGTGGTGCGCAGCGGCACGGCGGGTACGCGGACCGACGCGGATGGCAATGCGACCCTGCAGCTTTCGCCCGGACGACACACCGTGCACGCGACGAGGGTAGGCATGCGGGCGGACTCAGCTGTAGTGGTGCTGCGCGCCGGCGCGAGCGACACCCTGACGCTGATACTCGCCCCGATGGCGGCCGACATCGAGGCAATGGTGGTGAGCGCCACGCGCGGCGAACGCAGGGTGGAGGACACTCCACTCCGTGTGGAGGTGATCGACGAGGAGGAGATTGGCGAGAAGGTGGCGATGACGCCGGGCGACATCGCCATGATGCTGGCCGAGACCGGCGGACTTCGTGTGCAGACAACCAATCCGTCGCTGGGCGGAGCGGATGTGCGCATACAGGGACTCCTGGGCCGCTATTCGCTCATTCTCGCCGACGGACTGCCACTCTATGGCCAGGCAGGAGGGCTCGGCCTGCTGCAGATCCCGCCGGTGGACCTGGCGTCGGTGGAGATCATCAAGGGCACAGCTTCGGCGCTCTACGGCAGCTCAGCTCTGGGAGGAGTGATCAACCTCGTCTCCCGCTCGCCCGGCGCAGAGGCGGACCGCACGGTGATCGTCAACCAGACATCGCGCGGCGGCACCGACGGCGTGTTCTTCGGCACCGGGCCGGTGACGGAACGGTGGGGTTACACGCTGCTTGCCGGCGCACACAGGCAGCGACGCAACGACCTGAATGGCGATGGTTGGGCGGACATGGCTGGCTACACGAGAGGCGTTGTTCGACCCCGTTTCTACTATGATGATGACGCGGGCAGGACGGCGTTCCTGACCGGTGGGTATACCGCCGAGGACCGCGACGGCGGCACCATGGACGGCCGAACCGCGCCCGACGGTCAGGCATTTGCCGAAGCGTTGGAGACCCGGCGGGCAGATGTCGGAGGACTGGTGCGGTGGGTGGCCGACGGCACCGAGGGGCTGGCCGGCATTGAAGCGCTGCGCGGCTCGATCCTGACTCTGCGCGGGTCGGCCATGGATCAGCGCTACGACCACCAGTTCGGTGGGGTGGGTGAGCGTGACCGGCACCGTACCTGGTTCGGTGAGGCGGCGCTGGCGATTCCGCGCGGTCGCACGATGTACATACTCGGGGCGGCATTCCAGCAGGACTCCCACCACGGCAGCGACGTGCCGGGCTTCGACTACACCTACTCGGTACCGGCGGTGTTCGCGCAGTTGGACGCCGATCCCACCGCCTGGCTGTCGCTGTCCATGAGCGCGCGAGCAGACGCTCACAGCGAGTACGGAACCGTCGTCAATCCGCGCCTCTCCCTCCTCTTCCGTCGACCCGCAGGTTCGGCGTTCTCCGGCTGGACCACGAGGCTCTCCGGCGGCACCGGCGCCTTCGCGCCCACGCCATTCGTGGAGGAGACGGAGTCGACTGGATTGACGCCACTCGTGCCGCTTGCCGGGCTGCGCGCGGAACGCGCCCGCAGCGCCTCGCTCGATGTCGGCGGCCCTCTGGAGACGGTGCTCGGCCACCTGCAGGTGAACGCGACAGCGTTCGCGTCACACATCAGCCACCCACTTCAGATACGCGACCTGAATACCACCACCGCTGGCGGCGCGAGGATGATCGAGCTCACCAACGCCGTCGGACCGACGCGCACGTGGGGGGGCGAGCTGCTGGCCAGACTCGTGCACGAACTGGGTGAGGAGGACGAGGACGGGGAGGAGCCGCCGGCAATCCGCGTGACGGGCAGTTACACCTACCTCCGCTCGACCAGCTGCGAGACGGCGCGATTCCCGGCCGGGCCATCTACCGGCGCGGCGGACGACGGCTGCAGCCGCGGTGAGGTCGCCCTGACCCCCCGTCACGCGCTGGGCGTGGTGGCCAGCTACGAGCAGGAAGGGCGTAGCCGTCTGGGGCTGGAGATCTACTACACCGGTCGCCAGCTACTCGAGAACGATCCTTACCGCGCCGAGAGCCGGCCCTACCTGGTGTTGGGCGTGCTGGGGGAAAGGATCGTTCCAACGCCGGCAGGAATGGCGAGGTTCTTCCTCAACCTGGAGAACCTCACGAACGTACGGCAGAGCCAGCACGACCCTCTTCTGCTGCCTTTTCGCGGCCGTGGTGGCCGGTGGACAACCGATGCCTGGACGGAACTGGTAGGCTTCACCATGAACGGCGGAGTGCGACTGTCGTTCTGAGCGGCGCGTGGTGACGGCGGTCGCTCCGTCGGTGCCGCCTACCCGGCGGAATGCCCGCGTCGCCGCTGGCGGTCCGCTTCCGCGCCCACGCTACGCGCCGCGCGCCCGCTACACGCGGGCGAACACCAGCGTGCCGTTCGTGCCGCCAAAGCCGAAGCTGTTGGACATGACCGTGTTGAGCGTCGCCTCCTGGCTCTCCCGTACGATCGGAAAGTCCACGGCCAGTGGATCCAGCGTCTCGATGTTGGCCGAGCCGGCGATGAAACCGTCGCGCATCATGAGCAGCGAGTAGATCGCCTCGTGCACACTGGCCGCACCCAGCGGATGACCAGTGAGTGCCTTGGTCGAGGACAGTGGAGGCATATCGCTCCCGAACACCTCGCGTGCGGCATCGAGTTCCACGATGTCTCCTACTGGAGTGGACGTGCCGTGGGTGTTGAGGTAGTCAACTGGCGCACTGACATTGGCCAGCGCCATCTGCATGCAACGTACGGCTCCCTCACCGCTCGGAGCGACCATGCTCCCGCCATCGGAGGTGACACCGTAGCCGACAAGCTCGGCGTGAATGTGCGCGCCACGCGCCCTGGCGTGTTCGTACTCCTCCAGCACCAGCATGCCACCACCGCCGGCGATGACGAAGCCGTCGCGCGCGGTATCGTAGGGCCGCGAGGCCACAGCCGGCGTCTCATTGAAGCCAGTGGACAGCGCACCCATCGCATCGAACTGAGCGGCCGCGCCCCAATGCATTTCCTCGCTGCCACCGGCAAAGACCATGTCCTGTGCACCATGGCGAATGAGGTCGGCCGCTGCGCCAATGCAGTGTGCCGAGGTCGCGCACGCCGCGGAGATCGAATAGCTCACGCCGAGAATGCCGAAACCGGTAGCCAGTGTGGCGGACACCGTGGAGCACATCGTGCGCGGCACCATGTACGGTCCGATCCTGCGCACGCCCTGCTCACGCAGCAGGTCAGCGGTCTCGATCTGCCATTGGGGCGAGGCGCCACCCGAACCGGCGATGACGCCGACGCGCGGATCACGGATTGCGTCGGCATCGAGGCCCGCATCCGTGATGGCATCACGCATGGCCACGTAGGAATATGCTGCTGCATCACCCATGAAACGCTTCAGCTTGCGGTCAATCTCGGCGACCAGGTCGATGTCGGGCACGCCGGCCACCTGACTGCGCATGCCCACCTCGGCGAGCTGGGGCGCAGCACGGATACCGCTACGACTCTCGCGCAGGGCCGCCGACACGGACTCCAGCGTATTGCCCAGACAGGACACGACGCCCATTCCGGTCACCACCACTCGACGCATCTCAGAAGCCCTCGGTTGACTGGAACAAGCTCACGCGCATGCCGGTGGCGCTATAGATCGGCCGGCCATCAACAGCCATGGTGCCGTCGGCGATCACCAATGTCAGCTTGCCGCGCATGACGCGGCGCACATCCACCTCATAACTCAGCAGTTTAGCGCTGGGCAGTACCTGGCCGGTGAACTTGACCTGATCCACTCCCAACGCGCGCCCCTTGCCCGGCTCTCTGAGCCACGGCAGATAGAAGCCGGCCAGTTGCCACAACCCGTCCAATCCCAGGCAACCAGGCATCACCGGATCGCCTTCGAAATGGCAGGCGAAGAACCAGAGGTCCGGACGAATATCCATCTCGGCACGCAGAATGCCTTTGCCGTGCGAACCGCCGGTGGGATCCACCAGGGTGATGCGATCGAACATCAGCATCGGCGGCAGCGGCAGGCGCGCGTTGCCTTCACCAAACAATTCGCCGCGAGCACATGCCAGCAATTGTTCGTAATTGAACGAGGAAGGTAGTGTCACGTGGCCATATGCAAGGAAAGCGCATGGAGATCTGCAAGGCAGACTGCAGACTCATCGAGATACCGGTCGCACCTGCGAAGCCTGGTTGCATGGGTCGCACACAGGCCTCGCGTCATCGGAGCAGCGTAAAAGATAACGGGGCATAGGTTTGTCACAAGTGAAGAATAGTCTGTGTCAACGGTATTCAAGACCCGGGCCGCCGAGAGCTTCTGCTCATGGGATACCCCGCCGATATCGCGGGACCCTCGACGTCTCGGTCGGGAGGCGAGGCGTGAACTGACCGGCCAGCGCAGAGGCCCGCCATTCACGCCCGGGGTTACCAGAGGCGAGCGGCCGGCCGCCGGCCCGCGGGCATTACAGCGCTGACTCCTGGTCGACGGGATCTCGAATATCCCCACTCCTTCTTCCCACTCCCGGAGATCGGGTAAGGATGTCCGTTGCATCGGATCACTCGACTGGCGATCTTTAGAGGTCTGGAGGGTTGGCAGAATGGCTATTGCACCGGTCTTGAAAGCTACTGCAGGGCCACACCATCAACCACTAGCTAACTCAGTGCGCGACAGTCACTTACACCGCAATGAGCGACCTCCGCCCATCGCCTCTTGTGGCACTCTTGTGGCATTTCGACTCTGAAGCTGCATCGGTCGAGGCCGAGCACGGGTGCGATCTGGGTCAGGACGCGTGCCCCTGAAGCGTGAGCTTCGCCCTCGAGCCGAAGGAGCCGGCGTAGACGCTCAGCCGCCGACTACGGTAGCGGGCTTCCCACCCGTCCGCAGGAACTCAACGAAGTCGTCGGGCAACCCGGCTGCCCGCACGCCAGCGACCGTCGCCTCGACGTCGTACTCCACCCGCACAACCTCCACGCGCGGCTCGTCATCGCCGAGATCGAGGAGCACGTAGCAGGCGCGCCAGTCGCCGTCCTTCGGACGCCCGACGCTGCCGGTGTTCACGAAGTGGATACCGTCCACCGTGCGGTGCCAAGGCTTGTGCGTGTGGCCGAACGCGAGCACGTCGCCTGCCTTGAGCCCGACGCTCACCGCCGCCTTACGGCAGAAGTCGTCGGAGCGGTCCTCGGTGCAGTAGACGGTGTTGAGCGTCGGCGTGCCGTGCACGAGCACGAGTCGCGGCCCCGGTGCGTGCCCGCCGAGCGGGCGCAGATCGAGCGAGAACGGCAGCCCGCCCAGGAAGCGCCTCGTCTCCGGCGTGACGGCGCCGCGCGTGTACTCGTAGCTGATGTGCGCCAGCTCTTCCTGGTGCGCGCTCTCGCTCCGGCAGCCGCAGTGCTTGTAGTCCGTCGCGACCGTCGAGTCGTAGTTACCCGCGATCCCGGCAATGCCGCGCTCGCGCAGGCGCGCGACGACCTCGTTGGGCTGGCTCGAGTAGCCGACCAGGTCACCTAGGTGATAGACCGCGCCAACGTCGTCGCGGTGGTCGATGTGGGCGAGCACGGCGTCCAGTGCCGGCAGATTGGCGTGGATGTCGGAGATCAGGGCGTAGCGCATCGTGGGCTCGGAAGGGTCGGAACGGCTCACCACTGGTCCGCCCGCTCGCGCTCGGGCCAGGAGTCGGTGGACGGCATATCGGGGAGCAGCGCATCACCGATGTCCCGCACACGCTGCTCGAGCACCGCGCGTTCGAGCTTCTCGAGGGGGAGCGCGAGGAAGAGGTCGAGACGGCGACTGAGGTAGATCAGCGTCTCCTGGAACGCCCGGTGCTGCTCGCCGGCCGAGCCGAGGACGGCGGCCGGGTCGGGCATGCCCCCGTGCGCGTGGACCGGCTGGCCGGGGAACGTCGGGCAGGACTCATTGGCCCGATCACAGACCGTGATCACGAAGTCCCACCGCTGTCCCCGCACTTCGTCCATGCCCTTCGGTGAACGCCCGGTCCAGTCGATGCCATGCTGGCGCAGCATGTCGAGCGTGAGCGGATGCACGTGCGGTGCGGGGTTCGAGCCGGCGCTGCCCGCCTCGAAGTCGCCGCGACCCTTCCGCTGCAGCAGCGCCTCGGCGATCTGGCTACGGGCCGAGTTCCCGGTGCACAGGAAGAGCACACGGAACGGGGTGTCGCGGGGCGTGTGCCGGAGGTGCGGTCCCATGATCATGTTCTCCGTGGCGCGATCAGCGGGTCAGCGGGTCGAGCGCATGGCTCGTGCTGACGATGAGCGCCTCGAGGCAGGTGCGGGCGAGGCGGGTGCGGCGGCTGGGATCTCGTGGGCGAAGTACCGGCGTCGCGCCCAGAGCGACACATACACGAGCCCCACGAGCACCGGCACCTCGATGAGCGGCCCCACCACCGCGGCGAGTGCCTCGCCCGACGTGATGCCGAACGTCGCCACGGCGACCGCGATGGCCAGCTCGAAGTTGTTACCTGCCGCCGTGAAGCTGAGCGATGCCGTCGACTCGTAGTCGAAGCCGAAGCGCTTCGATAGCCAGAAGGCGAGGCCGAACATCACGAAGAAGTAGATCGTGAGCGGCACCGCGATGCGCAGCACGTCGAGCGGGAGCGACAGGATACGGTTCCCCTGCATCGCGAACATCAACACGATGGTGTAGAGGAGCCCGACGAGCGCCGTGGGGCCGAACTTCGGCATGAAGACGCCGTCGTACCACGCGCCCCCCTTCCGTGCCACGAGGAGCTTCCGCGTGAGATACCCGGCCACGAGCGGCACACCGAGGAAGATCCCGACGCTCCGCGCGATCTCGCCCATCGAGACGTCCACCACCGTGCTCTCGGCGCCCATCCACCCCGGCACGACCGTGAGGAAGAGCCAGCCGAGGAAGGAGTAGGTGATGATCTGGAAGACGGAGTTGAGAGCTACGAGCACCGCCGCCAGTTCGTTCGAGCCACAGGCGAGTGAGTTCCAGATGAGCACCATCGCGATGCAGCGCGCCAGCCCGATGAGGATCAGCCCGTTGCGGTACTCCGGCATGTCTGGCAGGAAAGCCCACGCGAGCGCGAACATCACGATGGGCCCGAGCACCCAGTTGAACAGCAGCGACGTGCCGAGGAGCTTCGTGTCGCCGAGATGCCCGCCGATGGTCTCGTAGCGGACCTTCGCGAGCACCGGGTACATCATCCACAGCAGCCCGATGGCGATGGGCACCGACACGCCGGCCACCTGCACCCGGTCGAGCACGGCACCGAGGCCGGGCCAGGCGCGCCCGAGGAGGAGCCCGAGCGCCATGGCCACGAAGATCCAGAGCGGTAGAAAGCGGTCGAGCCTGGAGAGGCGGCGGAGGACCGGCGCGTCCACGGGATGGGAAGCAGCGACAGCCGACGAAGCGGCGGTGGTCATATCAGCAGGTACCAGGGATGAGACAGGCGGGGGCGAGTAAGCGGAGGATCGGGCAGAGGATCAGGCGCAGGGGTCGGCGGTGCGCTCGCGCACCCGTGCCTCGGCCCGCGCGCGCTCGGCATCCAGGGCGGGCACGCCGGTGAAGCACGAGCGGACGCACGCGATCAGGTTGCGGTGCACCGCATTCTCCGGCTCGGCGAGGCGGTAGTGGGCGAACCTCCACTCGCGCGTCGCCTCCACGAGACCCGAGCGGCGGAGGTAGGCTAGGTGGCGCGAGACGGCCGGCTGTGGGAGCCCCAGCAGTTCGACGATGTCGCAGACGCACAGCTCCCCGGCCGCGAGTACGCTCAGGATCCGGATGCGCGTGGGGTCGGCGAAGCCCCGGAAGAGCGTGTCGAGATCATCGACGCTCGGGGCCTGGGCGTCGTCCAGGACGGTCAGGGCGTTGGGCATTATGTAGGGGTTCCCCCGGTTCACATTCGCTAACACGTATGTAACTTGCCTAGGCGCATATGATCCGTCAACCCGAACCCTGAGACTTCCATGGCTCGCTCCCTTCCCTTCGGCGACCCGACGCAGGCCATCGCCCCCGACTCGGCCTCCGCCGCGACCTCGAGCACGGACGCGCTCGCCGGCACCGTCGCCGTCTACGACCCCGCCATGTGCTGCCCGACGGGCGTCTGCGGTCCGGGCGTCGACCCGGCGCTCCTCCAGATCGCCCGCGACCTGCGGTGGCTGGAGGCCCGGGGCGTGGCCGTAGAACGCTTCGGCCTCAGTCAGGAGCCGCAGGCGTTCATCAGGAGCGGTCGGGTGAGCGGGCTACTCCAGGCGTTCGGCGACAAGGCACTGCCGGCCACACTGGTCGATGGCGAGGTGCTGACCCACGGCCGCTATCCCACCCGCGACGAGCTCGTCGCCGCCCTCGAGCCCGCAGCGACGTCCAGTACCGGAAGCACCGGGGCCAGCGATTCGAGCTGCGCCCCCGGTTCTGACTGCTGCTGAGCGGAGACCACGCCATGACCTCGACACTCGCTCCCACGGCGTCGGCACCCACTGGTGCAGCGCTACCGACCACGCCCGCCTGGATCGCCGCACCGACGCGGTACCTCTTCTTCACCGGCAAGGGCGGTGTAGGCAAGACGACCGTCGCCAGCTCGACGGCGCTCCGTCTCGCCGAGCGCGGCCTACGCGTGCTGATCGTGAGCACGGACCCGGCATCGAACCTCGACGACGTCTTCGGCATCGAAGTGGGCACCGAGCCCACGGCCATCGAAACTGTACCGACGCTCCGGGTGATGAACATCGACCCCGAGTCGGCCGCCGCGGCCTACCGCGACCGCCTCGTGGGGCCATACCGCGGCATGCTCCCCGAGGCGGCGATTCGCAGCATGGAGGAGCAGCTCTCCGGGGCCTGCACGGTGGAAATCGCGGCGTTCAACGAGTTCACCGCGCTGCTCGCCGACCCGGCGCTCGTCGAGCGCTTCGACCACGTGGTATTCGACACCGCGCCGACGGGGCACACCCTGCGACTCCTCAGCCTGCCGAGCGCGTGGAGCGGCTTCCTCGAAACGTCGAGCAGCGGGGCGAGCTGCCTCGGGCCGCTGGCCGGCCTCGAGCAGCACCGTGCGCAGTACGCGGCCACGGTCGCCGCACTCGCCGATGGGGCGCAGACCACCGTCGTGCTGGTCAGCCGGCCCGAGGAGAGCGCACTGCGCGAGGCGGCACGCGCGGGCGGCGAGCTCGCCGCGCTCGGCGTCGCCAACCAGCAGCTCGTCGTCAACGGCGTGCTCGTGGGCGATGCCGGCGACGACGCCGTGGCTCGCGCATACGCTGCGCGGCAGCGGAAGGCACTGGAGCGCGTGCCCGCATCGCTCGCCTCGCTCCCCCGTATCGACGTCCCGTTGGTGGCGAGCGATCTCACGGGCGTGGACGCCCTGCGCGCCGTCACCGACGTCCTCGACCAGTATGAGGACCGCTCCGAGGTGGCGGCCGTGGCCACCGAGTCCGACGAGCCCGCGCCGCTCGCCCCCGTCGCGTCCGCCAGTTTCCGCGTACTCGACGACCTCGTGGCCAGCATCGCCGCCGATTGTCATGGCGTCGTGATGACCATGGGCAAGGGCGGCGTTGGCAAGACCACCCTCGCGGCCACCATCGCCCTTCGCCTCGCCCGCGCCGGCCACCGCGTGCACCTGTCCACGACCGACCCGGCGGCGCATGTCGCCGAGGCGGTGGGCGACGCGCACGTGGACACGCTGACGGTGAGCCGCATCGACCCGGCGGCCGAGACGGCGGCCTATTCGGCCGAGGTGCTCGCCGCGGCCGGCGACCTGGATGCCGACGAGCGCGCGCTGCTCGAGGAGGACCTGCGCTCGCCCTGCACCGAGGAGATCGCGGTCTTCCGCGCCTTCGCAAGCACGGTGGCGGAGGCGGAGAACGGCTTCGTCGTGCTCGACACCGCGCCGACGGGACACACTCTACTCCTCCTCGACGCCGCCGAGAGCTACCACCGCGAGGTGGCTCGCACGACGGGCGCGCACGTGCCCGAGGCAGTGCGGGCGCTCCTGCCATGCCTCCGCGATCCGCGCTACACGAAGATGCTGCTCGTCACGCTCGCCGAGCCCACCCCGGTGCACGAGGCCGAGCGGCTGCAGGCGGACCTCAGACGCGCCGGGATCGAGCCGTTCGGCTGGGTGGTGAACGCGAGTCTCGCCGCGAGCGGCACGAGGCATCCGCTCCTGGCCGCCCGTGCCGCGCTCGAGGCGCCGCACCTGGCACGGGTGCGCGACGCGCTTGCCGCGTGCGCCTGGCTGGTGCCGTGGGAGGCGCCCGCGCCGCCAGGGAAGCGCGCGACATGCTGGTAAGCGTCGGGGCGCTGGCACGTGCGGCGTTCGTCGCGGGCCCGTGGAACGCCGAACGCCGGCCCCGCACCGGCACCACATCGCCCAGATGTCCAGCGTCACTCCGCCCGAAGGGCGCGGATCGGGTCGACACGCGTCGCGCGGTTGGCGGGCACGAGCGCCGCGAGGAGCGCCGCGGACGTCAGGAGGAGCGGCACGGCCACGAACGTGACCGTGTCCAGCGTGCTGACCTGGAAGACGAACCGCGTGAGCAGCCGGCTGAGCGCCGCCGCGGCGATCCCGCCGATGACGATCCCCGTCAGCGCGAGGCGAAGGCCCTCGCGGAGCACGAGGCGGCGGATGTCGCCCCGGGTCGCGCCGAGGGCGGCGCGGATGCCCAGCTCGTGGGTCCGCTCGCTCACTCCGTAGGCGGTCACCCCGTACGTTCCCAGGACGGCTAGCACGAACACCAGCAGCCCGAACGCGCCGACGAGGAACATCTGGAAGCGCTGCTGCGCGACGGAGGCCGCCATCATCTCGTCGAGAGAGCGGATGTGATGCAGGGGCACGCCGGCGTCCAGCTCGCGGACGACCCGCCGGATCGCCGGCACAAGCGCGCTCGGGTCGTTCCTTGCCCTGACCAAGGGCGTCATGAAGTTGAACGAGCCCTGGGTCGTGGGGATGTACACGATGCGCCCCGGCTCGCCGTCCAGCCCCGTGGTCCGCACGTCCCCCGCGATGCCGACCACCTGCGCCGTGTCGCCGAAGGGCATGGTGATCCGGGCGCCGACGGGGTTCTCGTCGCCCCACGCCGCGCTGGCCAGCGCCGCGCTCACGATGGCGACCGGGGGAGCCGACCGGCCGTCGGTGACAGCGAACGGGCGGCCCATGGTGATCGGGATGCCGAGGAGCGCGAAGTAGTCCGGCGCGACCAGCCGCGCGTTCGCCCGCAGAGCGCGGTCGTCCGCCACGCCCAGGCGCGAGAACGCGAACGTCGACGGCTCCTCCTCGAAGGGCGGACCGCTTGCCATCGTGGTCCCCGTGACACCGGGAAGCCCCTCAATTCTCTCGAGCAGGGTGCCGAAGAACGCGTCGCGCGCCGGCTGCGCCTCGTAGCGCATCCCCGATCCCATGGGGATCTCGAGCTGGAATGTCAGCACGCGCGCCGGATCGAAGCCGGGGTCGACGCGGAGCAGCGCCTGGAAGCTCCGGACGAGGAGGCCGCCCGCCGTCAGGAGCACCATCGCGAGCGCGAGCTGCGTCACGGTCAGCGCGCCCATGAGGCGGCGGTCGGCCCGGCCGCGCGCGCGGCTGCCTGCCTGGCGGAGGACGACGGCCATCTCGGGCCTGCCCGACTGCCACGCGGGTACGAGGCCGACCAGCACCACCGTCAGGAGCGTGACGACGAGCGTGAACGCCAGCACGGACCCGTCCACCCGGGCGTCCGCGAGCAGCGGGATGTCCGCCGGACCGGCGGTGGCGACCACGCGCACGATGCCGAACGCCAGCAGCACGCCGACGACCGCGCCCGCGCCGCCGAGGAGGAAGCTCTCGGCGAGCACCTCGCCACCCAGTCGGAATCGAGAAGCGCCGAGCGCGTACTGCACCGCGACCTGTTTCCGGTTGCCCGCCGCCTTGATGAGGAGCAGGTTCGCGACGTTCACGCAGGCGCCGACCAGCACGACCGCGACGGCGGCAACGAGGAAGACCAGCCCGCGCCGCACGTCTCGCACGACCTGTTCGCGCAGCGGGACGAGCCGGACGCCCTGGTCGCGGTTCGTTTCCGGGTACGTCTCGGTGAGCCGCGCGGCGACGGCCGCGAGCTCGGCCTCCGCGCGCGGGAGCGTGACGCCGGGCGCGAGGCGCCCCACGACGCGGAGCTTCCTCGCGTCCCGGCCGCCCGTCTGGTTGTCGTCGGGCGTGAGCGGCCGCCAGAGCTGCACGTCGGTCCCGAGGACGCGCACGCTCCGCGCCTGGAGCGCCGGCGGCATCACGCCGACGACGGTGTACGGGAAGCCGTTCACCATCACGTCGCGCCCGACCACGGCGGAGTCGCCTCCGAACTGCCGCTGCCACAGCCCGTGGCTCAGGATGGCGCGCCGGTGGTTGCCGACGACGCTCTCCTCCTCGAGGAACGTTCGCCCGTGGAGCGGCGCGACCCCGAGCACCTCGAAGAAGCCGGGGCTCACGCGCGCGACGGAGACGCGCTGCGGCTCCGCGCCGCCGGTGAGGTTCACGTCCCCGTTCGGGAACGTCCACACGGTCGCGAGGCCGTCGAATGACCTAGATTCGCGGCGCCAGTCGTCGAAGTCCGGGTAGGAGGCGAAGCCCTCAGCGAGTCCCTGGTTCGGCGCCGTGCTCCAGACCATCACGAGCCGCTCGGGGTCCGCGAAGGGTAGCGGCTTGAGGAGCACGACGTTGACGATGGAGAAGATCGCTGCGTTGGCGCCGATGCCGAGGCCGAGCGTCAGGAGGACGACGGCCGTGAAGGCCGGCCGTCGGACCAGCGAGCGGGCCGCGTGGTGGAGCAGTCGGCTCAACGACTCGAGAATGTTCACGGTGCTCATGGACCTCATGTGGTCACGCTCGCGTGTTGCCGAGGAGAACCTCGTCGACGAAGAGGCGGACGACCCGCCATGCCTCGTCATACGTGAGCACGATCCCGGGGGATGACTCGACCGCCAGCGCTCCGCAGCGGCCGCCATGCCCGGAAAGTGGATGTGGGGGCAGCACGCAGCCACCACCCCCTGGCCGCGGAGGATGCCGTACCCGGGCGCGGTCGATCAGCGCCATGGCGTCCTGGTGCGGCATGGCTGCCGAGAGGACCGGATCCAGCGACGAGGTCCGTCAAGGGGCGTCTGCGGCGCCGCTCAGGGCACTGAGGAGCCCATGTGGGATGTGAGAATGACTGGACAGCGCTTCAGTGCGGAATGGCTGGATAGCCACGCGGAAATAGTTGGACAACTAGCTCGCACACCGGCGCTCCGCCGGGCCGCCAGCGATGCCGGCGCGCCGGGCCTCAGCGCGCGTCGGATGAGCCGCTCAGGGCGCTTAACAGACTGCAGTCGGTGACCGCGTCGTCGCGCTCGCAGGACGCCACCAAGCGGTCCAGCTCGATCCGGAGCGCGGCGAGTTGCGCGAGCTTCGCGTCCACCTGTGCGAGGTGAGTGCGGGCCATCCGGTTCACTTCGGCACACGGGCCGCCGCGCCGCCCCGCCGCGAGATCCAGCAGCTCCCGCACCTCCTCGAGGCTGAAGCCGAGATCCCGCGCGCGGCGCACGAAGCGGAGCCGCTCGGCGTCGGCCACCGCGTAGCGCCGGTACTGCCCGGCACCGCGCCGCGTTGCGGGCGGGATCACGCCTTCGCGCTCGTAGTAGCGGATCGTCTCCGCGGTGACCCCTGTGCGGGCGGCGAGCTCGCCGATGCTGAGGGTCGCGTCCGCCTCCCCGTTCTGACCGGCGTTCACCGATCCGTTCGCGATCATGCCTCTCGCTGCCATCTGCCACCTCGAACTAGGGGGTTGACCTTGTAGTCGCTACAACCTGCAAGTTACACGCATCCCCAGTCGGCCCGCGCCGTGGGTACTCATCCGGGCGACACGACACCCGACCTGATTTCGAGAGGTAGACGCCATGATGAACGACGACACTGACACGGTCGACGCCTGCTGCTGCGACTGCCCGTGCTGCTCCTGCGGCTGCCCGAGCGACGGTCCGTGCTGCGGCGCCTGCGGCTGCAACTGACCGTTCACCCTTATCCGCCCTCCGTAGCCGACCGGCGTTCTCCACGTTCTTCCAGGGTGGTGCTATGCAGCTCGAACTGACCATCGGTGGGATGACCTGCCTCGACTGCTCCCGGCACATCACGACAGCGCTCCAGCGCGTCGCGGGCGTCGAGGCAGCGCACGTCGACTACCGAGCAGGGCGCGGCCGCGTCGAGCTCGAGCCGGGCGTGATGCCCACGCCGGCGCTCACCGGCGCGCTCGTCGCGGCGGTCGAACGTGCCGGCTACCGCGCGGAGCCGGTGGTCCCGTCCGAGTCCGGCGCTGACGCCGGCGCTGAGGACGGCACGGCGCCCCGCGGCTCGGCCACCGGCGGGTACTCGGGGCGCCAGCCGGCGCTCGCGACAGCGCCCGCCCCGGTGCTGCCCGGCACCGCGCGCTCGGGTACGCCGTCGTTCGCGGGCGAGGCCCCTGTCGGCGAGGCGCCCGTGGGCGTAGCGGCTGCGCGCCGCCTGCCGCTGCACCAAGATGCCGGCACGGCGGAGTGCGACGGCGCGGGGCCTGCCGCCGACTTCGACCTGCTCATCATCGGCACCGGTGGCGCAGGCGTCGCGGCGGCGATCCAGGCGGCGGGCATGGGCGCCAAGGTCGCCATCGTGGAGGGTGGCACGCTCGGCGGCACGTGTGTGAATGTCGGCTGCATCCCCTCGAAGACGCTGATCGAGGCCGCCGCGCACGTCCACGCCGCGCGGCGCGGCTTCCCGGGCGTGGCGGGCTGCGAGCCGGTCGTCGACTGGCGCCAGGTGGTCCGCCAGAAGGACGTGCTCGTGGGTGATCTGCGCGAGGCCAAGTACGCGGACGTGCTGGCGAGCTACCCCGGCGTGGCGCGACTCGAAGGCCGGGCGCGCCTGCTCACGAGTGCCGAGGATGACGTCGCCAGCGCCGCGGTGCGGGTGCGCATTGGCGATGCGGGCGACGCCGGTGCGCCGGCCCGCGAGCACCTCGCCCGCAAGGTGATCGTCGCCACCGGCTCAGCGCCCGCGCTCCCGCCCATTCCGGGCATCGAGACGGTCGACGCGCTCGACAGCACGACCGCGATGGCGCTCGAGGTGCTCCCGGCCTCCATGCTCGTGCTCGGGGGTGGCCCGGTGGGTGTGGAGCTCGGGCAGATGTTCGCGCGCTTCGGCGTGAAGATCGTGATCGTCCAGCGCGGGGCGCACCTGCTCCCGGGTGAGGACCCGGAGATCGCCGACCTGCTCCGCGAGGCGCTCGAGGCGGAGGGGATCGAGGTCCACACGGGCACCGCCGCGGTGCGCGCGGAGCGCGACGGCGGGGAGGTCGTCGTCCACGTGCGGCAGGGGAGCCTCGAGGGGCAGCTCCGCACCGAGCGGCTTCTCATCGCCACCGGGCGGCGGGCGAACACCCGCGACCTGGGCCTCGAAGACGCTGGCGTGGCACTTACGCCGACGGGTTACATCCAGGTGGCCGCGACGATGCAGACCACCAACCCGAATGTCTACGCCGCCGGCGACGTGACCGGCGGACCGGGCTACGTGTACGTGGCGGCGGCCGGGGGCCGCGTGGCCGCGGAGAACGCCCTCAAGGCGCTGCACGCCACCGGTACGGCGGGCGACGACCCGCGCGAACTCGACCTGACGGCGGTGCCGAACGTGACGTTCACCGCGCCGCAGGTCGGCTCGGTCGGGCTCACCGAGGCCGCCGCGCGGGCCGCGGGGTACCACATCGAAGTCGCCGCGCTCGACATGGCCGACGTGCCACGGGCCCTGGTCAGCTACGACCGCCGCGGCCTGGTGAAACTGGTGACGGAGTCCGGCACCGGGCGCATCCTCGGCGTGCACGCCGTGGCCCCGAACGCCGGGGAGTTCATGGGTGAGGCGACCCTCGCCCTCCGGTTCGGGCTGACGGCGAAGGATCTGAGCGGCACGCTGCACCCGTACCTGACGTGGGTCGAAAGCCTCAAGCTCGTGGCGCAGGGCGGCTCGGCCGGCGTCCAGAAACTGAGCTGCTGCGCGTGATCACGGCCTGACCTTTACCCCTGGTGATATGACGGACCGTACGGTTGACCCTCTTGCCGCCCCGAATGACTCGGGTTCCCGCTCCGGCGCCCGCCGTGGCCTCGCAGCGGCGGCGGGCGCTATCGGCGCCGCCTTCCTCGCCTCGCTCTGCTGCGTGGGGCCGCTCGCGTTCGTCGCCTTCGGCGTCGGCGCGGGGATGGCGAGCACGTTCGAGCCGCTCCGCCCGGTGTTCACGTTCCTGACTGTCGCGCTCCTCGCCGTCGGCTTCTACGTCGTCTACGGCAAGAAGCCCGCGGTCGGGGCGACCGCAGACGCGGCGACCGGCGCCGCCTGTGCGCCGGATGGGACGTGCGCCGTCCCTCGGACACCCCGAGACCGCACGCGCGAGAAGGTCCTGTTGTGGATCGCCGCCGTCGTCGCGCTCGTGTTCCTCACGTTCCCGCGCTGGTCGCTGCTCCTCCTCTGATGACGCGTCGTGGCGGCGCTGACGCGCCCTGTTCGACGACGCGTCCGACCGACCTCCCACGCTTCCTCCTGGTGCTCCCCATGAACAAGATGCTCGTTACCTCTGGACTCCTCGCCCTCGCCGGCGTCCTCGCCCTTCTCGCCCTGACTGGGTCGAACCCGCGGCCCGCGGCCGGCCCGGGCGACCTCGTCTCGGCCGCGCATGCCGCGCCCGCACCGGTTCCGCCGCTAGAGACCGACCGACAGGCCGCCGCTCAGGCGCCGGCGCCCGCCCGGCCGGCGGCTGCGCTCGGGACGGTCACGCTCACCGTGAAGGGCATGACGTGCGGCGGATGCGAGCTTGGAACCCGCAAGGTGCTCACGCGCCTCCCGGGCGTCACCAAGGCGGACGTGAGCTACGAGAAGGGGACGGCGGTCGTGACCTACGACCCGGCGAAGGTGACCGTCGATCAGATGATTGCCACGATCAACACGCTCGGCTACACGGCCACGGTCGTCGCGCCAGCGGCCGGTTGAAAGACGCATGACCAAGCGCGTGGTGAGGCGCCTACTTGGCGTCGCAGGCTGGCTGATCGTCGCCGCCGGGGTCGTGCACCTCGGCGTTGCCGGTGCCCAGTACCATGCGCTCTCGTTCGATGCGCTCTGGTTCGCGGGCAGCGGCCTCGCCGTCGTGCTGATCGGCGTGCTCACGCTGCTCGCCCGCTCGGTGCCGGAGCTCGCCGGTGTGCGCTGGGCGGCCGCCGGGGCCAACGTCGCGGGCCTCGCCCTGGCCGTCGCCTTCGGAGCCCTCACCGGCTGGCGCGAGCCGCAGGGGCCGGTGCTGGTCGCGCTCTTCCTCGCCGGCGGGATCGGGGCGACGGTGCCGGCCAGTCGCTCACCCGACCCCTGACCGAGAGACGACCCCGAACGATGCCCGTGTCAGCGAGTGAAAAGACAGTCCGCGTACGCGTCCGCCTCGCCGACGCGCCGCCTCGGGCCTGCGCCGGCTACGCGGAGATCGAGGGCGGTCTCCAGCAGAAGACCGAGGTACTTCCCGGCGAGATAGGTCCCGACGGGATCCCGCGCTTCGCGTGCGAGCTGCGTGCGCGACGGGATGCGGCGACGGGCGCGCCGGTGTTCCTCGGCCCGTTCGCCTTCGGGCCGCCAGCCTCCCGCTTCCTCTACGTGAGCTGGAGCGCGGTGCGGCCAGTCGATCCGGACGCCGGGCGGGCGATGTTCCGTCGAGCGAAGGTGCCCCTTGGCGGGATCACGTGGGCGCAGGTGGAGGAGGCCGCCGCCGGGCCGGGCGGCGTGCTCGAGGCGACTGTGCCCGGCGTCGCGCGAGACGGCGGCCCCGTCTGCGCGACGGTGTCCCCGCGCGATGGCTGGCGTGTCGCGGCCGGCTGACTGGGCGACGAGCGAGTCCAACTACGTCCTGAGCGCCCACAGCATGAGCGGCTCCACGTACGGCCAGCTCACGGCCACGTCGAGGATGGCGTGGCGCCGCCCGCCGCGAAGCCCGGCGTTCAACCGCCAGCAGGTCTGCTGTCGGGACGGTTGTCGGGGTCCTCGTCTAGGCACGGTCCGGCGACGCACCCCGCATCCCGGCGAGGAACGGGGCGAAGACGGCGTCCAGGCCCTCGCCCGCCTCCGCCGGCGCCGTGATCGTCAGCCGGACGGCGTGCGGCGTCTCCTCCACTCGGAACGCGAGGAACGCGCAGCACGCCCGTTCCCGCGCGACGAGCTCGCGGACCCGGGAGGCGGCGTCGGACGCGTAGTCGAGCACGAGCGCGCGGCCGGCCTGGTGCTGGGAGCGGAGCGCGCTCCGGTTCAGCTCCGCGATCCACGCGAGGCGGTCGGCGTACTCCCCCGCGCCGAGCGTGCAGGCGATGGGGGCACTGGAGGCGACGGGTAGCGCGGGCTTCATGGGGGATTACCTGGAACGATGCTCACGTTGCGCGCATGTCGACGCTTCTGGCCACGGTGCCAAGGTGGCCACCAGGGGGCACCGCGTCCGATGGAGCGCGCGCCGTCAAGATTGAACAGATCAGTATTGGACGATGCAGCCGTAGGGCTGCGTCTGCGCCACGGCGATGGGCCGGCCCGCCAGTCCGGCGTCGAGCGCCGCCCGCACGTAGTTCGTGGCCGTCGCCACGTCCTCGACGCGCGGTGTGCGCATGTCGTCGATGGCGCCGGCGTAGCGGAGCACGCCCTCGGGGTCGATGAGCGCGTACTGCGGCGTGTTGCGCGCCCCGTACAGCCGCCCCAGCGCGCCCGCCGTGTCGCGTACGACGGCGGTCGGCGCCGCCTTCTTTTCCCGCGTGAGCCGGTCGGCCTCGGCGGCGGTCGTGAACCCCTCCTTCCCCGGCGCGGACGAGACCACCGACAGCCAGACCACGTCGCGCGCCGTGTAGTCCCGCTGCATCGCCTGTGTGTTGCCGGCGCCATCGTAGTGCTTCCGGGTGTACGGGCACGCATGGTTGAACCACTCGAGCACTACCCACCTGCCGCGATAGTCGGCGAGCGAGTGTGCCCGGCCGCGCGTGTCGACCGCCGTGAAGGCCGGCGCCGGCTGGCCAGCCGCCGGAGGCGTCGGCAGCGCGGGCGCCGAGCGCGCGCCGGTCGTCTGGGCAGTGGCGGGCGCCGTGGCGAGCAGCATGGCGGCGGCGCACGTGACGGACGTGGCGGCGAGCAGGCGCAGTTTGGAGAACGTATGGGTCATGGAGTGATCTCGGAGGAAGGGGACGGGGTGGTGGCGACTGCACCGGGAGCGTCGGCCGCGGATCCAGTCGCGGCCTGGTCGAGCGCCGCGGTGACGATGCCGGGCGTGAGCAGCGTGGGTAGGATGATCGGCTCGGCCGCGCCGTCTCGTTGGTAGAGCACGACGAAGGGCACGCTGTTGCGCCCGAAGGCGGCGAGCGCGCGCGTCACGAGCGAGTCGCGCGTCGTCCAGTCGGCGCGGAGCAGCGCGACGTCGTGTTTTCGGAGCGCCTCGCGTACGCTCGCGGAGCCGAACGCGACACGCTCGTTGACCTTGCACGTGAGGCACCAATCGGCCGTGAAGTCGAGCAGCACCATCCGGCCGCTGTCGCGCAATGCCTCGAGGCGCGCGTCGCTGAACGGCTGCCACGGCAGCGCACCCGCCGCCGAGGTGGCCGGAACGCCGGTCGCTTCGGAGATGGCCAGCGGTGCCGCGGCCGAGCCGGTCGACGTGCCAGCGCCGCGCAGCACCAGTGCCAGCGCCGCGGCCCCCATACCGGCGGCGACCGCCTGCGCCAGCCGGCGGCGCGAGGCCGGCGCGGCGAGCGTCCCGAAGCGCCCGAGGACCCACAGGCCGAAGGCGAGCACGGTCAGGGCGACAAGGAGCGTCACGAGCGCGTCCACGCCGGCCTGCCGCCCGCGCACCCAGGCGAGCCACACGACGGTCGCGAAGAGCGGGAACGCGAGGAGCTGCCGCAGCGTCACCATCCAGGCGCCGGGCTTCGGCAGCCAGCCCCGCAGGCGGGGCGAGGCGGCGACCAGCGCGAGCGGCCACACGAGGCCGAGCCCCAGCGCCGTGAAGACGACGAATGCCTGGAGCGCACCAGCCGTGAGCCCGAACGCCACCGCCGCGGCCAGGAAGGGCGCGGAGCACGGGGTGGCGAGCGCGGTGACGAGCACTCCGCCAAGGAATGGCTCCGCCGCCCGGGGCGCCCGACTCGTGCTCGCGGCCAGCCCGCCGCCCACCGGCGCGAGCTCGAAGACGCCGGCCATGTTGAGCGCCGCCGCGAAGATGAGGAGCGCGAGCGCGCCGACCACGGCCGGGCTCTGGAGCTGGTAGCCCCACCCGACCTCCGCGCCCGCTGCTCGCAGGACCAGGAGCACACCGACCAACGCCCACATCGACGCGAGCACGCCGGCGCCGAACAGCAGCACGTGCCGCCGCGCCGAGCGGCGGTCGTGCGCTGCCGCCTCGGCGAGCCCGAACGCCTTGATCGAGAGCACCGGGAGGACGCAGGGCATCAGGTTGAGCAGCGTACCTCCGAGGAGAGCGAGCAGGCCGGCGGTCGTGACCGCGGCCCAGCCGCCGGCGCTCGTCGTGCTCGCAGGACTGGCTAGCGACGCGAGCTGCGCCGCGGTCACGACCGGCGCGACGACCTCGACCGCGAGGCCCGGTGTATTCCCATCACCACCGACCATCGTGACCACGCCGGTGATGACGGACGGCGTCCCACTCGCGTACATCGAGCGCGCCATGCGCAGCAGCATCCCCTCGTCGTCCACACGGACGATGGGTCGCGCGGCGTGGTCGATCAGGCCCGCCGAGTCGCTGAAGAAGTGGACGCGTGCGCTGTCCGCGTCGTCGAGCGCCGGGTGATCCACAGGCGGGCGCACGTAGAGCAGCACCTCGGCCGAGTCCACCGCCGCGCGGAACGTCCATCCGGCCTGGCGCCGCGGTACTCGCGCGTCCTCGGCCGCGAACGCGCGTGCAACGTCAGGATCGACGGCCGACGTCGCGGCGACCGGCAGCGTGAGCGCGAGGTCCACGTCGCCCGCGACGCATTCGATCTCGCACACGACCCATGTGACAGTGGCGGCGAGCGTCACCGCCGAGCCGACGCGCGCCGAGGGCGGGACCTGGATGCTCCCGAGCAGGTGCACCTCGCGCTCGTAGCCGTAGCTTGCCAGCGGCGGCGCCTCGATCAGCTCCGGGGCCGGCCAGCGGAGCGGCGAGGCCGTGAAGCCATCCGGGAGGCGCCAGGTCACCACCGGGGCGCTCCCGACGTCGCCGGCGTGCCGCCAGTAGCTGTGCCAGCCGGGATCGGGACGCAATCGGATGGCGACGGGCACCGTGTCGCCAGGTGCGACCGCCCGCGCCGCAGTCCGTAGCTCCACCTCGACGGGTCGGTCCGGGGCGGCCGGCACGATGGCCGCCGGGACCGGAGCCGGCTGCGCGGTCGCCGCCCGGGCCATGCCGCCCAGCAGTAACAAACCCACGGCGAGCAGCTCGAGCGAGCGCACCACGCGCCATGCCCTGCGCGGGCTACGCGCGGCGCGACCTGCGAAATACGATGCCTGGTTCACGAGCTCCGGATTCACATACTCTCTCAGGGGGAGCGCGGCGACGAGCCACGGCAGGCGCGATTGTGCGCCGTCATGTAGAATGGTAGCGTTTCAAGTGCACTTGAAGGCAAGGGGCAGCTCCCGCACGCCCCAGTCCACCCTGGAGTCATCCGTGCCACCATCCCCCTCCTCGTCCCCCAGCCCCGACCGGCCAACGCTCTCCATCGGCGAACTGGCCGCCCTCGCGGGCGTCCGGACCTCGGCGATCCGCTACTACGAGAGCGTCGGCCTCCTCCCGCCCGCCCCGCGCGCTGGACGGTACCGCCGCTTCTCCCCGGACACGGTCCAGCTCATCGCCACCCTCCGATTCGCGCAGCGCGCAGGGTTCACGATCTCGGAGATCCGCACTCTTTTCCACGGGTTCGGCGCCGAGGTGCCGCCGGCCGAGCGGTGGCGGGTACTTGCCGAGCGGAAGGTATCGGAGCTCGACGCACTCATCTCGGACGCGCAGCGGATGCGGCGCGCGCTCCAGGAGGGGATGCGCTGCGGGTGCCTGCGGGTCGAGGACTGCGTCATAGACGGCGACGCCGGCTGCCTGCCGGGGCCCGCCACGTCGGCCACCCCGGTCGTGTCGCTCGGCCGCGCCGCGCGCGCCCGGCGCGAGGAGGCGGCCTCGTGACCGAAGTGCCTGTCAGCGACGCCTCGACGCTCACGCGCATCGCGCAGTCGGCCCTGCTCTTCCTCGTCGCCGGGCTCTGCGAGATCGGCGGCGGCTATCTCGTCTGGCTCTGGCTGCGCGACGGCCGCGGCGTGGCGCTCGGTGCCCTCGGAGGGCTCATCCTCTTCCTGTACGGCGTGCTGCCGACGCTGCAACCGGCAGTGTACGACTTCGGGCGCGTCTACGCGGCGTACGGCGGCGTCTTCGTCGTGCTGTCGCTGCTCTGGGGCTGGTGGGTCGACGGGCACCGACCGGACGTGCCGTCGGTGGTCGGCGGCGCGATTTGCCTCGTGGGGGTCGGGGTCATCATGTACTGGCCACGGGCTTGAGACCTTAGGCCCCGAGCAGGGCGATGCTGGAACCCTCTGGGCGTTCGAGCGGGGTAGACCGGCGGTCGAGCCGACGCTCCGATTCTGCGCTGCGGATCCACCGCCGACCGGCGTCCTCTGGGTCCGCGAGCAGCCGCCGGGCCGTCGGCGTCAGGATGTTGCAGTGCCACACGTTATCCCCCGTTCGCCTTCGGGCCGCCGGCCCCCCGCTTCCTTTACGTGAACTGGGGCGCGGTGCGGCCGGACGATCCGGACGCCGGGCGCGCGATGTTCCGTCGGACGAAGGTGCCTCTCGACGGGATGGCGACTGTGCCCGGCATTGCGCGAGACGGCGGCCCCGCGTGCGCGACAGCGTCACCGCGCGACGGCTGGCGTGTCGCGGCCGGCTGACTGGGCTTCGAGCGAGTCCGACGACGTCGTGAGCGCCCGCAGCCCGGGCGGTTCCACGTACGGCCAGCTCACGACCGCGCCGAGAAGCATCGTGGCAGCCGTCATCGCTCGCAACATGGGCGCGGGCCGGCTGCCGGCCCGCGCGGTCGCTCTGCCACGCGACCCAGCCCCACAAACTGCGGCGACGGCGACGACGGCCACCTCCGGCGCCCACCAGCTAGTCGTCGACGTCCTGCAGGCTTCGCACGGCACGCTCGACAGTCACAGCTTAGCTCGCGCAGCCTATGCCCCCGACGCGAAGGTCACACGTCTCCGTCGGGACGAGCTGCGTTCCCTGCGCAGGATTCATGACGGGTCGCGTGCCTCGCGGAGATCGGCTCGCGCGTCGCGGACGATGGTCCACGACGACTGCAGGAACAGGCCGGCGATCACGAGCGCCACGACGAGGTCCGGCCACGGCGTCCCCGTCCAGGCCACGAGGCCGGCGGCGATGATGACCGCGAGATTGCCGATGGCGTCGTTGCGCGAGAAATGCCACACGGCGCGCACGTTGGCGTCGCCGGTCCGGTGCGGGAGAAGGACCAGCGCTGCCGCGACGTTCACGAGGAGGGCGATCCCACCAAACAGCCCCATCGCCTGGGCCTCGGGCTGGCTCAGCACCAGGACGCGGTACACGGTGTTCACGAGGACGCTGATCCCCAGTGCGCCAAGGAAGAGCCCCTGCACCAGCGCCGCGCGAGCGCGCCACACGAGGCTCCAGCCAATAGCGGCGAGCCCGAGGAAGGTGATGAGGCCATCGCCGAGCAGATCGAGCGCGTCGGCCTTCAGTGCCTGCGAGCCCGCGAGGTAGCCGGCGGCCATCTGGATGACACCGTAGCCCGCGTTCAACAGGACCATGATCCACAGGGCGCGCTTGTACCCCGGCGTGATGTGGCTCAGGTCCCTGGGCAGCTCGTCATCGTCGCCCGCCGTGTCCGTACCATGGACCGGCGCCCGCCCGTCGAGCCGGTCGAGCTGGTAGCGATACCGGCTACTGCGCGCTCGGCCTCCGTCAGCGCGCCGAGGTCACGGACCCGGACGGTCATGACCCGTGTGGCCGTGGACACCCTTACCGCCTCGACGCCCGACTCCGCCCGCGCGGCCTGTTCGATCTCGGCGGCGTCATCGGCGCAATCCATGCCCGTGACGCGGTAGCGTACCGGCTCGAGAGGCGCGCCATCGACGTCATCCGGCGGGAGTCCTGGCCCGTCGCTCGTCACATGCTCGTCACCGGACAGGCTCGCCCACGTGGACGAAGCCGGTGTCCACGAGGTGCCGCACGTGCTCGTCGTCGATGGCGTAGTAGGCGACCTTGCCGACCTTGCGGTAGCGCACGAGCCGGAGCTGCCGGAGCGAGCGGAGCGAGTGCGACACGGTCGGTTGCGAGAGCCCGAGTAAGGTCGCGATGTCGCAGACGCAGAGCTCCTCGGCCATGAGCGCGCGGACGATCCGGAGTCGCGTGGGGTCGCCGAGCACCCGGAACGTCTCGGCGAGCGAGACGACATCTGCGGCCGCCGGCATCGTGCTCTGGGCGCGCTCGACCTTCTCCTGGTCGATGCAGCGCACCTCACACAGGTCGTCGCTATCGGCCGGCGCCGGAACGACAACGGGCGGGGTCAGGGTGGGGCCGCGGGTTTCCAGGCGGCGGCTGCGGTCGACGATGTTGGCTGCTCTCATGGTAACGATAGGTTCCCTTGCATGTACGACTGTGCATGCGTACACTAGGACTCGATCCCACCACCGTCAACCGTCAACCGTCGGCCCCGCTCCGTGCTCCGTCGTCTCGTCGCTCTCGCCCTCATGCTGTGCTTCGGCCTGTTCACGGCCGAGGCGCTGCTGGCGGACGTGCACGACGGGGATGCGACCCACGAGGAGCTGGTCCGCGTCGACGGCGACCGCCATGTGGACCAGCATGAGGTGACGGCCACCGGCGCCGATGCGATCCTCGGTGAGCGCGCCCCTGCCGACGCGGGACACGCGCACCATGCCTGCCACTGCGTGCACGCGCACGGTGCCTGGTCGCCCCTGCTCTCTGTGCTTACCGCCACCACGGTCGTCGTCGCGAGCGGCCAGCCGGCTCTGAACGTCGACGGGCCGCCGAGCCCCTCGCGCGAGCCGCAGCTCCGCCCCCCATCGCGTAGCTCTCCCCGGAACCCGAGCCGCGTGCCACCGGCACGCTCCTAAGCTCGGGACGCGTGCCACGGGCACGCTTCTACGCACGGGCTCCGCGCCCCTTCGAGACCATCTCGTCTGCGGCGCCCCGACCACCGTTCGCCGGACCTGCGCTCGTAGGTCAGGCACGCCCGCCGAAGCGCGAGGACTCCTCCCCGAGAGGAGTGCACCGCGCATCCCGGCGGCACCAGGGAGAGACATTCGTGAGATCGACCACCACCCATCCGGACGGCCGGAAGGGACTGACCCGCCCGGGGCGCGCGCGCACCCGGGGAGGGTCGCCCACGGCGCCCGGTGTTCCCTTCTTCGTTCGACCCATCTATCGAGCCATCAGGCTCGGTCGGCAGCTACGGCGCCTCGGCGCCGTGGTGCTCGCCATCGGTGCGCTACACGCGGTCCCGCTACGTGCCCAGGAGCCGACCGCGGCCATGGCGCCGGCCGCGCTACTCGACGCCGTACGGCAGGCGAGCCCGCAGCTCGCTGCCCTCCGCTCCGCGCTCGCCGCCGCCGAGGCCCGCGCCCGCGCTACCGGCTTCGCGCCGCCCGCCACGCTCTCGGCCGAGGTAGAAGAGGTGCCGCGGGGCATCGACGTCTTCGGCTCCGAGTCGATGCGACTCGAGCTGGGCCGGGCGCTCCTCACCGGTGGCCGGCGTGACGCGCGGCGGGCCGTGGCCGAGCAGGACGTCCGGCGCGCCCGGCTCGAACTGGAGCTCGCCGAGCGGCGCGTTCTCGCCCGTGCCATACAGCTCCTGACGCGCGTCGGCGGCACCGCCGCCATCGCACGCCGTCTCGCGGCCGAGGACTCGCTGCTTCTGACCGCAGAGGAGGCGCTCCGACCGCGGTTCGCCGTCGGTGACGCGCGCTACGTGGACGTGCTGCGGCTGCGTACGGAGCGCCTGCGCGCCCGCAGCGATGTTGCGGCCGCGCTGAGCGCCGCCCGCGTGGAGCGCCAGCAACTGACCGCGCTCCTCACGGGGCTCGACTCTGCCGCTTCGCCTGACGCGCCACCGGGTGCGCCGCCACCGGGTGCACCGCAGACGGCAGCGCTGATCGACACGATGATCGACAAGATGATCGACACGATGATCGCTCGCCTGGCCGCCGACTCCCTTGCCGCACCGATGCCGGCCCCGCCTCAGGACCTCGATTCGCTTGTCGCCGCGAGCGCCCCGGTCCGCCGCGCCGATGCCGCCGTCGAGCGCGCACTGGCGACGCGCCGGCTCACGCTCGCCGAGCAGCGGCCGATTGTGGAGGCGTCGCTCGGCGCGCAGCGCTTCGTCACGGAGGACGGACCGACCCTCGGCGCCACGGTTGGGGCCTCGGTGTCACTACCCTTCACGTCGCGGCGCGCGAACCGCCTGATGGACGAGGCCGCCGACCGCACGGTGGCTGCCACGCGAATCGCGCGCGCGGCCACGGTCAACGAAGTGCGCGCCGCGCTCAGCTCGGCACTCGAGCGCTACCGCGCCGCCACCGAGCAGCTCGCCCTCTACGACGCGTCACTCCTCCGGGGCGCACGTGAAGAGCGAGAGAGCGCGCTCGCCGCCTATCGCGGCGGTGAGCTGTCGCTGCTCGAGCTCCTCGACTTCGAGCGCGCGCTCACCCGCGCCGAGACCGACCGCTTGCGGAGCCACATCGCGGCCGTCGACGCGCTCACCGAACTCCTCGCCGGCGAGGTGGAAACCACCACCGCCAACTCCCACATCGACCTGTCCAGCCTCCGGGAGCAGCAGTGATGCGCTTCTCACTTGATCGCACGCAGCCAGGCAGCGTGGCGCTCCTCGGCGCCTTCGCACCGCTTCGTCTCCGGTTCACGGGCCTGTCGCTGGCCCTGTTGCTCGCCACCCTCACAGCCTGCTCCGGCGGCCCCGACACAGGCACCGGTCAGCAATCCACTGGCTCGACCGCGGAGGTGCGTGCCGATGAGCACGAGGACGAGGACCACCTCGAGGACGGCGAGTCGGGGCGTGTCACCCTCACAGAGGCGGCGTTCCGCACCGCCGGCATCGAGGTGAGGCCGGTGACGGTCGGCGAGGCGTCCGCTCGGGCGGCGTCCGGCCTCGTCGTGCCGGGCCAGGTCGCCCACGATCCAGCGCGGCTGGCCGTGATTTCCCCGCGCGTCTCCGGTCGACTGGAACGTCTCACCGTGGTAGAGGGCGACCGGGTGAGCGCGGGGCAGTCCGTGGCGCTCCTCTACAGCTCCACGTACCTCACCGCCCAGAGTGATCTGCAGCAGGCCGCCCGTCGGGCCGAGCGGCTCGCGGGGACCGAGGACGAGGCGGGCGCCCAGGCCATCGCCGACGCCTCGCGCCGCCGACTGCGTCTGCTCGGGGTAGGCACGAGCGAGATCGAGCGGCTGGCCGCCGGCGGTGAGCCCCGCGCCTTCCTCGCGATCACGGCGCCCTTCGCCGGCAGCATCATCGAGAGTGGCGCCCTCGCTGGCGAGGCCGTCGAGGCGGGCCAGGCGATCTTCCGGCTCGCCGACCTCACGCAGGTGGACGTGGTAGCCGAGGTGCCCGAGCGCGCGCTCCCGCTCGTCCGCGTCGGCCAGCGGGCGACGATCTCCCTCGCGGCCTACCCCGACGACCGCTTCGGTGGCGTCGTCGAGCGGCTGCATGAGGAATTGAACACCGAGACACGGACCGTCCGCGCGGTGATCCACGCGCCCAACCCGACGCGCCGGCTCCGCCCCGGGATGTTCGCGACCGTTGAGCTCGACGTCCCTGTCAGTGCCCTTCGCGCACCGAGCGTGGACGCGTCGCCGTTGGGCCCCATGCTGACGATCCCCGCGAGCGCCGTGGTCACCGAGGGTGAGCGCCGGTTCGTCTTCGTGCCCGTGGGACTGCACAGCTACGAGCGCCGTGAGGTACAGGTGGTCTCGCTCGCGCCGCCGGGCTCCGCGGCGCCGACCAGCGCTTTCGTCGCCGTCCGCGCGGGCCTCGAGGCCGGCGACTCGGTGGTCGTGCGCGGCGCCTTCATTCTCAAGTCGGAGCTTGCCAAGGGTAGCCTCGGCGAGCACGGGCACTGAGGAGACGGCGATGACATCCCCCATCACGCCACCCGTGGGCGCACCGCGGTCCGGTCTCGCGACAGACGAGCCGACCTCCACCGAGGAGCCGAGCTCCCCCGATAGCCCGACCCTCATCGAGAAGCCGGTCGGCTTCGAGAAGCCCACTCTCATCGAGAAGCTGATCGCCTGGGCCATCCGCCGCCGCGGCGTCGTCATGGGCGCCGTGCTCGCCCTCATGATCGCCGGCGTCTGGGCGCTCCGCACTCTGCGAGTCGAAGCGCTGCCGGACCTCACCGACGTGCAGGTGCAGGTGCTCGTCGAGGCGCCGGGGCTATCCCCGGTCGAGGTCGAGCGCCTCGTGTCGTTCCCGCTCGAGGTGGCCGTCAACGGCCTTCCCGCGGTGACGCAGGTGCGCTCGATCTCCAAGTATGGCTTCGCCGCCGTCACGGTTGTCTTCGAGGACGGCACCGACATCTACTTCGCGCGCACGCTCGTCAACGAGCGGCTGCAGAGCGCGCGCGAGGCGCTGCCGCCCCAGGCGGAGGAGTCGCTCGGCCCGCTCGCCGGCGCGATCTCGGAGATCTATCTCTACACCGTCGAGGACACGTCAGCGAGCGACCGGCTCGACCTCATGGAGTTGCGCACGATCCACGACCGTATCGTGCGGCCGCAGCTCCGCGGCGTGTCCGGCGTGACCGAGGTCAACGCCTTCGGCGGCCACGTGCGGCAGGTGCAGGTCACGATCCGACCCGAGCGGCTCGTTGCTTACGGACTCACGCTGCACGACGTGGTGGAGGCCATCAAGGCGAACAACGCCGTCGCCGCCGGCGGCTACCTGGAGCACCAGGACGAGCAGTACATCCTCCGCGGGCTCGGCCAGGCCACCACCGCCGACGAGCTGGCGCGCACGGTCGTGCGAACGAGTCAGGGCGGCGTCCCGGTGCTCATCGGCGACGTGGCGGAGGTGGGTTACGGCGCCGAACTCCGCCAGGGCGCAGTCTCGCGTGACGCGAAGGGTGAAGTGGTGAGCGGCATCGTCATGATGCGACGCGGCGAGAACAGCCGCGAGGTCGTCCGCCTCGTGAACGAGCGGGTCGAGGCGATCAACGCCTCGCTGCCCGAGGGTGTGGTGCTCGCGCCCTACTACGACCAGACCGATCTAGTGGCGGGCACGTTGCGAACGGTACGGACGAACCTGATCGAAGGCGGATTCCTCGTCATCGCCGTCCTGCTCCTCTTCCTCGGCAACTTCCGCGCGGCGCTCATCGTCGCGGCCACGATCCCGCTCTCGCTCCTCTGTGCCTTCCTCGGCATGCGGTGGCTCGGGCTCTCAGCCAACCTGATGAGCCTCGGCGCCATCGACTTCGGCATGATCGTGGACGGCTCGGTCGTCATGACCGAGCACTTCGTGAAGACACTACACGATGACGAGCAGCAGGGCACCCTCCCCGAGACGTCGGAGGGCATCGCCCGGCGGCTCACCGAGGCGGCGCGTGAGGTCGGACGTCCCATCGCTTTCGGCGTGTTGATCATCCTCCTCGTCTACGTGCCGATTCTCTCGCTAGAGGGGCTCGAGGGGCGCATGTTCCGTCCGATGGCCATCACGGTCGCCATCGCGCTCTTCGGCAGTCTCCTGCTCGCGCTCTGCTTCATCCCGGCCGCGGCGACGTGGGTGTTCCGCCGCGGTGCCCGTGAGGCGCGCTATGCCGAGCGGCTGGCCGGTTGGCTCGACCGACGCTACGCGCCGCTCCTGGGAGCGTCCATCGCCCGCCCGTGGGCGGCAGTCGGGATCGCCGTCGCCATCTTTGGCGTGACTGCGGTCCTCATCCTGCCGCGCCTCGGTACTGAGTTCCTGCCGGAGCTTGACGAGGGCTCCATCTTGATCCAGGCGATCCGCGACCCGAGTGTCTCGCTCACGCGCTCGGTGGCGATGCAGGAGGAGATGGAGCGCACCATCCGCATGACGCCGGAGGTCACGACGGTCGTGAGCCGGGTCGGCCGGGCCGAGATCGGGAGCGACCCGATGGGCGTGAACATGGCCGATGTCTTCGTCATGCTGGAGCCCCACGGAGCGTGGCGGGACGGCGTGACGAAGGAAGACCTGATCGAGGAGTTGGAGGCACGGCTCGAGGACCGGGTGCCCGGTGTCGCCTTCCGCTTCACCCAGCCGATGGCGATGCGGCTCGATGAGCTGATCAGCGGCGTGCAGGCCGACCTTGCCGTGAAGGTGTTCGGCGACGACGCCGACGTGAACCGCCGCGTGGCACTCGAGATCGCGGGGGTGATCCAGGGCGTCTCCGGCGCCGTCGAGGTGCAGGTCGAGGCGACGCAGGGACAGAGCTATCTGAACGTACGGCTGGATCGCGCCGCGATGGCGCGCTTCGGAATCCCCATCGCCGAGGTGCAGGAGGCACTGGAGACGGCCGTCGGCGGCCGGCCGGTGTCGTACGTCGTCGAGGGGAACTACGCGGTCGACGTCGTGGTCCAGTACCCACCGTCGCTCCGCAGCTCGGCCGAGGCCATCGGGGCGATCACGATCCCGGGAACGGCCGGCGCGCGCATCCCACTCGCGCAGCTCGCCGACATCGAGCTCGAGTCCGGGCCGGTGCAGGTGAGCCGCGAGCGTGCGCAGCGCCTTGTCATCGCACAGGCGAACGTGCGCGGCCGTGACCTCGGCGGCTTCGTGGCCGACGTGCAGCGGGCGGTCGAGGAGCAGGTGAAGCTCCCGACCGGCGTCTTCCTGGATTATGGCGGCCAGTTCGAGAACCAGCAGCGGGCGATGGCTCGGCTTCGGGTGGTCGTGCCACTCTCCATCGCGATGATCGCGCTACTGCTCTACGCGTCGCTCAACTCATGGATGCTCGCGGGCCTCGTGCTCGTGAACCTGCCGTTCGCGGCCGTGGGCGGAGTGCTCGCGCTCTGGCTGCGCGGGCTCCACTTGAGCGTCTCCGCGAGCATTGGTTTCATCGCGCTGTTCGGTGTGGCGGTGCTCAACGGGCTCGTCCTGCTCACGACCGTGCAGCGGACGCGGGCCCGCGGGGCGCCGCCCGCGGAAGCGGCCCTCGCGGGGGCTCGCGAGCGGCTGCGGCCCGTGCTCATGACGGCACTCGTGGCCAGTATCGGCTTCATCCCGGTCGCACTCTCACACGGCACGGGCGCCGAGGTCCAGCGGCCGCTCGCGACGGTGGTGATCGGTGGGCTCGTGACCTCGACGCTCCTCACGCTACTTGTCCTGCCCACGCTCTACACCTGGATCGAGGTCCGTCGCGAGGCGTGGCGCGGCGAGCGAGCGCGGGAGCATGAGGCGGCGCGCGCCCGCCGTGCGGCGCCCGAAGCGCCGGTGCAGAAGGTCTCATGACGCGAAGGGCGTCCAGCATGTCCCGTTCGGGTCTGTCTCCCACAGAGCTGACATATGCCTGCACATAAGCGTATGACCAGGGCGAACGACGCCGGCTTCCTGGAGCGTCTCCAGCTCCCTGTTGGCGGGCTCGCGGACGATGGGGCGAGCGAGATCGTCGGCCATGCGTTACGCGACCTGCCCGGCGTCGCTACGATCACGCTCCGCGTCCGCGAGCAGGTCGTGGATGTGACGTACGACCCGGCCATGATCACGGCCGAGGCGATACGGGACCGGATGCACGTGGCCGGCCTGTTGCATCCGGAGCGGGACGCGGGCGCGCATGACCCCGAGGGGCCCGGAAGCGACGCGGCGGACTGACGACCGACACCGAGAGGAGACGGCGATGGGTCATGGACACGCCCACGAGGGGAGCGGGCACCCGCACGGGTCGGGCACGACGCGGACGGGCAGCCGGAGACGGCTGGCCATCGTGCTCGCCCTGGTCGCCAGCTACATGGTCGCCGAGGTGGTCGGCGGACTTCTCAGTAACTCGCTCGCGCTGCTCGCGGACGCGGGCCACATGCTCTCCGACGCCGGGGCGCTCGCCCTGTCCCTCTTCGCGATGTGGATCGCCGGGCGGCCTCCCACGCCGAAGCACTCCTACGGCTACTACCGCACCGAGATCCTCGCCGCGCTCGTGAACGGGGCGACGCTCGTCGCCATCTCGATCTTCATCTTCATCGAGGCGTGGGGGCGGTTCCGCGAGCCGCCGGAGGTAGAGGGCGCGCTCATGATGGGTATCGCCACGGGCGGGCTCGTCGTGAACCTCCTCGGACTCTGGCTGCTGAATGCCGGGCGCGGTGACAGCCTCAACGTGCGCGCTGCATGGCTTCACGTGCTCAGCGACGCATTGGGCAGCGTCGCCGCGATCCTCGGTGGGTTTCTCATCTGGACCTTCGGCTGGGCGTGGGCCGACCCAGCCGTGTCGGTCCTGATCGGCATCCTCGTGATCCTCTCCTCGTGGAACCTCCTGAAGGAGACCGTGGCGGTGCTCATGGAGAGCGCGCCGGCTCACCTGGACGTCGACCGGGTGCGTGACGCGATGGCCGGCGTGCCCGGGGTCACGGCGGTGCACGACCTCCACGTCTGGTCCATCACCAGCGGCATGGTCTCTCTCTCGGCACACGTCCGGGTGGCGGAGAACACCGACCGGGATGCCGCCCTCACGACCATCCGTCTCCGGCTGCACGAGGCGTTCGGCATCGACCACTGCACCATCCAGGTCGAGCGGGAGGACTACGCCGAGGAGGCAATCCATGCCTGACGGCGCTGGGAGCCTGCGCTGGCGTCCTTCCAGCCATGTGGCTCATTGTTCGGTCGTGGTCGACGAAATCGACTATCCGGGCCAGCGGGGAAGCCATCGGACGCGCCCGGGACCGACGCTGCACGGCAGCTACCGCGAGGCCGGCGAAGGGGTTGGCGTCCCTCTAGCACCTGCCGGTGCGAGCCACGCGCATCGTCCGGCGGGTGATAGGGAGGGATGGCAGAATGGTTACTGCACCGGTCTTACAATGCTGTGGTCCCTCCCCTCCTTGCCACCACGACCAAAGATCCTTCGCCACCATGCTTTAGCAGCCGGACGGAGCAGCAATTCGCGAGTCCTTGTGGCCTTCTTGTGGCAATTTGTCCTTCCGGATGGCGCGAGCGCGGTGCTCGCCAGTCGCGCGCAGTGAGCTTCACCGAAGCCCAGCTCGGCAACGCGTGATAGCTGGGTTCGCTTGAGCCAGGAATGCCGGAACGGGGCCTCAGTCACAGGCTGAACGTCGTGTCGGCTAACCAGCAAGCACTGCGTGGCGATCAGGCTCCGATCATCGAAGCGGGCGGCAATGTCGGCAAGCACTGCGTCGAGCGCTGGGAGGTAGGCGTGGATGTCGGAGATGAGGGCGTAGAGCAGGCGTAGAGCATTAGAAGGAACTCCCGGGGTTCAGTACGAAGCACCCGAGGCGTCATACGCCCCGGACACCGCCCAGGGTTCGGTGACGGGGGTACCGCGAGCGGCCGATGGCGCGCACACGGTGCCCGAGTGCCGTGCGCTCGAGCTCCTCGAGCGGCAGCGCGAGCAGGAGGTCGAGCCGCCGGCTGAGGTAGACGATCGTCTCCTGGTACGCGCGGCGCTGGGTGTTGGGCGAGGCGCCCACGGCCGCGGGATTCGCCATCCCCCAGGGTGGGCAAAGATCGGCTGCCCCGGGACATTGGGGCATGCCGCGCGAGCGCGGTCGCAGGCCGTGATCACGAGGTCCCCGCGGTCGCTCCGCACCTCGTCCAGCCCTCACGGCCTGCGGTCCGACCAGTTGATGCCGTGCTGGTTCAGCACCTCGACTGTGAGCGGGTCCACGTGCGCGGCATGGTGGGCGGGGTGGACATGGTCAGGCTCCGGTGGAGAGGGGACCTGTATTGACCCCCTTCGATGTATTGGAGCCGGGAAGGAGGCCGGATCGCGCCGGCGCTACGTGGCGCTCGGCCGAACACACTCAGGCGTTCGGCGATGCGCGCCCGAAGGTTGCCCACTGCGGGTCACTCCACGCGGTAGTAGACGTAGAGCCCCTCTTCTCGCTGTGCATGCACCAGCCCGGCCTCGCGGAGGAGCTTGAGGTAGTGAGAGACGGTGGGCTGCTTGACGAGGACCGCCGCCTCGAGGTCGCACACGCAGATGGTGCCCTCCTCCTTCCGGGCAAGTACGTCGAGGAGCTGCATCCGCACCGGGTGGGCGAGGATCGCCAGGTCGGCCGTCGCGCGCTCTGCCTCGGCCATCGTCATCGAGGGCCGGGCACCGGCGTCGCGGCAGCGCTCGCCGAAGCAGCGGGGGGCGATCTGGGGGAGGGCGTGGGTGGCCATCGGCAAGACTCCACTGAGGTGCGTCGATACCTTGGCATCGACCACTCTCGATGCAGAAGACCAGATCGAGCCTAGATTCGCCACAGACGTGCTAGATACACCGCCCATCCGGGGCGCCGGCACCGAGGCGGTTCACCAAACCGGCCTGAACGCATATCGGGGCCGACCTAGGTCGCGTCCACTTCGACTGTGGCGGCCAGGGCCTGTGCGATGAGGGTGTAGACGTCCTTACCGGGCGACTCGAGCGTGACGATGAGCGAGTAGGCCAGCTCCTCCTCGCGCGTGCTGTTCCGGTCTTCCCACCAACCGAGCACCGGGTACACAGCGATCCATTTCTCGCCGGCGAGCAGCGAAGCCGGGACACGCAGCCGGTCGCTCTGCACCGTACCGCGCGAACGGCGCTCCTTCCCAATCTGCCACCGCTTGAAGCCGGACGTCTTCTGGTAGCTCCCCTTCGACGATTCTTCGTCGCGGACAACGCTGTTGATTCGCGCGCGGAACTCCTCGGGTGACTCCGTCGGCCCCTGCATGTCCCAGCCGAGCCGGAGGCCCAAGACCTCAGTCTTCCGGAACATGCTTGGCTCGGCGAAGGAGGAGAGCGTAACACGTAGATCGACCTCCTCGTCCGCGCCCGCGAGAAACAGGTCCTCAGGAATAGGGACGCGTACGTACTTCACCACCCGCTGGCGCCGCTCTTCGCCATCCTCGACCACCACTTGGACGGCGTTGGGCATGGCGTCCTCAACCAAGATCGTCGCGCGAGACGAAAGGCACTCAGTGGCGTACGACAAGTCGGGCACGCCATAGCCGCAAAGCCTGAGGCGCTCCTCCAGATTCGGGAGCTGTCGCTCCATCATCGGAGTCCACTGTGCCGAATGGACGAGGAGCCCACGTACCGTCTCCGGTCGCAGATCGGGCCTCGCATCCCACACCCTCGCAGCGAAGCGGCCGGCGTGAGCGGTCGCCGCACTCGTCGCGCAGTGAACGCCGAGCGGCTGCCGCAGCACGTCGCGTCCGGTCGACAACGTGGAGAGGGTCGCTTCACTGTTCCAGGCGAGCGTGCCGTCGCAGGCGAGATTTCCGCCCTCGAAGACGACATCGGGCTTGATTGCCGCGCCACGGATACCTGCACGCGTGAAGGGACTGACACCCCCTGCCGGCGCCAGCGGATACCAACCTGCGTCCTCACGCTGCTCTGGCCTTAGCTCAACCTTCTCGGTATAGGCGCCCACCGTGAGCGCGTTGAATGCGTGCGCCGGGTCATCAAGGACCCGCTGCAGGTTCATGTGCGGGTAGCCTTCAACGAAGAGCGGGTCGAGTCCGTCGTCGCAGCTCCCAATGGAGACGCAGATAAGCCGGCCCGCGCCGTCGTTGAAGGCGAACTGGTCGACCCCGTGGCTCCACGAAGTGGCGCGCGACCCGTCCTCGAGCGGAGCGGTCACGGCCATCGTGAAGACACGGCGCCGCGGTCCGTTGGTCTCGGCGACGTCGATTGCCCGCTGCGTTAGTACCGGCCAGAGAGCCATTCGATCATCTGCCGCGGTACCAGTCTGCGGCGAAGTCAAGAGCTTCACGCTCTCGATCCAGTGCGTCGCGTTGGCTGAGTTGCGCTCGATGGAGCCACCGACATCCTCGTGGAGAGCGACTCCAGCCATGAGCGTGCCGTGCCCATGCAGGTCCTCCGGCGAGGTGTCGCCAGGTACTACGGTGTGACCGTCGAGCATGGCCGAAGCGAGCATCGGATGGGAAGAAGCGACGCCAGTGTCGAGAATAGTCACTACGGACGCGTCCGAACGCGGCGGCGTCAACGCAAAGCGAAGGAAGTCGGGCGTGGGGAGTGTCGTGTGCTCGAAGAGGAGCCAGTCACGGCAGGCCGTGCTCACCAGATCGACCTCGAAGATGCAGTCGGTCGCGCGGACCAGCGTGCGGAGGTCGTTGAGGGTGATTCGCACGAAGAAGATGACCTGCTCTGCCGCGAGGAACTCAATGGGTGCCTCGCGCCCGAGCTTTGCAAGCGTACGCTCGATCTGCAGCTTCGAACGATACGTATCCATCGTGAGGGCACGGCGGCCGCCGCGGCAACCCAGCTCCATCCAGGCGAGCGTTCCCGGCTCGATCTCGCCGGCCAGCACGGCGCGCTGCAACGCGAGTCCCATGCGATCTTCGGGTTCGGCCAACCGCAGTTCGTCGACCGGATTGAGCGCGCGCTCGCCGCGGCGGGCTCCAGTCTTCGCGCTCACCAGCTCGTCGTCTGCGTACGCATCGAGCTTCTTCCGAAAGGGGCCCAGGTAAGGCCCCGGAGCGTCCACCAGCACGATCCCCGTGTCGGGGTCCTTCGAGATCACCCGAATCCCGGACCGCGAATCCCCGAAGCTGTCGGAGGGCAGATCTCCGCCCTCGCCGGGCCGGATCGCGATAATCTCATTCTGCGCGGCCGGGTCACGCTCGTCAGGCCCGCGCTTGGCCGCGGTGCGCCAGATCTGCTCGAGCTGCGAGGCGAGCATCGCTCGGTGGGCGTCGGCGTCGCGAACCCGCACGATTGGCGAGTGCCCGCCACGGCGGACGGATATGTAGCGCTCGGTGACGTGCGTGCGAGCCGTGAGAAAGGGGAGGATCTTAGCCATATCAAGGCACCACGGCGAAAGGACGATTCTGTCACGCGGCCCTGCCTGCGCCAGTACCGGTCGGCGCGCTGCGTGCCCCACGGGGGCGGACAGCCGTGCGGGCGTCGTCACCCGCTCGCTTCCCCGCTAGCCCGTGTCCTTTCGCGAGCGACGCGAGTGTTTGCCCGTCGTACGGCTCGGTGCGGCGGAGGCGTCGGAGCCGGACGCCGGCGTCGGCACCACGCCGCGTGCAGAGCCCGCGTGCGTGGCGCCCCCGGGCGCGGAGCCATGCGCGATGCCGGTCATTAGCACGCGGGCGCGCGCCTGCGCGAACGCGGTCTCGAGGTCCTCCTCCGTCAGCTCGCGTCGCTGGTCGAGAATCATCGTACGGATCGCGTCCTCGCAGGCGCGCGCCGAGTCTGCGAAGCTCATTCCCAGGGCGCCGGCCGCGAGTGCCCGGAGAAGCCGTGGCGGCAGGACGAACGCGTTCAGTCGGAGGCGCAATAGCCCCTCCAGCTGCTTGGTGTCTGGCATCTCGAACGGCACGAGCGCGTCGAACCGCCGGAAGAGCGCGCGGTCTAGGAGCGACTCGAAATTGGTCGCGGCGATGACAACGCTCCCGCTCCGATCGGCATCGAGCAGCTGGAGGAACGACGTGACGACGCGGCGCACCTCACCGACCTCCTGAGCGTCGCCGCGCGATTTCGCCATAGCGTCCACCTCGTCGAAGAGGTAGACCGCGGGCCGACGAGGCATTTCATCGAAGATGACCTTGAGGTGGCCCGCCGTGGCTCCCAAGAACCGCGAGAAGAGGCCATCGAAGCGGACGGTCATGAGCGGCAGCCCCAGCTCACCGGCGATCACCGACGCCGTCAGCGTCTTGCCGCAGCCCGGCGGCCCGAAGAAGAGGAGTTTCCGGCGGGCCGGCGTTCCCCAACTCTCGAGCGCCGCGCGGTGGTGATTCTCCTGAAGTAGCCGCTCGACGAGCCGCTTGGTCTCGCCACCGAGGACCACGTCTCGGAGCCGCTCCTGCCGAAACCCGCCGGTGAGCAGGCCACCGAGCTCGCCGCGCGGCTGAGCGATGTCCACAGCAGCCAGCTCCGGCGGCGCGAAAGAAGCACCGCCGCGGCGTTCGGGCAGCTGAGCGATGAGGGCGCGCAGTTCTTCGGCGATCCGCGTATGCCCCGCGTTCCCCTCGGTCGCAGCCAACTGGAGGGCGGCCTTCCGGAAACCGGCGTCATCGCCGTCGGCATGCGCCTGCACGAGTCGCTTGAGGATGTCGGCCTTCACTGGGATGGCTTGAACAGGAGAGTAGCGTACGGAGACGAGAGAGTACGACCACGCACAGGAAATGCAAGGTCGCTCCACTCCAGGACGCGACGCGCGACGTATGACTTGAGGAGATCCGAATCATCATTGGGAGGCTCCGAAAGGCTTCGGCGTGATGTTCCGTCGCAGCGGCCTGCCGTGAGCCCGCCCCTAGCCACACCGCGGTGCCCCAAGATAGCGCTCCAGCCAGGCCGAGGGCGAGCCGACGAGCTTTGAGCAAACGTTTCGAGCGACGAGGAGCAGACAGGTTGTTCGGCGCCGGACTCACCCACCACAGCGAGAACTGGCGTTCACGCGATGAGGGATGGGCTCGAGCCTTTCAGGGCCAGCACGAATGTGGGAGCTGTCTCGGCCCTCGGGCAAGCACTGGCTCCTCCCTTCCCCGCCCAGCACATCGCCCATTCTCCACTTCGCGGCGCTACTCCGGTCGCTTCGCTTCCACCAGCCGCAGCGCGTCGCGACACGCGACGCCCGCGCACATCTGCGTCCACCGCCCCGCTCCTAGCTTGGCTCGCCGTCCACCGCGCTGCCACCATCCACCAGGTGCTCTCGCTCTGGCATAGCGACGCCAGAGACCCACGCCACGGATGGAGGGTCATCGGCCGAATGGTCGGTGATGGGCTCCTCAGCTCACGCCCCCCACTCGACCCCGAGCCCGGAGCCGTCAGTCGCGGCGTGTTGACGATCGGCCCCGTAGGCCGTACCTCCCGCCGAGCTGGCGACACTCTGATTCGTGGACCGAGCCCCGCTTCAGGCTCGAGGAGCGTCTGCAGCGGACGTACGTCTCCGTGTTGCTTGGCCCCGAGAGGTGGAAGTGGGATCTCTCGTCGCGACGTGTTCAGTGCAGTCCGAGAATCGGGGCTCTGCTCCTACCGCTGCCGGGCTCTGAACGGCACCGACCTCTCCTGCAGACGCCGGCTCGAGAACTTCCTACCGGCCCCGCTGCCCTGCGATGCAATTGCGCAGGATTCCACGGGCTAGGTAATGCGGGTGATCGAGGCAGGGTCTCACGTGCGGGCGATGGTGGCGATCGGTCGACTTCCAAGGCATCTCCGGGAGCTCGGCGAGCACTTCAACGTGTTGAGGATCGCTGTTCTCGGTACCGATCCGGTGCGCGTGATGGAGGCCCGTGCAGCCCTCGAGCGCTCGATCGAGCGCCACCGCCTACCACTCGCGCTGCACCCGATTCCCCACTCCAGCGAGATCGGACATCCCGGGACATGGCGCCTCTTGGAGCGCAGCCGCTATCTCGTGCACAGTGTTCCGAGCCCGCTCCCGTGCCGCCGACCGGAGCGGTGCGTGTCGTAGATGGCAGTCGGCGCACCCGAGCTGCCTACTGCCAGCTGCGCTCATCGCGACGGAGCGGAACTCACGACAGGACGTGCAGGTAGCCGCTCTACGGCGTCGCGTTGCCGACCGCCAGCCATATAGACTGCGGCTTCGCCCCAGGCACCCATCGGAGCTGCCGCCGGAGCCGCAACTATCGGGTATTGTCAGAACATGAGCCATGGATTCTGCCGTCGCGGCGACCACCTCAGCCACATCGACGCCTCCCCGCGGCAAGGGTACGACCCGCACCGCGCCTCCGGGATCACGGAGGAGGCCGGCTCTTAGTACTACAGTTGCACTTCTCTTGCAGCGCCTGCCGGTGAGTCTTTACCGGCAGGCGCTTTATGCTTCAGCTCGAGTCGGTTGCCCGGTGGGCGCGGCAGCTCGATGCACTGCACGAGCGGATCGCGCCCCGCTTCACGCGCCCGGAGCCCCGCCGACGCGCTCGCGCGTACCTGCACACGCTGCTCGCCGGCACCGAGCGCCGCAACGGGTGGCAGCTCGCCGAGGCGGCCGGCGAGGCGACGCCCTACGGCATGCAGCGCCTGATCGCGAGCGCCGCCTGGGACGCCGACGCGGTCCGCGACGATCTGCGCGCCTACGTCGTAGAGCACATGGGCGAGCCTGGCGGCGTGCTGATCGTCGACGAGACCGGGTTCCTCAAGAAGGGGGACAAGTCGGCCGGCGTTCAGCGCCAGTACTCGGGGACCGTCGGCCGGATCGAGAACTGTCAGATCGGGGTGTTTCTCGCCTATGCCAGTAGCCGTGGCCACGCCTTCATCGACCGCGCACTCTACGTGCCGCAGGACTGGTGCGAGGACCGGCCCCGCTGCCGTGCCGCTGGCATCCCGGATGACGTGCCGTTCCACACGAAGCCGGAGCTCGCGCGGGCCATGCTAACCCGAGCGCTGGATGCGGGCGTGCCCGCCGCCTGGGTGACCGGCGACGAAGTCTACGGGGGCGACCGGCGCCTGCGGATGATGCTCGAAGAGCGCGTGCAGCCCTTCGTGCTCGCCGTCCGCTCGAACGAGCCGCTCTTCTACTTCGGTGTCCCCGGCACCGGGCAGCCGCGCGCTGACCGGATTGCAGCCACGCTGTCCCGCTCTCGGTGGCGCGTGCTGAGCGCCGGCGCTGGGAGTAAGGGACGACGCGAGTACCGGTGGGCGTGGACGAACCTGATGCGCCTCGGCTGGCCCGGCTGGCGGCACGCGCTCCTCGTGCGCGAACGGCTCACGCCGAACGCGAGGGGCGAGCATGAGCGCGCGTACTACGTCGTCTTCGCGCCGGCTCGGGCGGCGCTGGCGGAGGTCGTGCGGGTGGCGGGGACGCGCTGGGCCATCGAGCAGGGTTTCGAGGCGGCGAAGCAGGAGGTCGGGCTCGACGAGTACGAGGTCCGGAAGTATGACGGCTGGTATCGCTACATCACGCTCGCGCTCTTCGCCCACGCCTTCCTCGCGGTGGTGCGGGCCTCGGCAGCCCCACGGAAAAGGGGGATCCATCCCGGCCGCCCAGCCCGGCAGCCCTCCTCCCACTGACTGTGCCGGAGGTGCGTCATCTACTCGCCCGGCTCGCGCGACTGGTGCAGCCGCCTGAGGCAGGCGGGGGTACTGCGTTGGTCGCGCTGGCGACGCCGACATCAGCTACGCGCGCAGGCGGCCCACTACCGACGCCGCCTGGGATCACCATGAAGTGCAACTGTAGTACTAAGGACGCCTACCACCTCAACGGCGTGCTTGTCTGGCGCCGGATCCTGCGACGACGGACCACGGGCATCCCACCGCAGTCCACGACGCCGATCAGCACAGACGGCGGTGGTCTCGGGCTGATCGGGTCAGCCACCATGACCCAGGTCCTCGGCGGGATCCTTCTCGGTGGTCTATCGGACACAAATGGATCGGGCCAGGCCGCAGCGGAGCTATCGTGTATCTCGCCGGCTCCGCGTTACTGACGGTGCTGATCTGGCGTGGCAGAAAGTCCTGATAATCCCTCCATAACATGTCGTACGAAGTGAGGAACGCCTGGGACGATGACTCGACGCAGGAGTAGCAGTCGCCCGGCGATTCACCGCGACTGTGACCGGTTCTGCCCCGGAACGCCTGGGCGTCCACTGGAGCCCCGTAGCGAGGATTTCGAGGAGCGGCTCTATCAGAGCGCATCTGCGCCGCGATGCGTGACTCGGAAGGCGCATGGTTACGGCGCTTTGGCTTGGCGCTGACCTGGTCCGTACTCGATGGCCCCAGCCCCCTGCCGTGGTCGGACGATAACGGCGAACGGGAGACCTATGCCATCCGGATGATGACGGTTCACGCGGTGGAGGTTAGGGGCGAGGAGGCGCCCTGGCAGCCATCGAGGTTCGACGTCCGCCAGGAATCGCTGTGGCTGATGCGCCACCACCTGGAGGCCATCGAGCTCGAGAAGCCGCGGCTCTACGGAGGATCCGCTGTCGTACTCCTCACGGCCCCGCCGTTCGGTGCCAGCGACCACACGCCGCTCCAGGCAGTCGAGATCACCGTCGCGCACGTGCCGCCGGCTGGGCATCCGGAGGGAGACCTGAACGCCTTCTGGAGCTCCACCCATCTCCTTCGCGCCCGGGAGATAACGGAGCCGCTGGTGCTCGGGGATCCCGCCCGCGGGCCCTGCTTGGCTAGCAGCGGCGTACTAGGCACCGCGCAGAGGGGCTACCGGGGAGCGCTGAAGGACCACTTCCATGGGACATCACCCCCTTTCCATGGAGCAATCATGCGCCGCAAGTCCTCTAACGCCGAGCAGCCGGCGACCACGTGCCCCTCCGACGGGTGGTTCCTCGGCGGCAAGCCCCTCGACCTGGGCGACTTCGGTCCATCGGAGTCGAAGCCGAACGCCTGGGCGCAAATCGCCTACGGGGGAATCCCAGCGATGTCGCGCGACGATCTCCTGGCGGAGCTCGAGCGACTCGACGGATACGTTCTGCCCGCCCCCGAGTGGGTCGTGACGATCAACCCCGAGGCGCCGCACGCGACGCTCGCGGCCGCCGGCGACCCCTTCGACAGCATGCGCGACCTCGTGCGTCTGCGCGCGCTCCTGCCTCGAATCCGATTCTGGCTCGAACTCGGCGCTCAGGGGTCATCCACATCCGCCTCGGCCGCACCGTCGGACCTGTCGGCCTACGCCAGCCGGCTCGCCGAGTTGATCATGCAGATCGACGGCGAAGCCTGGCGCGTCGCCGCATGCGAGCACTTCCGTGCCTCGTGGCGATCCTCCGATGCCAGCTGGAGGCAAGCGGAGGGTGACTTCCGCGCGGAACTCGAGCGCAGGCTGCGCGACGTGTTCCTGCACTGCCTCACGCGCGTACCGCGCGCTGCGGACATTCCCGCCGCGTCGCTCACGGTCGCAGCCTCCCGCTGCGAGGTTGCCGCCCTCGACCATGCGGAGCAGACCGCGCGAACCGCGGAGTCCATCCCCGCTGCTGAGAGCTGAGGCATGGCCTGCGTATCTGATGCCCCCGCTTGGGCTCCCACTGGCGGCGGCCGTCACGTGTCCGCCGTGCCGCTGCTCGACCGGTTGCTCTCCCACGCCCGTGGCCTCCAGCGCCTGTGGCACCTGGTCGATTCAGCGGCGCTCGCGTGGCTGGTGGCGGGAGTCGACTCGATCCCACCGGACCTCCTCGCTCGCCGACACGTCCGACGCGCGCTCGAGCTTCTTCGAGACGACGCCCGGATGCCGCCTGTACTACGCGCCGCCCTCGCCCAGCTCGTCGTTCGTGCCGGCGTAGTTCCCGTCGGGATCCTGCTCACATCCCGGTACGCGGAAGTGCGTCTCGCGGCCCTGCTGTCGGTCGCGGATCGCCCATGAAGCCGTCCGAGGCGTGGGGTCGTCGTTCTGGCCCACCCATGGCCGAGAGTTGGACTGCCGCAGGGGGCCGGGGCGGATTGGCCCGGCCCCCGCGACGATCGCCAGAGGCGCATCGGCAGGTCACCGACTGGCCGGACGGCTCGGTGCAGGAACGGTGGACAATCTGGCGAGGATCTCGGGCAGCTAACTGACGATGACTCGGTCGATGGTGGGGACGCTCGCTCGCCGTGGCCGCCTTTGAGTCGTCCCGACCACGTGCACGCTCCCGATTCTCCGGTCTCTCGCCGACCACGGGCGCCATCCGGAGGCGCTCATTGTCACCGACTAGGCCTGGGCCTGGGTGCAGGCATCCGCGCACCAAAGGCGCGGCCGGGTCCTCGAGCGACCGCGCCCGCCCTGCGAGGACACGATCGTCCACCACCTGCTCGTGGTGGCTGCGGCGATCGACGTACCCTGGGAGCGGGGCGCCCACCTGATCGCCCTGGCCAGCGACGAGCAGCTGCGAAGTGAGGCCCGTCGCGGGCGTCGTCTCCGTAAGGGGGACCGGGATCCACGGCTGCCCGCCTGTTCTCGGTCCGTCTTCTGTCGGTCCGTCTTGGCTCGCTTCCGCGATCGCCCGTGCAGGCGCGGGCTGAGAGACGCTCGCGCGCGTGCCGCAGGTCGCCCTGGCGGCTGCCGGGGGTGCACCCGCCCGGGCGGCTGTGCTCGCCGGGGGGCGTCAGTTGCCCCCCGCCGTCGTTGGTAGACTAGGATAGTCTCGCCCTTTGTGCTGCGGCACTCGCGCCGCGACCGGCGGATGTCGGGGATGCGGTCGTAGGAGCGCGCAGCGAGGTGGAAGTCCGCGAGCCGCGGGGCTATCGCGAAAGCTCCTGCGTCAGCGCGCCGGTGCGGGAGGCTGTGCCCCCCGCGTGACGTCACCGACAGCAAGCACGAATGCCCCTCCGGGCCCGACGCCGGGCGGCCGCAGACGCTGGCCATGAGTTGCACGTACTGCTCCTCTCGGTTCGCCCCGGGCACCTCGAGCGTGCTCGGGATCGTGCGGTCGATGAACCACAGCCGAAGCCGATTATCCCGGACGTAGTCCAGTTCGTTCATGTACGGGGGACTCGTTATCACGACCTGAATTCTCCGGGGCCTGGGGGATTCGCGCGTCCGCCTGCAGGACGCGGCGCGCTTGACCGCCTCCGCGGGAACGAAGGAGGGAATCACGTGTCGTGGCGGGCCAGCGTGGTCGTCATGCGTGCGCGGAGCGGCGTCGGGAAGGACGAACGGGTGCTTCCGCTCGCTCGGCCCGGATGCGATTGAGGAGGGCGGACGCGGGTTCGTCGCCGGCGTCTTGGGGGACGAGATCGCCACGGAACGACTTGCTGAGAACCGACTGCTCGAGCTGGACGAGCCGCCCTCGCATCTCATCTACGGCGGTCAACTGACGTTCGACAGCCGAAAGCGCTGTGGAGACCCGTCGCATGATCTCATGCTGCTCCTCCAACGGCGGGACAGCGACAGGGACTGCCCGGGCATCCTTGACGTTGATGCGCGGCATGGCCATGCCGATGTAGCATCGCTTCATCCACGCCTGTGCTACTGGCCCCGACAAGTACGCCGCGAGGTAGGCTGATGTGATGAACGGTGCTGGCCGGATGCGCACGGTCCCCTGAGTGATGTTCGCACCGTCGATGCCCGCTGGCACCACTGCTACTCGCAAATGCCGGATGATGCACAGCAGAACATCTCCTTCCTGCAAGGTCGACCGGGAGTGCTTCGCCGCGATCACATGGCTCGTCCGCCCGAGGGCATCGACCTTGACTTGACCGTCCTCGATGTCCTGCTGACGTACGTAAGGGACGCCATTCGGAACCTCCGGGCCGGGGAGTACTATGCCGTAGGTCACGACGGTGCCAGCCTGAGCGATGTTCTCGATTGGCACGTAGCGCCAGGTGGACGGGAGAACGGGCATGTTATCGTGCGCGCCAATTATGCCCTCCTGCGGCGTCGCAACTACCCCGAGCGAAGAGCTGTGTTCGAGCCGCCAGTCTGCGGTGAGCTCGCCTGCAAATGCGGCCGCGAGCACCGCCTGCCGATACTGCTCCAAGAGCGCCGGCACCGCGTCGAGCGCGGCCCGCGCGGCGCGGCTGCTAGCGAGCAGCTCGTCGAGCTTCGCCACGATGCGGCGCTGCTCGGCCAGAGGAGGGATTGGCAGGCGATAGGCACGAACATCAGCCGGCCGTACAGCGGGGTACAGTGCGCCCTGGACCAAGCGAGTCATCGACTCCACGAAGTCAGGAGCGCGCACCGCCGCGAATAGCCATCTCGGATCAACATTCTGGGCGCGCAGCACGTGAAACCCGGTGGAAGCCACCGCGCCATCGAGCGTATCGGGGACGAGCGCCACGGCATTGAGATTGGGCCGGGTCATCGACACCAGCACATCGCCAGCACGCATGTTCTGACGCGCACGACTCGGCGCTACGCTTACCGGGAGTGTCCTCGCCTCGACGATTCGCTTGTCCGCGTTGTCAACTGCGCCGATGTCGACGTACTGAAATGTCGCGCCGTCGCCCGGACCATGTTGCTCGACGGGCTCGACGACGTCCCCCAGCGTGGCCCACTGCCACCCTGTCGGCAACCGTTGCGACTGGCTCACGCGACCGCCTCCCCTGCCTCACCCTCCGGCATCGCCAGCGCCTCGCTCAGCGCCTCCATCTCCTCGATCGCCTCGCGCAGCCTTGCCATGATCTCGGCCGCGAGCTCCTCCGGCTCCGGCAGCTCCTCGTGCCGCCCCGCGCTTTCGTCGCGCAGCCAGGCGATGTCGAGATTGTCCCCTTGCTGCCTGATCTCCTCGCGGGTGAAGCAGCGGAATCGCCCGCGCTCCCCATCGTCCCGCCGCTCGGCGCGCCCATGCGGGTCCGCCCCGAACGCCACCTCGAACTCCGCGAAGTGCGCCCGGCTGAGCGGCGTCCGCTTGCCGAAGCTCGGCATGTTGGCGCGCAAGTCGTGGATCCACACCCGCCCAGTGTTCCCCGTGTCGCGCCGCGCCGGCCCGCGGGTGAAGAAGAGAACGTTCGTCTTCACCCCCTGCGCGTAGAAGATCCCCGTCGGCAGACGGAGGATCGTGTGCAGGTCGCACTTGTCCATGAGGTCGGCGCGGATCTGCGCGCCCACACCTTCCTCGAACAGCACGTTGTCGGGCACGATGACCGCCGCCCGCCCGCCGGGCTTGAGGCCACGGTAGACGTGCTCCAGAAAGGCGAGCTGCTTGTTGCTCGTCGGGTAGGTGAAGTCCTGCCGCGATGGGCGCCCGCCCCCCTTCTTGGTGCCGAAAGGCGGGTTGGTGAGGATCACATCGGCCGATGGCAGCCCTGCGCCCTCGCTCGAGAGAGTGTCGCCGAGCACCAGCTGGTCGCCCTCGATGCCGTGGAGCATCGCGTTCATGAGGAGGAGCCGGTGCGTATCCGGCACCAGCTCCATTCCCCAGAACGCCTCGCGCCGCTGGAACCGCTGCGCCGCCTCGGGGAGGTCGAACAGGTCGTCGGTGGCCGCCTTGATGAACCGGTTGGCGCTGATGAGGAACCCGCCCGTACCCGCCGCCGGGTCCTGGATCACCTCGCCGGCCTGGGGCCGCACGAGCGACACGATGCTCTCGATGAGTGGGCGCGGGGTGAAGTACTGGCCGGCGCCGCTCTTCGTCTCCGTGGCGTTCTTCTCGAGCAGCCCCTCGTACAGGTCGCCCAGCCCCTCGGTGCGCGCCGAATACCAGTCGAGCCTGTCGATGTCGCCCACGAGCTTGGCGAGGTTGCGCGGCTGGCGGAGGGACGTGGAGGCGTTGGCGAAGATCTGCCGGACGAGCGGCGAGCCGTTGGAGCCGAGGTGGACGAGCAGGGTGCGGTAGAAGTCGAGCTGCTCCACCCCCTGACGTTCCGTGAGGTCGGCCCAGCGGTTACCGTCGGGAATCTGCGCCTCGGTCTCCGTCTCCCGGGCCATCTTGAGGAAGAGGAGATAGGTGAGCTCGGTGACGTACTCGTGGTAGGTGATACCATCGTCGCGCAGGACGTGGCAGAGCGCCCACAGGCGCTGAACGATCTCTTGGGTGGTCATGAAGGAAGACGCAGACTCAGAAGGTGCGACGATGGATGCTCGCGGCTCGTGGGCAGAATGCCCGACCGAGCCGCCGATGCGCTAGAAGGTTATCCTCGGCCAGAGGCTTCGAGGACATGTGCCAGGACGCTCGCCACTGCGGCGACTCGCTCGCTTGGTCGCATGACGAGGCAGACGTCCGGATCGGCGCGACGTCCGACCTGCAGACCGTCCGGCTGATGAGCGATGGACGAGATGTCGCTGAACCGTATCACGGACATCATCCGTTGCCCCTCGAAGACGATGCGGCGGTCGGTCACGTAGACCACACCGCGGTCGAGACAGGCGAGGCGAGGCTCGGCGAAGCGGTCGATCGGATCCGGTCGCGGCTCGTGCCACTCCGCCGGCTGGGCGCAGTGGCATCGTTCACCAGGGCTCAGCCGGATCTTCGCGTCCACGACGGGAAGCTCTGAACGACCCAGGGCGGCTCGAAGCTGACGAAGCATCTCATCCATTCGCTCCCGGTCCGCCGCGACGCGGCGGTCCTGCTCCTCACGCTCCCGCTCTCGCTCGGCTCGGTCCCGCTCGCGCTCCATCCGCGTACGCTCTTCGTGCGCGCGACGTTCGGCCACCTGCGCCTCCATCGTGGTCACGAGCCGCTCCTGCTCCGGCGCGAGTGTGATGCCAAGCGCCGCTGCAGCCTCGCGCACGCGCGGTGCCAGATGCTCCGGCAGCCGTCCGCTCGCGGTGGCAGCCTGCCAGACCCGATCCAGGAGCGTGCGCGCGGTGCGCTCCACGGCCTGTGCGGCAGCGTCCCCGGGGATGTGGAGGTCCGACGCTAGCCTCGCTAGCGCCGCACGCTCCTCCGCCGTTACGACACCGTCCGCGATCGCCGCGGTGAGTGCCGCCCGGAAGTGCGGTGCGGCCAATCGCTCATACGCGCCCTGGACATCTCCATGCTCAAGGTCGAGCGCCCTCTGAAGATCCTCCAGGTACGACCGTTCGGCTGGGCTGAGCGCGCCGTCAGCGAGGAAGGCCTGGAGCACGTCCTCGAAGAGCCCGGCGCGAAGCATACGCGCCTCCTGCTCGCCCACTCCATACATGCGATTGAAGTCCGCCGCGTCTTCGCGGGAGAGCTCGACCGGCTCCCATCCCCGCAGCAATTGCTCCAGCGCGAGTCGCAGTAGATCGGGACGCGCGATGCCGCGGAGCCGCTCCAGTCGCGAACGTTCTGGTGGAGCATGCGTGTCGCCAGTGAGGGGGAACTGCACGTCCTCCTGGTCGGCGGCTGCGGGCCGGCGCCGCGGCGTCTCAGAGTCCGGGGATTCAGACGCCATGCGAACCGGGCCTCAGGCCGTGTCCCGCCACACGTCCTCCTGCAAGTCACCGAGGATCCGCCCCAGTTCGCCGCCGAAGACGCGGTCGAGCCGGTCGAAGCCGCCGCCAGTTTCGCGGAACTGGGCATGGTCGAGCGCCTCGCGGTCCACGATCACCTCGCGCTCCAGCTGCTTGCCGATGCGCTCCAGCCAGCGCCGCTGCGGGCCGGGCCAGGCGCGGCTCGCGAGGATGCCCGCCATCGCCCGCCGCACCCGCTCTGCGTATGGCAGGAGTGGTGAGCCAAGGGCGCGCTGGCGCACGTAGCCGATGATCGTCGCCACCACGTCCTCGTTGGTGGCGTCACGATACGCCGCGCGGAGTTGCGCCTCGGTGAACCCCGCCTCGCCGAGCGTGCGAGCCAGTGTCTTGAGGTCGGCCCGGGTGAGGTCGCGCGGCCGCTGGGTGACCACGAGGAGCGCCGGGACCTCGTTGAGGTGCTCGTCCAGCCAATGTCCGAACGACTCCAGGTAGTCCTCCGGGCGCTGCCGGGCGCCGCTCTCGTCCGAGCCATAGCCGCGCGACACCTCGATCACTTGGTCCGCGTGCTCCGAGATGACGAGTCGCCGGTCGCCCAGGCCGCCGAGGTCGAGTCGCGCGACGAGCGCCGGACGCTCGGCGAGCCAGGTCGCCGCCTGGGCGGGTGTCATCCGGCGGAGCTCCTCGATGAGGTACGCGGGCCGGGAGCCGGCGAGCGTCTCGATCTCGTCGGCCGAGCGCTCCAGGCGACGCCGGCGACGTCGGAGCGCGGCCACGAGCTGCTCGTGGATAGCCCGCGCTGCTTCATCCGAACCGGAGTCCACGGCCCGCCCGAGCTCCTCGAGGAGCTGAGTCACCGAGACGTCGCTCGATTTCACCACCGGCGTCATGGCCGTGTGCGGCTCGAGCGCGGCGTAGAGGTCCACTGCGTCGAAGACCCGGAAGACCTCCTTGTCCTCGCCCGGGCCATGGAGATCCGGGCGCAGGCGCGTCGCACGGCCAAGCATCTGCTCGTAGAGGATCCGGCTCCGGACACGCCGCAGGAAGACGAGGTTGACGATCTCCGGCACGTCCACGCCCGTCGTAAGCAGGTCCACCGTGACCGCGACTACCGGTCGCCGTTCGTTCTTGTAGCGAAGCAGGAGCGCCGCGGGGTCGTCGGCGGCGCCGGTGATCTTCGCCACCGTCCCGTGCTCCACCTGGCCATAGCGCGCCTCGAACGCCTCCGTGAGGAGCCGCACGACCATGTCGGCGTGTGCGTCGGTGGCGGCGAAGACGAGAGTCTTCCCCGGCTCCGCGGGGTCGATGTGCTCGGCCAGCGCCGCGCACACGACGCGATTGAAGTTCTCGGTGATGACGGCGCGGTTGAACGCATCGACCTCGAACCCGAGGTCGTCCGGCGTCTCGAAAAGCTCCACCTGACTACGCGACACGTTGTAGACCGATACCTCCTCGCCAGCCCGCCAGCGGATCCCCGAGCGCGAGAGCTCGGTCACGATGCGCACCGGCGGCTCGTGATCCACGAGCCATCCATCCACGACGGCCTGGCGATAGGTGTACTGGTACACCGGAGGCCCGAAGATCTCCGTCGTGTGGAGCGCGGGCGTGGCGGTGAGGGCGATCTTCACGGCATCGAAGTGGTCGAGCACTCGCCGGTAGGCCGAGACGTAGTCCGCTTCGCTCCGGATCCCGAGCTCCGCGTCGCCCATCTCTCGGTCCAGCGTGTAGCCGCGGTGCGCCTCGTCGACGACGATGCAGTCGTAACTGTCGACAGGGAGCAGCGGCGCGCCCGCGTCGGTATCCTGGAGCCGCCGCACGAGTCCCTGTACCGTGGCGACGTGCAGCTTCGTGTCGGCGTCCGGCCTGAGGTCGGCTAGCTCCTTCACGTCGTAGATGTCGGCGAAGGCGCGGGTCCCTTCGAGCCGGACCGTCTTCACCGCCTCGAGCGCCTGCTCGCCGAGCGCGCTCCGGTCCACGAGGAAGAGAACACGCCGGAAGCGCCGCGTGGCGATGAGGCGGTAGACGAGGCCGATCAGCGTCCGCGTCTTCCCGGTCCCCGTGGCCATCGCGATGAGGGCCTCGCGCCGCCCCTCGGCGATTGCCCGCTCCACGGCCCGCACGGCGGCGTGCTGGTAGTCGCGGAGCGGGAGCGTGTCGGTCGGCAGGTCGCGGAGCGTGCGGTCGGCGGCCCCGTCGTCCTGCCGCAGCAGCTCGAGGAGCCCACGCGGCGTGTACCAACCTTCGAGCGCGCGCGGATGGTTCGCGGCGCGCCGCGCGTCGCGGAACCAGATGCCGCTCTGCTCGACGATCTGCCGGAGGAAACCCCGTCCATTCGTCGCGAAGAGGAAGGGGGCGTGGTACGTCTCCGTCCCCTGGCCCCACGAGCCGGCCATCGTCTCGCCCACCGTGGCCGCGTAGCCGCAGGCATAGCGTGCCGCCTGCTCCAGGGCGCTCCGTACGTTCCGCCGCCGGCGCTTGGCCTCCACCACCGCGACTGGCACGAGCCCGGCGAAGAGCACGTAGTCGGCTGGGCCGTGAGCGGTGGGCCACTCGGCGATTGCCACGTTCCGGCCAGTCTGCGGGCGGGCGCCGCGGCGGTAGGTGAGGGCCTCGCTGTCGGCCTCCCAGCCGGCGGCTCGCAGCTGCTCGTCGATGATGCGGCGGGTGTCGGCCTCGTCGAGGTCGAACGCCACGGCGGCGGCGCGCCCCTGCTCGGTGACCTGCGCCTCGTCGCGCGCACGCTCGTCGGGCGCGCGGGCAGCGGCAGCATCGCGGAACGCCGCGAGCTCCGCCTCGTGCCGTTTCCGCTCGCGGGCGAGCGCACTCTCCATCTCCTCGGCCAGGGCGAGGGCCGCGTCGCGGTCGGCGGCCAGCGTCTCGAGCTCCCGCCGCGCCTCGCTTCCGGCGGCGTCGAGGAGCCCCGCCAGACGCTGCTCGGCCTCGCGTGCGGCCTCGCCGGCCGCCTCCTCGACAGCGCGCGCCACCTCGGTGTCCACGGCGGCGGCCGCGGCGCGTGCCACCCCGGCCTCGGCGCGGAGTCGCTCGACCTCCTCGCGCAGCACCGCCGCCTCGTCTTCCGGTGGCGTGGGGGAGATGAACGGGCCGGGCGTGAAGCGCGGGTCGGCGACGGTGCGGTGATACCACACGCCGAGCTCGCGCGCCATGCGGAGGAGCGAGATCGCCTCGCCTACCGTGCCGCGGAAGGCGTGTACGGCGTCGTTCCCGGTCTTCCGGATGTGGTGGAAGACGCTGGCGACGTCACGGACCAGAACCCCATGCGCTTCCAGGACCCGGATCAGCTCGAGCTGATTCGACTGTGGCCCCGCCTCGATGCCCAGTCGGGCGGCGAGCCGCTGCAGCAGCGCCTCACCGAGCTGGCGGATCTTGAAGATCGCCGTGACGGGGTCCGGGACGGCGTAGAGCTCCGCCTGGGCCCCGAGTCCGGCGAGGAGGGGCTCATGGCGGGCCAGGAAGCTGAAATTGGGCGACGACATGGCGGCGTCATCGGCGGCGCCCGTACTTCGAGCCGGCAGTCGTGGATTCGCGGTCCCGGTCACGGCGCGACTCTCGTGCTGGCCACCATTACCACAGCTGCTCTCCACCGATGGCGGCCGCGATCTCTGGATCGCGGGTGACGAGCGGGTAGCCCAGCTCGCGCGCCGTGGCCGCGAGGAGGCGGTCGCCACGCTCGGGGATTGCGGAAAGCTCGTGGGCACGCGTCACGATCGCCGTGCTGAGCGGCACGATCTGGTAACGGGAGGGTGTGCCGTCCAAGCGCATCACGAAGGCGTCGAATGGTTCGTCGAGCGTGAAGACGCCGCGCTGGATCGCCTCTCCCATCTCGACGAGGGCGACGGACGGTATGCATACCACGGCTGCCCCGTTGTCCACCCGATCGAGGAAGCTCCGGGCGCGGCGCCCCAGCAAGCGAGTACGGCCGTCGATCCACCAGATGAGGGCATGGCTATCGACGACCGCAATCTCCGGAACTGGCTGGTTCACGCGCCGCCGCTCTCCGGCTTTTGCGTGCGGCGGACGCGTGCTCCGGCTGCCCGCGTCTTGTCGTCCACCGACACATCAACGCCAATGATCGAGCGCAGCTTTGCGTCGGCGAGCGAGTGCTGGTCGGCGCGGATTCCAATCAGGACGTCATCCGGGGCACCGACGATGCGTCCCATGCCGGGCAGTGGACGCGGATACGGCGCCACGCGCTGCCGCAGGGCGACCAGCTCCTCTTCCATGCGTTCGACATCGCGAGCCCGGACGAGGAGCACCTCCTCATCATGGCCGCGATGCGACAGCGTAACCCGATCAGCACGGCCGCTCAACAGCTCCTCGACGAGTCGGAACAGTCTCGAACGCGCCTCGGTGAGCGGAACGACACTCGAGCCTTGGGATGCCCTGCGGATCATGAGAGCCAGCCGGGTGCGCGGCGGCCGGACCACAATCTGGAATAGTCGGGCCAGCGGAGGATAGACCTGTACGGTAGGACGTACGGTTATCCCAAGGTGACGATCACGGCGGCTTCCGGCAAGAGGGAGGCTGGAGGTAGTGGCCGCAGCGTGCGGCCATGCTCGCGTGGCAGTCCTCCCCCTGGCCAGTCTTGCTGATCCACACCGGTAGCCTGTGCGGAATGGGGCCAGCCCCAGTCCAATGTCGACTCGGGAGTCACCGATGCCGCTGCGCTGCGTGCCCAGCCGGCCACGGGGCCGGGCGTGCGGAAACGATGAGGGGAATTACGAGCCTCGCAGAAGGAGAGTGCGGACCGCCGCGACGGCAGCCGATTCTTAATCGAGGCGCTGTTCTGGTCGCCTTTGGACCAGTGTGGCGAGAGTTGCCACCGAGCGACGACTCCAGCCCGACTTCACGCGCCGCTGTCCGGACGACATCTCCGCGCGGCCGCACGCGCGCCGGCGAGATCGGCCATCGCTCGCCCGACCGCTTCCTCGATGAGCGGATCTGTGATCGTCTGCAGTGCGTCGATGTCTGCCCGCGTGAGAGCTCCGAGCTGTACGGGGTCAGCGCAGGCGATGAGCCAGGCCAGCCCTCGCGGCTCGAGCAGGCCGAGGTGTAGCGCGTTGATGGCTCGCCGCACGAAATCGGGATACTGCTCGGGCGAGCAGTGCGGTGGGCCCCAGGGAAGTTGGGCCGGGAGCACGAGCGGAGTGTGCTCTTGCGGCCCGAAGATGCGTCGTTTCATGATCGCCTCCGATGTAGCGGCGATCCTACCAGGTACTCGACGCGATTCAGGGTGGGTGCAGCACACCCGTCAGGCCCCGAGCCCGGACGAGGTATCGCGCGCCTGCGTGCGTGGCCATCCAGCACGTGTGTCTGACGAGCTGACCAGCGGCACGTCCTGGAGCTGCAGCGTATAGCTCCAGCTCTGACACCGGCTCGACAGCGCGTGCGGCGCCGGGTACTGCACTGATCATGTCCGATTCCCCCATCTCACCCCGTGAAGCCGCCGACACGCTGCGTCGAATGGCGGCGATTGGCCTGGCACGAAACCGTGCCTTCCCGCTCGATCAGTGGCAGCGTGCGCACTGCGAGCGCGCGGCGGATGTCTGGGAGCTCGCGGCACTCCTGATCGAGGATGTGGAGCCCGGCGACAATGCGGGTGTCCACCGCGCGCTAGCGGTCCTGCGGCTTCATCAGGAGGCCAGTGGCGCCTATCTCATCAGATGGCTGCACCAGGTAGCTGCGGATTACCTCCGCGCGGCGCTCGCGGCCGATACGATCCATCAGGGCGGGATCCCGCCCGACGCGCGATGAGCCACAGATCGCCGCGCACGCCTGCCGACGGGGCGCGCTACTGTCGTCAGGTAGCCGTCCTCCGGCGGCGCGGCCAGGAGACGCAGCGAATCGTTTCCGTCGGCCGGACCGGGCTGTACCCGACAGCCGGTGAGCGGGCCGGGTGGGGCCAGGACGCCGCTCGGTGGGAGGCGCGCGCGGAGCTCCTCGAGTGGGCGGCCGCTGCGCCCGGCAAGCGCCTGGCGAATACGCTAACACAGCTGGCAGTGGAGGGCCTGCGGGACGACATGGAGGGATGGCTGATCCGGCGGCTCGTCTCCGATCTCCAGCGTCACGCCCGTGAGGATTCCCCATGACCGACGGCTTGGTGGCGGCGATCGCAGTGGCTCGTGAGCGGGAGGAGAGCTGGGCGTCCGCCGGCTGGCTCCGTGGCGTGCCCAGAGTGAGCGTGTCCGTCGAGGCGGCGGAGCGCCAGGCTGCCCGGAGCCGTGCGTGGCGGGCCCTCCGAGAAACGCTGGAGGCCATCCCGACCGACCATCCCGACGCCGTGCGGATCGCCCGCGAAGTGCTCCTGTTGCACCACGCGGCAGAGGGTGGGCGGCGACACGCGGCGGGCTACCTGCTCCGTGTGCTGTACCCTAGTTAGAGAGGTTGGACCCGCATGCGTCAGACGCCAGCTCGCGCCAGCGCATGTTCACGATTCCGGTCCGCCCCCCCACTCTACGTGCTCTGCGATCCGAACGACTGCGTGCGCGATTGACTCCCAGATTCGGCGCTCCGGGAGCACGGGGCCGGCGGGCGCGACGGTCGCGTACCAGTCCAGGGTCTCCACCACCCTGCGCATCGCCGCGGCGTCGCCCGGCGAGCAGCCGTCCAGCGCCGCGGCGGTCGTGAGGAGCTGACGCTGCGGGATGTCGCGCTGCGTGCCGGCGCACGTCTCGGCGTAGGCCCGCAGGTGGGCGGCCAGCGTCGCGGCGTCCGCGACGTGACGGGGCAGCGGAAGCCAGAGGCCGGGACGCGGTCTCACGTCCAGTCGCACTCGGGCTCGTGCTCACGACAGCGCGCGAGCCACACGCCGATGCACCACACCCAGCGGCCTGGCTCCCCGCAGCACTCGCAGGGCACGGGGTCGGGGCCCGGCGGTGGGCTGTCGGGCTTGCCGCCCGGCACGTCCGGGGCCTCGCGCCGGATGTCTCGCAACTCCCGACTCTCCGTGACCAGCCGCACGGCCTCCTCCGCGAGCTGAGCCTCCTCCTCGGACGTCAGCTCCCGGCCGCCAGCCGTCAAGCGCTCCCGACGCTCGCGGAGCCAGGCGACGGTACGCGCGCGCCCGGCGCGGTACTCCCGCTTGGCTCGTTCCGCCGCGTCGATCAGCTCGCGCTCGCGTCGGATTGCATCGAGCTGCCGGGCCGCACTCACCGCGATGTCGGACCAGCGCAGGTCGGTGCCGTGCTCGCCGCGATAGCGCTCGAGGGTGATGCGCACTTCCTCCGCCGTGTAGGACAGCGCGACGGCGTCGAGAATGGCGAGGTAGGTCCTGTTGTCCATGCTGCAAGGATACCCGGTGGCGCTACTCGCGCCTGGCCCGGATACGCTCCACCGTGATCGTTGTGTCACGGTCCTGGCGCACGATGCCCTGCATCGGTGCTGGTGGCGGCGCCATCTCGCGCGGAGAGCCATCGGCGACGTAGGCCCTCGAGTCGAGCCACTCATGGGCCGCTCGGGCGATGCGAGTGCCCCGGTCCTGTCACCGAGGCCATGCAGGAGGAGCTCGCCACTCCCGAGCCGCCAGCGCGGCCAGGCAGTCGCAGGCGGGCGGATGCCCTTCGCGGCGGCCGCGGCAGTCGCGGCATCGCACAGCGCCTCGTACTCGTGGTTCGAGTTGTCGTACCCGACCGGCAATACACGCCGCAGCCAGGCGCCCGCCCAGCACGGGGGTGTGCGCTTCTTAGCCAGCGTCAGCATGGCGTTCAGCGAGGGCGGCTCCGGCCGCCGGATGGTGAGGGGCGCGGGCTTGTCGCCAGCCTGGCCGCGGCGCCGCGCCCGCTGGCAGTCTCACGCCGTGAGCAGGCGCGGCGTGGGGCAGCCGAGCGCGGCCACCCGGCGGCAAAGCCGGGCGGTCGGGGCGTAGTAGTGAGTGCCCACGGGGAGCGCGGTATGCTTGGCACGGATGTCGTCGCTCGTATACTTGCTCACGAGGATCTCGACCGCGATCTCCTCGAGAGCGCCGTCCGCCGCGCGCAGGGTGATTCGCGCGTCGGGAAGCAGGGCGATTCGGGCGCCCCTGACCATCCGCTGCGAGCGACGACTCTCACTCCGAAGATCCTCGTCGCCAGCGAGCGTCATCAGCTCGGCGCCAGGCCGCACGGCAAGCAGCTCAACCAACGCGGCCACCACGAGCAGGTGGTGCACGATCTGGTCGGCGCGCGGCGGCCGCGGTCGCGCGATGAGCGTCCCGGCGCGGACACGCTCGGCCTCGAGCACGCGTGCCCAGCCATCATCGGTGACAAGCGCGGCCCGCGGGTGGCGTCCCTGCCCCGCCGGCGGCCGGAGCGCGCGCAGTGTGGACACGGTCTCGATGATCCGAACGAGCCGCCGCTGGAGGAGGTCCTCGATGATCTCGCGCATCACTGTCGGGTCGGCGCGCATGAGCGTCGCCAGCTGGTCTGGCGTGGCTGCGCCGAGGCGGCCCGTGAGGTCGAGCAGCTGGAGGGTCGTCGGACGGTGCATGGCGGTGGACGCGCTGGGGTGGGCGCGGGCGGGATCCCGCCCGTCACTCATACCATCTGATGGCCTCCAGGCCCACGGGTAGCCCGAGCGTCAGCTCCGCCCGGAGCTTGAGGCATGCGGCGCAGGCTGCCGGCAGCCGTCGAAGGACGCAGACGGGAGCGTCCACATTCTGCCTATGGGAGTGCGCCGGGTGTGCTAGCGCAACCCCTCGGCGCGACCTGCGACTAGTGCAACCAGTAACCAGTACATCGGAGCTAACCTCGAGGCGGTCGTCGCGCTCCACCCGAAGCTCGGCCTGCTGCTCCAGATAGCGAGCATCCCCGGGAAGGGCGGCAACCGCGAAAACAGCTTGGCATCCTGCAGCGTGACGTTCCAGAGGAACCCGATACGGCCGTCATCTTCGCGATTGAGCTGCCCACGTTCACCTACGGCCCGGATGGCGTGCGCGAGCCGCACAGGCAGGCGGTCGTCGACCTCAACTTCGACGTATGGCGCTGCGCTACTGAGGCTCAGTCTTCACGAATCAGCCAAGCGACCCGTCGTGGATCCCTGGTTGACTTCTGCAGTCAGTGCGCGCTCGAGCTGGCGCAGCGTGGTCTCGCAGATGGACGGGCCATCCCAACTTGTTCTCCGTCACGTGGAGTTCCAGCGCCACCACTGCACACCGCAGGCCCTCCGGCGTCGACGGCGTGCCATCGAGCACCATCGCGATCGTCTTCCATGCGACCGCCCTCGCTGCGCCATCGACCCACTGCGGAGTGCCGGGCTAGAGGTGGTATCAACAGTTGTGTCGTCGGTGGCCACCTTCAGCCGTCGGCCCGGTGCGGGTCGGGGGACACCATCGTAGTATGCCAGTATGTTCCTGCGCATGCCCCCGCCCGCCTTCACCCCGATCCCCAACCGCGACGCGGCTGCGGTCATACGCGGGTTCGTCTACCAGATCGAGACCACCGTTCTACGGTGGCTCGACCTCCAGGACGGCGAGGCCCTGGAGCTCGAGCGGGGCGAGGATATTGACCGGATCAGTGAAGTGGTCGAGGCCGACGGCGTCGGAGTGGAGGCCGCCCGGGTGCTCGAGCAGGTCAAGCGCGAAGCTGCCCCGCTGACTTTGCGCTCGGGCGGGGCGCGGGCAGCCCTCGCGCACCTCCACGCGTACCGCGCCGCGCACCCGCAACTGCATCTTTCGTTGCGCTATACGACGACCGCGGCAGTCGGGATGGAGCGCGACGGGGGTGGATTGGATGCACCAGCCATCGAGGTCTGGCGGGCGATCTGCGGCGGCGCGCTCCCGGAGTCGGAGATGCCGGCAGCTGTGGCGGGCCTCCGGTGCGTGCTACAGGGCGGCAGGCCGCCGGCGGGGGTCAGTGCGGCGCACTGGGACGAGTTCCAGCGCTTCGTCGCGAATGCGGACGATGATCCCTTTCGCGCGTTCGTCCTCGCTGTCGAGTGGTCCACGCACTCGGCCGACGAGTCGCAGGCGGCGGCCGCTATCCATGCGCGCCTCCAGGCCACAGGAATGGCGCGCGACCTCGACGAGGCCGAGGCGCTCCGTGAGCGGCTCGTGGTGCACGTCTGGGGCGTGTTGACGGCAACTGGCCTCAAGCGATTGGCGCCTGACGACCTCCGGCGGGTACTGGCACGCCCAACGCTCGGGGCACGAGAGCGAGCGCGACTGGACGGACTGTACGTGTTGCTTGGGCAGCTCTCGGGGCGAGTGGAGACACTCGAGCGTGACGTCACCAGCCTGACGAACACACAGCGGGTGCAGAGCGCACTCATCGCTCAGTCGACGGCGCATCTGGACCGGCTCACCCGTGAGGCGGGCATCCGGGCGGACGTCGCCGCTGTCCTCGTGGCGCCCTCCCTCGAGCCGCCAGCGGTCGTAAGCCCGGGCGCCCTTCGGCCCGCGACAGTCGATCGCCTGTTGGCGGCGCTCGAAACCGCACGCTGGCTCGCCCTCTACGGCGCATCCGGCACGGGAAAGAGCCAACTCGCCCTACGGACTGCCGCTCGCCTGACCGAGAGTCCCACGTGGGTCAGCTTCCGCGGCCTCACCACTTACCAGGCTGCGCTCCGACTCGACGCGGCACTTGGCCGCCTGGCCGGCCGCCCGCCCTCAGGACCGACCTCACGAGCCGACCTGGAACGCCTCATCCGGGCTCTGGGGTCAAAAGCGTGCGTGGTGCTGGACGACGTGCCGCGATTCACGGCGGACGATGAGTTCGGGACACGCGTGCTCACCCTCGCCGCCGCGTGCGCCGCAGCCGGCGTTCGCCTGCTCTCGACCGGCATCCATCAGCCCGCGTCCAGTGTCGCCCAGCGCCTACCCGATGGGGCCCTTGCTGTGGTGCCGACGCCGGCGTTCATGCCTGCGGAGGTCGGCGAGTTGCTCGAGTCATACGGCGCCGCGGGCGCGATTCTGGAGCCCGCGGCGCTCACCCTTGCGGCGGCACTCAGGCACGGCCACCCCGTGCTGCTGCAGGTGTTCGCCCGCCGGATGGCGGTGCGGGGGTGGCCGGACACGTTGGCGGCGGCGCTCGCGGCGCTGGTGGAGTGGCAGTCCGACCAATCAGTGAACGAGGAGACTCTGCAGCGCGTGCTCGAAACGGTCGAGGACCCGACCTCCCGACAGCTGCTCGCTCGCCTCACGTTCGTCGTCGGCGAGTTCGGTCTCGAGGAGGCGCAGACGCTCGCCGCCGTGCATCCGCCGGTCGATCAGCCCCGAGCGCGCCTGCACCGGATTACGGGTCTGTGGGTGCAGGCCGAAGCCGGCGAACAGTACTCGCTGTCCCCGCTCGTGCGTGAGCTCGGGCCCGTGGACGTCGCGCCGGCTACCGCCGTCCAATGCCACCTGGCGTTGGCGAGGCGTCTCGTCGGACGGCCCACGATCGACCAGCTCGACGTGCTACGTGCCTTCAGCCACTTCAACCAGGGCGGCGAGCCGAGGAGTGCGGCGCTGCTGCTCCTCCGCGCTCTGGCTGTGGCCATTAGGGGGCCAGCCCGGGGGCCGGCACCTCTTTTCCTGTCGCTCTGGATCGACACCCCACCTCCCTACGGCCTCGGCGCTGAGCTCGCTATGTACGTGCGTGCGGCTCAGATCCGCGCCTGCAATGTGTGGGGCGTGCCCAGCGCGGCGCTCGCGGCCGACCTCGACCGGCGCCTCGATCTAGCTCGGAACGATGATGATTGGGCCGTTTTCGCCGCGGCCGCCTTCATGCTCGGCGGCGAGCTCACACCGGAATACGTGCAGCGGTCGGTTCGCTGGCTGCACCTCCTCCTCACCACATGGCCGGCAGTCGCTCACCTGTGGAGCGCGCATGGCCTTCCAGAACCGTCCGCTGATCTAGGACTCCTCGTTTGGCACGCCATTCCCGAAGCGTGGGGAGCTGCGGGGTTACGCGAGTGGCTCGGTTTGATGGAGGCCGTGCCGTCCGAGCTGCGCGCGGCAGTGTTCGGCGCGGACATCGCGTACACCGGATCTGACATCGCGGCCGGCGCCCTGGTCGCCTTCCACGAACGACTACCTCCGGCCGACCGCCGATGGGAAGAAGCGCTCGACGCGCTCGCCGACATGGAGCATGTCGCCGACCGGCTCGGCGCTGAGGTTCTGTGGGCAGCGGCCTGCAGTGCCCGTCTGCTCGTCCTCGGGCGGCACCAGGGCGACCTCCGGGCAGCCGAACGCGAGGCCCAGGAGGCGCGCCAGCGTGCGCCATCGACAGAGTCGCGCTTCCTCATCGCGAAGACCATGGGGCTCTTGTACGTGGACGCCCGAGACCTCGCGTCAGCTGAGCCGTGGCTGACCACGGCGGTCGCGTGCCGGTCGACGAAGTTCCGGCGGGTGTCTGTCATTACGACGCTGTGGGCGTCGGTCGCCGTCGGACGCCACGACCGGTCGGCGGCGGCGGCACTCGCGGCGGATGCGGTCGAGCGAGCCCGCGCCGCGTACGGCGCCGACGAAATCGCCCTCGTGGACACGCTCAGCGAGGCCGGCCTCGCATTGTTCCTCGCTGGCGACGGTCTCGGTGGGCTCGCGCTCTGGCATGACGCCGGTCGGCGCATCTACGCCCGCGCCGAGCACGACGTCGACGCCGCGGGGCGCCTGACCGTGCTCCTCAATCCCTTGGCGTACTACTCACACATCACGCGGCGGGGTGCAGAATCGGCCGTCGACGGGACGGCCCCGCCCGCGCCTGAGCGCGGCGCAGGGTTTCGGGCCCGGCGGAGCGCGGACGCTCCCGCGCCGACCTCGACACGCCTCGGCTTCGCGGTGCTCATGAGTGAGGTCGCGCAGGGGTTAGGGAAGGACACCGTGGCGGCGGAGTGGGCGAGTTCAGGCTTGGACCTCGCACGGCGCGACGGCGCCATGGCAACGGTGGCGCTACTCGCGAGCGTCCAGATCCCGAACGCACTCGAGGCGCGCGAGGAGGCGTTGGCCCTCTGCGAGCTGCTCGTCGCCGGGCGCGCGCTGACCGGCTACGAAGCGGCCAGCCAGCCGGCGGCGTTCGCCGGCGACTGCCACGCTGCCGTGTACGGTCTGCTCCCGATGGCGCTTCGCCTGGGAACGCTGATACTCGAGGCGTCACCCGACGCGCCGCGTGCGGCAGAGCGCATTGTGGCCGCGTGCCGGGCCGTGGCCGTCGTGAGCGACGACCCGGTGGCATGGGACCACGCTGCGCGGGTCGTCGAGCGCGGCTTCGTCGAGCGCGCCTCGGCCCGCGAGCTGTTCGCGATGACCGAGCAGGACGCGTCGACCGACAGCCAGCTAACCGCGGCCATTCGCAGTGTGGCGTACCTGGCCGCTTCTCTCGACCCCGCGCTGCAGCCCGCAGATGCGCTGCGGGGCCACCTCGCCGTGATGCCCTGGATCGAACCTATCCTCGCCACGGTCCCGCGAGTTTACCGCGCTACCCTGACCCCTTTTCTGCTCGCCTACTGGCGGCGCGCGATCGAACGGACCGGTTTCCGGTTCAGCGCGCCCCGCGCGGTCGCACAGGTCCTGGCCGACCTCCGATTGACGCCCCCAGCCGAGGCGACACGACCCCTCGTCCGTCGCCTCATGAGAGCGGTGACGGCGAGCCTCGGTGTGTGCGGCGGTCCGGCCGCCGTGCGCTGGCTTGCGCAGCTCGGAGCCGACAGTCCCTAGCCGCAGGGTATCCTGGGGATGCGGCCTGGCCAGAGTTCGCCACCGGGGCGTCGTGGCCACGCCGGCCATCGACTGCCAGGCTGAGCTCACCGACTCTTGGCTCGAGATCGTCCACGGCGCGGGCGCGAGTCCGCGAAGCGTTGGGAGCTGCGGGCGGCCGTCCTGGATGGCGCTGAGACGATCCGCCGCCTTCATGCTCGGTCTCTGGACTGGCTCGGCGTCCAGGCCCTGCGGGGCGATTCCAGGGGACACGACGTCCGGTAGCTGGTCGACCAGTTGACGGGTGGGCTGCTCAAGGTACGTGACGGGTTGCCAGGCGGCGCTCCACCCGACCGGCGACCCGCCGCACGACATGCGTCAGGGACTGCCACGCGTCGCGCTCGGTCACCCAGGCCTCTGCCAGGACCCACTCGGCGCGCGCGGCGCAGACTTCCTGGATGCGGCGTAGTGCGGGGAGATCATCGGGCCCGACGTCCTCCAGAAGCTCGATCACCGTGCGGTGCGTGGCGGTCCACGAGCGGAACAACGGTTGCAGGTCCGCGCGCCAGATCTCGATTGCCTCGTTGAGGTCGGCGGCGAGCGAGGCGGCGTCCTGGATGGTCGGGGGCAGCTGATAATCCCAGTAAGGGCGCGGGGTCACTCCGGAGCATACCGGCCGACTGCAGTGCCGCCGGGCGCACAAGAGCCCCCAGCTCTCACCGGGGCCCTCGAGGCGGGCGGGATCCCGCCCGAGGCCGCACCGGCAGCGTCCGAACTTGCCGAACTTGTACCTGCTCATACGTGGCCTGTCGCACCCAACCCAGAGGCGAGCAGCACATGGCGGTGTACAAGTCGAGGTCCACCCCCCGGCGCACCACATGCTCGGCGTGCGGCCGCATGAGGACGAGCATGCTCTCCGTGCGCCTGAGCCGCACCACAGCGGTCGCCAGGGACGTGGCCGCCTCGAGCTCGCGAGCTGTCCGCCTGAGCCGCCTGCTGATCCCGTGACCGCGGACGTAGAGCCACAGAGCCGCCCGCTCGGCGGTCTGGGCCACGCTCCCACAGTGCAGCTCGTGCTGGCTCGCCGACGACAGGTCCTCGAGATACCCAGCAACGAAATTGTAGCTCCCACCATCTCGCGTACGGGTCGAGACCTCCAGCCGGAGGCGGATCGCGTCGGGCTCGACGTGGCGAGCTAGATCCGTCACGAGCACAGCGGCGGCCGTGCGCAACGAGGCGGCCGTACTGGCGAGGGCGCTCGGGTCATTGCAGTCCGGCGCCACAGCGCACAGGACGGACATGATCTCGGGGGCCGGCGCCCCAAACTGGAGGGTGCGCATCTCAGGCCTCCTGGTCACCGTAAACGTGATGCGCCAGGCAGGCGATTCCGCGAGTCGCGTGTGACCGGCGGCAGAGCTCCGAGAGTCGCGACGAGGGGACCTCTTGGGGCGGCACGGCGTGCACGGCCTGCTCTGTGGTCAAGGCCTCCATCACCACTTCGCGGGCCGGCAGCGCCCTGCTGGCCCGCGCGTGGGCCACAAGCCCCTCGACCAGCTCGGTCATCGTGCTCCCGGGCTCAGGCACGGAGAGGATGGTCGGGAGTACTCGCAGGGCCTCGGCGCGCGCTTCGCGGGTGGCCTCTAGGATGGACGCGACGTGGGGGCTGGCTGCTGGGACCAGGAACGAGACGGCGAGAGCAATAGGAGTGGTCATGACGCCCACTGCTCGATCGCGGTGCGCCGCTCTCGATTGGCAGCCTCGCGGAGACTCGTGGCGAGCGAGCGCGCCTGGTCGCAGCGCTCAAGCAATGCTTCGTAGGGACGGGGGCGGAGAGAGCGGGTCTGGTTCAGCATGGCCGGGCAGGTGGAGGTGATGAGGGGCACCTGCCACAGAGAGCGAGAGGCTCCAGGCCGCCGGCAAGTGCCGGAGAACCCGAGATACTACCTGGCCCGCAACGCGCGCCGGAGCGGACGGATGATGGTGTCACGGATCCACCGCTCATCCCAGCGACTCACGGTCGCGTAGAGCTCTAGGGCGACGAGGGAGCGGCGCACAGCCCGCGGCTCGGCCGGCGTGTCCTGTAGCCGCTGCGCGATGAGCTCCCAGACGGCGGCCCGCTGCCGGGCATCCTCCCAGTCCGGCGTGCCTGGCGCGCTCACGGTGTAGCGCGACGGGTCGCACGCCCGCTGCTGGTGGAGCGCCTCACCGAGGGCACTCCGGAGGGCGATTCTGAGGTGATCGGAGGACATCCTCCAGTCTACCGGGCCGCCGTTCCTGGCCTGGGGAGCAGCAGCTTGGGCGGGATCCCGCCCGTCAGACGGTCGCCGCATGTCAACAGCGACGGAGCATGGCTCTTCCGCGGTATTGCCGGCCGGGCGCCGCGGAGCATGCTTCAGGCCGGGAACTTCGGGTTCGTCGCCGCTGGATGGGCCCATGCCGCACACTTCTGCCGTCCCACTCATCCCGGCACCGGATGAGTTCCGGATCGGCCGTCTCGCCTCAGAGTGGGATCGTCTCGTCGTCGTCACGGCGGCTCGACGGACCGGCGCGGCTTGCCCCGCATGCGACTCGGTGAGCCGTCGGGTGCAGAGCCGTTACATCCGCCGCCTCGCCGACCTGCCCTGGCATGGGCTCGCGGTGGCGCTCGATGTCCGAGTGCGCCGCTTCGTCTGTGACGTGCCGCGCTGCCCCTCCCATATCTTCTGCGAGCGCCTGCCTGACACTTCCGCCGCGTATGTGTGAAGCGTACGGCCAAGCTCGCCTGTGGCCAGGAGTGCATCGGGCTCGTGTGTCATGACCGCAACTGGGACGTCGTCCGTCTTGATGAGCGCCGCGATTCCACCCCTCGGGCCCGCGACGGCATTTAGGAAGCTCTGCTTCTCGCTCTCCGCGATCGGTCCACTCGTGGCGTCGGCGAAGTACGTGCGGATCGCGGCGAGCGCGTCTCGCGTGATCTCGCCGGTTCGGTCGGACGCCCACACGTGCCCGTTCCAGCGGAGCCATTGCTTGGCGTCAGGTCGCCAGTGGATGTCCTGGCCCATGCTGCCGACGAGATGCTCGGCGGCCGTCGTCTGCGAGCGGGTAGGGCGCCCGGCGGACCGCCGACCTGCGCCGCGGCCACCTCACGACATGCCTCTTTGCTCCCGCCTTCCTGGCGGTTTCAGGCGCCGGGAGGGTGGTCGGGGTGCCGAGGTCATCGTTGCGACCCCGGGTGAACTCGGGCGTTTCGGTCGGTGCGACCGCTGCGAGCGCCTAGGCTGGCGGTTCCGGTGTATCGAGGTGGTTCGCGGTCGCGACCGCGAGGGCAGCGCCCAGGGATTTGACGTCGCTGACGGCTAGGGACGGGATCTGGCGGTTCATGCCGACACGAAAACGGCGGCGGCCGTGCAGGGAGGAGCGGAGGAACGGCATACCAGGTTCGTTGCGGTTGTGCTCCTCCAGGTCGGGGGACTGGTACGGAGCGATATGGCAGAATGAGGCTGCCATCGCAGGAAGCTGGACTTGGCCCTCGCCCGCCAAGTGGGACCGACCATCTCTTGCGGCTCCAGCCGCGATACCCCGCAAAGCGAACGGCCCCTGGCGAGAGCCAGGGGCCGCCACCCTAACGTGTGTCGGCCTGGATTCACCGGGGCCCCCGCCCCTCCACCATCCGACTCCGGACAGTATCGTCTGCGCTCCCCGTACGGCAGCATCCAGCGCCCGCTGGCGTCCCGCATGGCGGCACAGGTCCTCTGGTAGGTCTGCTCCTCGAACGCCTCGCTCCGGGGCTCGAGTGGCGCGCCGAGGCGCTCCGGCTCACGGTCCGGGACGGTGCTGGGCGGGTCATAGGTCGTGTCGGTCGGGGGCTCATCGTCGTGCCTCCACAGGTCCAGCCAGGTGTCCGCCATACGATCTCCAGGTGCTCAGCGGCGGCTCAGCCGCCATACGATGAGGGTCGCGAGGGCAGACCCGGCGAGGTATCCCAGCGCACCACCGCGCCCGGGACCGAGCCGGTGGTCCCCGATCAGCGCTGCGCCGAGTGGGACCCAGAGGAGCACCTGCGCAACTACGGCGGCCCCGACGAGCCCCAGGCCCTGACCGGCCAGTCGACTGCCTCGGGGTAGGGGCTGCTCGCGGACGGCGGGCAGAGGATGCGTGGTCCGGCGGCGCAGGATCCGACGCCACCGCAGGGAACCGTCGGCGTGGTATGCCTCCTCTTCCCCCGCTTCTTCGGTGACCCGCGAGCCTCGATCTCCGAACACTGGGTCGGGGGTGTTGGCGGCGATGTACACCGCATCATCGGACCGACTGCTGCGCGAGTGACTCATGATCCGGTGGTTTACCCGGTCGCGTCGGCAGCGCCGACCGGGTCCATCGAACGGGTGTTCGGTACTCGGTTCGCTTGTTCGCTGGCAGTTTTCAGTTTGCCGGCTGGATCAGCGATTGCGTTGCAGGACAGACACATGCGCGATCGGGCACCCCTCGCTGAATGCCCGTAGATGGCGGTAGGCGCCCAGGGGTAGCCTACCCGCCATCTACGGCACGGCGCACCGGCCTACGGTACCCCAATGGGCTCGGCAGGCCATGCTGCCTGTACACGCTGGCCGGCGCCTTCCCCCACTCCCGGGGGTGCGGGAGCTCGCGGTAGTGGGGGATTGCGCGCACTGTCAGGGGTAGCTGGCGCCGCCGGATCGAGCGCTCGAGCGCGGAGTGTGCCTCGGCGACTGCGCTCGGATCCGCGCCCAGGATAGCGATTTCGTACGCGCGGAACCTGCCGGCCAGGATCAGCGGATGCCTGGGTAGCCGGCCTATCGTGCCGCGCAGGCTGATACCGGGGCGCACCTCGAGGACCAGCATGATCTGCCCCGTGGCGCGCTGGACCAGGCCGTCGCAGGGCAGTTGGATCTCCTGTAGGGCGGCGAGTCGCCGCTGGTACGCGCGGTCCGAGTCGTTGAGGGCGCGGCCGCGGTAGGAGTCCAGCGCGGCTCGATGTAGGCGCTGGCCGAGCTCCCGGCGCGGGATCCACTCCCACCCACGTGGCCCTGCCAGGATGGAGACATTGGTGCGGGCCAGGCGGTGCTCCAGCATCCATCGAGGCTCATCCCAAGGGTCCGGGTGGCTCAGGCCTGGCGGCAGCGCGGCCCGAGCCTGTGCCGTGAGGGTGAGGACGTGGCGGCTCACGGCACCGACCTGCGGGTCCAGCGGTCGCGACGTGAGCAGCCCCTGCTCGACCAGCCGGCCGATCAGCCTGATGCAGTGACGGGGATGCCGGCCGTCGGCATGCCACAGGGCCCACGCCAGCTGATGCCCGGTCGCCGCCCTGAACTGCGCCAGAAAATGCAGCACAGGGGCCTCGAAGTGCGAGCTGCGGCGCCGGGGGGGAATCGACGTCGTGCTCATCAGGATGTGAAGTTGCGGGCCGCATCTGTCGCGCGATCGGTGGCGTTGACGTGCGCCAGACGATGCCGGTATGCGCGCTTGGTGTGGAGCGCGCGCCGCGAGCTATGCCGCTCCATGCGCGCCAGCCACCCGTCGCTCGGGCGCTCATCTTGCTCGACCCTCACTAGCGGCACGGTCGTCTCCTGCCTGACTTCTCCTCGCCCCTGCACCGACTGGGCTGCGGCCGCTACGAGGGAGCAGCGGCCTAACAGGGGCATGACTATGAGGCCGGCCGTGGGGCCAGGGTCGCTGGCACGCACTGTCGCTCTCATGACGCTCACTCGCGGTTCGGGTCCCGAGCCTCATCGAAGGAACTGCTCGGCTCGATACCGGACAGCCAGCTGGTGCATCCACGCCGGAGTCAAGTACTGACGGCTGAGCGGGTGGTCCGGGCCATCGGCGCCGCTCCGAACCGGCGGTTGCGCCCTGTGATCGGCCGCCACGATCAGCTGCCGTCGCCCCCCGCAACCGGACGACCGGCTGGCTCGCCGCGCCGCTGCTGCCAGTCCGTAGCGGCCACGGCGTCGGCCACAAGCTCGGGTGGGTACCGGAGGACCTCCAGCAGCGCGATGGCGTTGCGTGTCGACGATTGGCCGGCGTGGAGCCGATAGTCGAAGCGCAGGGCATCGCCGGTCACCTGCTCGCGGAAATGGTGGGCGGCGTACCGCTCCCCGAGCATGTCGAGCAGTTCCAGATCATGCGTGGCGACCAGCGTCAGGTGCGGGCCACGGTTCAGGTACGCCAGGACCGCGGCGCCGGCGGCGACGCGCTCGGTCGTGTTCGTCCCGCGGAAGATCTCGTCGAGAAGGAATAGATGGGGCGGCTCGCCCTCGCTCGCCCGAACCAGCTCGAGGACCGACTCTGCCTCGGCCAGGTAGTAGCTCTTCCCCTCCGTGACGCTGTCCCCACGGCCGATGGACGTTCGTACATGCAGCAACGGCGCGCGCCACCGTTCGGCGCAGACGGTGTGCAGGGTCTGGCCGAGTACCGCGCCGAGGCCGACCGCACGGACGAAGGTGGACTTGCCGGACATGTTGGAACCGGTGATCAGCGCGCCCGTGCCATCGAGAGCGAGGGCGTTCGGGACCGCACCCTCCACCAGTGGATGCACGAGGCCCTCGACCTCGAGCGCCTTCGACCCGTCGGTGAACTCCGGCGCGGTCCATCGGGGGAGCGTCGCGCGCCACTTGGCGATGCTGAGCGCCGCGTCGATGTAGCCGATGGCATCGAACATCGCGCGCATCTCTGCGCGTCGGGAGCGGAGAGTGTCGACGGCGAGGACGAAGGCATTGACGTCCAGGAGAAACGCGAGGTTGACGTACTCGTACACGCTGGTCGCCAGATCGTTGGCCTGGCCGGGCTCGAACTGCAGCCATCGCGTCGCCCGGCGGAGCGCACCGAGTGTCCGGGCCCCCTCCCGTAGACGCTGTCGCTCCGGAGCCAGCTCTTCGACCGGGAGGGTTCCCAGCGCCGCGGCAGCATCGAGGAAACGCGGGAGCTCATGCAGGGCCGGCACGAACTGCCTGACCCGCGGCCTATACGCGAGCTGCAGGATGATGTTGGTGAGGCAGAGCCCCAGCCATACCAGGGCGGCGGCGGGCCACACGCCGCTGATGTACAACGCGAGGAGCGCGACGGAGCCGGTGGTGAGGAGCGGAAAGCACCACCAGAGACGTGGCCGCCGTGGCAGCTCCGCGAAGAGCAGTTCGACGAAGTATCCCGCACGCGGGTCTTCCAGTTGCCGGAGTGCCGTCTCGGCCCGGGACGCGACGGACGGGGCCGCGAGGGCCTCGACGACGGCCTCGAGCCGGAGGAGCGGCGCCTCGTCCACCGCCGGCGCCCGGAGGAGGTGATATAGAGGAATTGCCGTCCCGGCTCGCTGGTAGTCTGATTCAGCACAGTGAAGACCGCATCGAGGTCGAGGTCCTCCCAGGTGCGGTCGTCGAGCACACACGTGCGCTCCGCTGGCGCCAGGTGGCGGTGGTAGGCGGACACGCGCACGAAGTCGACGTCAGGTACGCGTGGCGCACGGCGGAGCCCCGCAGCGATGCGGAGCACTCCCCTTGCGCGGACCAGCAGTCGCGGCGCGAGCAGCAGCACGGCGCCGAGCACGATGGCGCCCAGGAGGTACGGAGCGGCTATGGACATGAGCCCCAGAGTATGGGGACAAACTGGCGTCAGGTCGAGACTGCTACGGAATGCCGTCCGGGACTGCCGGGGCTCCACTCCGGTCCGCGGTGAGTGGGCCCTCGCGCCAGCGTGTCAGACCACTGGCGTGCTGGCAGACGAGGTCCCGACTTGTCTTCGCGTATCGCATCGCGGGACACACTCACGGGTGATGACGGCCCAGTAACGGGTGGGATGCAAGGGGCACGTGTCCGCGGCGCCAGCCTGGTTCAGGCTGGCTGGCTGAAGTGCCGACACTGTGCCGACGTGTACGCCACGAACGGGCTACCGTACCCACTCGAGCTGTGCTGACGGCGGCGACGCGGTGGTTACACGAGCATCCCTCTCCGCTAACCGGCGCGGATGCATAGCGCCGCCACCGGGTCGCCGCCGTGCTCGCGCACCCGTACCTGTGTGGTATGCACCTCACATCTCCGTCGGCCCGCCAGGCCGTCCCCACCGCCATCGCTTCCTCGCCCCATGCTCGGTGACGATAGCGCCCCCGATGACATCTGGACCGACACTGGCGAGTGGGAGGCGCTCATTCGCCTCCCCGAGGGGCTGGCCTGCCCTGACATCGGCTCGCCCGAACTCTGGGGCGCGCCTGACGACGAGATCGCTGAGGAGGTGCGAGCTCGGTACCTGGCACGCGTCCGGCGAGCGATGCGTGACGAACTCGGAGACACTTTGTGGCCCTACGGCCTGGCGATCACGCACCGTGTCCGTCGGGGCTCGAGCGCTTCCGCACTCTGGGCCATCACCGTCCGGTCGCGCCCGAGCGCCTCGTGGAGCCCGACGGTAGCCGACATCGTGGACGGCATGTGGCTCACCCCGTCCGTTCTCGATGGGCTGAATGCGGCCCGGCTCACGGTGTCGGGAGTTCCGGGTACCCTGGCTCGGTTCCACGCCCCGCCGGATGCCGGTGGCCCCGCTTCGCCGCTCGCATGGGCGTGGCTCCATCTCCTCGTCGGCTCGCAGCGCGGTGCTGTCGACGATGGCGACCTCGATGCCCGGTGGACGAGTCGGACCGTCCTCGGCCCGAGCGCCCTCTCCCAACCGCTGGTGCTCGCCGGTCCAGTTCCGCAGGGCTTGCCCTGATTGGATCCGGTCCCCGCTTCGGGCGGGATCCCGCCCGTCCGACAGCGGTACCGACATCGAGGATTCTGACCCGGGACTCGCATCGGAAGAGCCACGAGAGCGCAGGCACGAGGCACCGGTTCCGGCAGCTCGACTTCGCTCCCTAACTCCTGCATCACCCCTGATACAGAGTGCTCTTGAATAGAGCAAACCGGAGCTGGCACTGACCAGACCTGGAGTCCACAAAATGCACCGTAGTTGACCCGGGAAGCTGGTGTCAGGTGTCAAATCGCCATCGGCACTAGTGGCTTCCAGATGGCAGCTCTGCTACGCCTGCTCAGCCAGCGCCCGTGAAATGGAGCGACGCGTGCCTCGACCGCTTGCCCCCGATCCTGGCCGAGTCCGCTGCGGCTCTCGCGGGCTGTGCGTTCCCCAAACAATGTCGCACTTCTTGGCTAAACTCTGTCGCACCCGGGCCGGTGGTCACGGTAGTTGTAGCTCCGCTTCGGCGAGCTGACCGTTGTTCTCGGTGAGAGGTTCTTTGGGGCGGCGGGTGCGGTAGGAGCGGCCCCGCATCTCGAAGTGCGTACCGCGCTCGAGTAGTCTGTCGAGGATCGCTTCGGCCAGGTCGTCATCATGCAGCACGTGACCCCGGGACGCCAGCGGCTTGTTCGTTGTCACCATCATCGGCTTCCCCCTCATGTAGCACTCGTTGACGACCCGATAGAGCACGTTCGCCGCGTCGGACGCGTGGGTGAGATAGCCGACCTCGACGAGGACGAGCACGTGCCGGTGCGGAGAGGGCACCAGCGCGTCGCCGGCAGTGGGTCGACGCCGCGCTTCGCCCGACTGACGCGCATCTGGGCGGACCACGGCTGCCTGAACGCCAACCTGCTGGCGTGGGCCAGGGAGCACCTCTGCTACACGCTCGACATCATGAAACGGCCCGCCGGCTTGCGCGGCTTCACGCCGCAGCAACGGCGCTGGGTGGTCGAGCGCACCTTCGCCTGGCTCGGGCGCTACCGGCGCCTGAGTAAGGACTACGAGCAGACGCCGGCGAGCAGTGAGGCGTACCTCTACCTCGCCATTGACCGCCCTCATGCTCCGCCGCCTCGCCCGCTGACTTTCTCTACACCCTCTGAGCCAGCAAGGGAATGAACTCACACGACTCGAACTTCCACTTGTGGCGTGGATCGACCGGATCGAGGCGACCTAGGCGCGCTGTGGCCATGTCCCGAGGATTCGCACAGGGGTGCGACTCAGGTGAGCTTCGGCCGCGGAGGGTTAGCCGCAGCCGGTTAACAATTTCCCGTGGCACGGGACCGCAAGCTCCTCGGCCGGGGCCGTCGCACCAGGCTGATGGCCCGGGTCGACTGGCGCTCGGCGCCCGGGTAGGTAGGGGCACCTCCACTCATACCGACATGGCCCGCACCCGCACCCGAACTCGTAGGCAAGCTCCCCAGGCGCCGACCGCGGATGACACACGTCGCAGGCGCGCCATCGGCTACACCCGGGTATCGACCGACCAACAGGTGGACCAGGGCGTATCGCTGGACATGCAGCGCGACAAGATCGAGCAGTACTGCGAACTCCACGATCTCGAACTGGTCCAATTGCTCGTCGAGGACGGCGAGAGCGGCAAGGATCTGGAGCGCCCGAAGGTGCAGGAGCTTCTCCGGCAGATGCGTGCCGGAGCTGTCGATGCCGTCGTCGTGTACAAGCTGGACCGCCTGACCCGCGCGCCACGCGACCTCTACATGCTCGTGGACGACGAACTCAACCCACGGAGCATCGACCTACACTCGGTGTCCGAGCATCTGGATTCACGGACGCCGACCGGTCGCGCCATGATGGGTCTCATGGGGGTTTTCGCACAGATGGAGCGCGAGGTGATCGGCGCCCGTACGCGCGAGGCACTTCGGCACAAGGCCGAGCAGGGATTGCTCATCCACGCGCCGGCCCTCGGCTTCCGGTCAGTCGGCGACGGGATGACAGAACCCGACCAGCAGGAGCTTGCCGTGGTGCGCCACGTCCTGTCGCTCTGCGAGGCCGACATCCCCTTCCACAGGATCGCGGCGCAGCTCAACGAGGAGGGCTTCCCCACGAAACGCGGTGGACGCTGGCACGCATCGACGGTGCACAAGCTCTACGCGCGGCGTGCGCGGTACCGGGGCGCTCTGCAATAGTGGCGCAGACCAGGGACGACAGACGGGGAGAGTGTTTCGCCAGCTGTACACGACCCGTCTTGTACACGAACCGCCCGGTTCGTGTACAAGACGGGTGGAATAGGAGCATGAACGGGCCCCCGCTGCCACAACCTTACCACTGCTCTTGCCTGGACGCAGTGCTCGTCTTACGCTTGTGGAATGGCTAAGGGAGCAGTTCGGGCGCGAAAGCCCCGCATCATCGTGACGGCGGGGCATCAGGGTGCGACGGTCTCCATCCTGCCCCGTGACGGCCACCCCACACAAGCGCAGGCGCAGTGGGGCGACCCGACCTCCCGAAGACGTATTCGCAGAACGGTTGTTGGTGTCGCGCTCCCAGCGAGCGGAAAGGTCACCCGGGAGCAGCGGACCCACCTGCAGAGCCTCGCGACCCTCCTGCACTCCCGGCTCGCCAGCGTCCGGCCTATGCCCGGCGACCGCGCTGGTCCGAGCTGGGCGTCGCTTCTCGAGCAGGCGAAGCCAACCGACGAACAGATCCCTCGCACGGCAGCCGAGAGAATAACGGTGCGCGAGGCGCTCGCTGTGGCGTATGGTCAGAGTTACGCAGCCGAGAAGAACGCCCGTGGCCGGATCAGCGGGCGGTACATACGGAGCATCAAGGGCCAAGCATCTGGAGGCGCAGCTGTCTCCAGATGGACGGACCACGCTCGTGATCTCCGGCGCATCGCCGATGTCGTAGAGACAGCTCTCGGACCGGACCAACCATGGACCTGGTCACACGCAGCCTACACGTCGCTGCGCGACGCGCTGATCGACGACGTGCTCGAGACCAGCACGACGACGGAGGCTCCAATGCGCCTCCGACGTGTTCAGAAGGCACTCCAGGTTTACATCCGGGCAACCCGCTTGGTGGAGAAAGCCTATCACGACCACGGCGGCCTCTCCGAGAAGCCGAAAGCGCTCACCGTTGAGCGCTGGCTCACTGATCTCAAGGAGACCTGGACAGCGCGCGGCCTCCTGCCCCCGTCTGGCGAACAACCTCGCTACGATCGGTATGAGGCGGCCCAGATCTACATGGAGGGGATCTCGCCTCGGCAGGATCCGCGTTACGGGCTCTGGTTGACACTGGGCCTGGAGGGGCGCCCGGTTCAGATCCTCCGCGCCCGAAGGTCGCACCTCGACGATCGGGCTGTAGACACACCCAGAGGCGTCTTCCGGGGCCCGGGAACCCAGCGCAAGCATGGCCTGACCTACGCGCCGACACCGGCGCACCGTCTGTCGATCGACGCGTACTTGAACGGTTTCCTCCGCGAGTACGAGCAGCGCTATATCGCAAGGGAGATCAGCGACTACCCGCTGTTCCCGTCGGGCGTGCTCGCGGACGGCATCATGCCATTCCGGCCGAACGCGCGCCCATGGGGCTATCGACAGTTTCTCGGCAGACCCAGCGACTCTTCAGGGTTCTACCGGGTCGAACGCATGGCAGACGTCACCAACATCCCTAAGAGAGGCCCGTACGGCCTGAAGTATACTGTGGCTGACCTGACGCCATTCATCGCCGGCAAGCTCGGTATCGCCGATGCTGTGGCGATCAACCTCGCCACAGCGCACGATACTCCCGGCACAGCTCCGCAGTATCGCCGGAACGCACGCACGCAGGCGTCCGTGCTCCTACTGGTTGGACGAATCATCTGGGGAGTCAGAAAGGAGTTCCGGACACTCGCAGCACAGGGCTTCATGCGGTCGGTGGTCGGCCTTGAGCCCGAGGGAGAGCGCATCGCCGCCTACCGGATCGGCGGCGACGGCATTACGCTCAGACTGGTGTCCGGCGGAGGGCTCTGGGTCCCCTGGCATGCCCTCGAGCTCGCTGGTGTGGTGAATGCGTTGAACAGTCGTGTCATCTCATCCATCCATGAGCATCACGAGGTGGACGACGAAGCTCGAGAGCTGCGGTTCCCGCCTGCCGGAATAGTGCTGAAGGTGGACATGATGCTGGACAGGGCAAAAAAGAACGAGGCGAACGACCGGAGCGACATTGTCCTACTCATCGACGTTCCGCGATGGTAGCAGGAAGCATGTGGCAATTGTGGCACTTCGGCCCTTAGTCGGCATCGGGACTCCGATGAGGAAGACAGACACAACGCATTATATAGCAATGAGTTAGTATAGCAGGATCAGTCGTGGGAGGGTTGGCAGAATGGCTATTGCACCGGTCTTGAAAACCGGCGTCCGCAAGGACATCTGGGTTCGAGTCCCAGGCCCTCCGCTGCATGTGAGTGGTTGATTTTCATGTGTTTACGGAGGGCGGGTCCGTCTCGGCTGAGGCGGACCCGCCCTCCGTATCTGTGTGCCCATCATGTGCCAGGTCGTGCCGCGGCGACCTTCATGATTTGCCGAATCCGTTCCTTCTCGACGAGCTCTTTCGAGGAACCAACACTACGGAGCGAGTCGCGGCGGCCCACGCCGTCCCTGCCCACCTACACCGAGCCGCGGACATCGTTGTGGCAACCACCCATGATCTGGAGCTGTCGGATCTGCTGGAGGGCGGCTATGCCGCCCATCGCTTCCGCGAACAGGTGATGGATGACGGCCTTGTCCTCGACTACCTGATCCGGCCCGGTCCGTCAACCTCGCGGAACGCGATCGCCCTGCTGAGATTGATGCACTATCCCGACAGTTGTGGGTTCTCTAAACAATGTCGCCGTTTCTCTCTAAATTTTGTCGCCTCCGGCCGGGTTTAGGCGGCGTCCTGGTCGGGCGGATTCATCTCCTCCAGTCGGTGATGGCGGGTACGGTAAGAGCGACCGCGGAGCACGTA